>OGCM01002150.1_pt1 | contig 19505 bp, 19 predicted proteins | sample 1570151 | NCBI WGS metagenome assembly OGCM01 (sample SAMEA4370582, study PRJEB24528) | human gut metagenome
ATGCCCTGGATTGATCAACACAGAGATCTGGAAATCACTTCCAAAGGAACAGGCGGACGCTGTTATTGATGGAATCCCAATGGGACGTCCTGGAGAGCCTCAGGAAGTTGCAGACGCAATTGTATTTCTCGCTTCTAAGGAAGCTTCCTATATTACTGGTGAAGAGATCGACATCAACGGTGGATCTCACATGGATTAAGTCAGACGCTGAATCATCAACCCAAGTATTATTATGTTCTGAATAATCCTCCCAATGCATCCAGTCAGTGCATTGAAGAACCCGCTATTTGAAAGAATGGCGGGTTTTATGTATATTTAAGTGTAAAACAGGTTGAAATGTCAGTCTGAGTTTGTGTATAATATGATAAACAGATAATGAATAACATTGGATGTTAAGAAAGGAATGAACAGATGGCCGAATACTTAAAAAAAATTAACAGATCATCTGTCGTACAGCGTGTGATCGATAGACTGACAGAAGCAATTGTCAGTGGAGAATTGAAACCGGGAGACCGTATACCGACAGAGATGGAGCTGGCTGAGCAGATGGGAGTAGCCAGGAACTCGATCAGAGAAGCTGTAAAGATACTTGTATATATTGGAGTGCTGGAGATACGCCGCGCAGATGGAACTTTTGTCTGTGACGGATTTTCCGAGAGTCTGATTGATCCTATGGTTTATGGAATTATATTAAATCAGCAGAATGAGCAGGAGCTGAATGAACTGCGGACGATGATAGAGAGCGGTGTTATGCGTCTTGCGATCGAGAAGGCTTCCGATAAAGAACTGGCAGAATTGAAAGAGCATCTTGGAGTTATGAAAGCAAGTATGACACAGAAGAACCCTAACGTAGATGAAGTGTTTGAAATTGACAATAAGTTCCATGATATGATCGCAGATATGGGACACAATGCAATGGTATTGAAGATCAATGCGATCACACGTGTGCTGACTCACTCTACCAGATATTATTCCGTAAAGGGAATGTTGGAATCAGGACGTGGTGAAGAACTGTATGAAGCGCATGAAGAAGTATATCATATGTTGGAACGCAGACAGGTGAATGGCGTATACGAGTCCATTGCAGGCACGTATTTTCTGAGCGCATACGAACATTAAGAAGGATTAAGCAAATGTTAAATATTGTATTATATGAGCCGGAGATTCCGGCAAATACAGGGAATATCGGACGTACTTGTGTGGCAACAGGAACGAGACTTCATCTGATCGAGCCCCTCGGCTTCCGACTGGATGAGAAGAGCCTGAAGCGGGCGGGTATGGATTATTGGAAAGATCTTGACGTAACAACTTACATTGATTTTAATGATTTCATGGAAAAGAACCCGGGAGCGAAGATCTATATGGCGACGACCAAAGCACCGAATGTATATACCGATGTGAAATACGAGCCGGACTGCTATATCATGTTCGGAAAAGAAAGCGCAGGTATCCCGGAAGAGGTATTGGTAGAGCACAAAGAAGACAGCATCCGCATTCCGATGCTTGGAGATATTCGGTCGCTGAATCTTGGCAATTCTGTGGCAATTGTGCTGTATGAGGCACTGCGCCAGAATGGATTCAGAGGGATGAATCTGGAAGGACATCTGCATCGATTAGAGTGGAAGGATTAACAGAAGCATCTGTATAAAGCGAATATATATTAAGTTGAGCTGGGTATGGAGATACCCAGCTCATTTGCATGAAAAGAAATATTATTTTTTCTTTAATTCCGGAATATAATTCCGACAAGCTTCTACATCTCCTTTAATGAATGCGTCTTTTTTCAGTGGCAGCAGTATACCGCCTGTAAGCTGGAACACGAAGAAACGTTCTGTCTCAAATACACCGCGCACATCATTCTTGCGAAGATCTACATCCGGTGCATTATTCTTATAAGAGCGGATGCGCGTGCCCTCAATCGTGATCATGAGATCATAGCCGTCTTTTGAATAACTGTCGCGGAAAGCCTGGATCTCAGCTTTTTTTCTCTTATTTGTGCTGACCAGCGACACAATAGTAGCGATTACACATAATACAACAATGATTGCAAAGAGTATACAGAGCACACCTTTGTGGGTGTTGTATTCTCGCCAGGTAAAGAATGCACAGATCAGAGCAATGATGATCAGTGTAATATAGTTCTTGTAGGTCTGTGCGGCGTAGCCGTCTTGCACTTCTACCATCAGTGGATCCGTGTACTGGTACTGATTCACAATGGTGGTTGATTTTTTTGATGATGATGCCATAGTAAACTCCTTAGTATAGCGGCTGTCAGCCGTAATGATTGATTTCATTATAACGGATGTGGGAGGGAAAGGCAATCACGCAGACGTGGATTCTGCATATAATGAAGCAGAATGACAGTCGAATCGCAGGAGGAATCACAGATGGATCAGAAATTACCATATTATATGGCATATCCTACACCACTTTTATATGATGATGAGCGCAGAGACCGGATGGATTTTGAATATATGAAAAGTATGTATCCGGATGCGGCGAAGCAGCTTCTTCCATATATAGAGGATGAATGTGACCGTGTTGCATATGAAGGAAGTGTGATGTTTGATGAATATCCGGATCAGCTTCAGCTGCACTTGATGGGAAGACGCGTGTATGACAGAACAGAAAAAGATCAAGTGATTGAAAAGTTGATCCGAAGCGAAGGAAAGGGTGCGGATGAATCCTGGATACGGGATCTGATACAAGTGATGCTTTATCAGGAAATCTATAAGCGTCGCAGTGATCAGCGCAAATATAATCAGAAGTATTATCAGGGGATCGCATTTCCAAAAGGTTAGCCTTGTGCAGAATACAAAACGTATGCTATACTGATTGCGCAAAAATGAGACAGAGCAGAAGATAAGGAGCAGATGCATGGATAATATTATATTGATTGGTATGCCGGCATCAGGCAAAAGCACAGTTGGAGTTGTACTGGCAAAAAGGCTTGGTTATGAATTTATAGATACAGATCTGCTGATCCAGAAGCAGGAGCAAGCATTGCTCAGGGAGATCATTGCAGAAAAAGGGGAGGATGGTTTCCTGGTGATTGAAGATCAGGTAAACGCAGATCTTGAAGCGGAACGGTCAGTGATCGCACCGGGAGGAAGTGTGGTATACTGTGAAAATGCCATGAAACATTACAAAGAAATTGGTACGGTAGTATATTTACAGACCAGTTATCAAACAATAAAAGAAAGAATCGGAGATCCAAAGAAGCGAGGGGTTGTGTTGCGGGAAGGACAGACGCTTAAGGATCTCTATGAAGAGCGCAGAGTGTTGTTTGAAAAGTATGCAGATGTTACAATTTGCGAAGATGGATTGACATTGTCTGAAACTATTGGTAAAGTAGTAGAGGTTTTCGGGCAGGAATAATATTGGTAAATGTTACGAAAATCTTACGGGGTTGTAAAAAAGATTTTACAAATACTTATTACTGATGTATACTAGACTATACGAATAATGTTATTTAATTGAAATTGGATTTACGTGCCATATATATTGGGACATAAAGGCGAGAGTATAAATAGAAAATAATTGAGGTGCAAAATGGAACAGTATATTATCAAAGGCGGCAATCCGCTTGTTGGGGAAGTGGAGATTGGCGGCGCTAAGAATGCAGCTCTGGCTATTCTTGCGGCAGCTATTATGACTGACGAGACGGTTTTGATCGATAATCTGCCAGATGTGAATGATATTAATGTATTATTGGACGCTATAGCCGGAATCGGCGCATCCGTTCACCGTATTGACAGACATACGGTAAGGATCAATGGTAAAGGAATTACTAATTTTGATATCGAATATGAGTATATCAAGAAGATCCGGGCGTCATATTATCTGCTGGGTGCGTTACTCGGCAAGTACAAGAAAGCAGTTGTGGCGCTTCCGGGCGGATGCAATATCGGAAGCCGTCCGATCGACCAGCATCTGAAAGGATTCCGTGCGCTGGGAGCGGATGTCGAGATCGAGCATGGCAAGATCATTGCTGAGGCAGAGAAGCTTGTCGGCAAGCATATTTATTTTGATGTTGTCAGTGTAGGTGCTACGATCAATGTCATGATGGCAGCGGCTATGGCTGATGGATTGACGATCATGGAGAATGTGGCAAAAGAGCCTCATGTAGTAGATGTAGCGAATTTCCTGAACAGCATGGGTGCTAATATCCGTGGCGCAGGTACCGATGTGATTAAGATCCGAGGTGTGCGTTCCCTGCACAGAGCAGAGTATTCTGTTATTCCGGATCAGATCGAAGCCGGAACATTTATGTTTGCAGCAGCAGCTACCAAGGGTGATGTGACTGTTTGTAACGTCATTCCGAAGCATTTGGAAGCAACCATTGCCAAGCTGTTAGAGATTGGCTGTGAAGTAGAAGAGTTTGATGATGCGGTACGCGTGGTTTCCAAGGGAGGACTCACCAGTACACATGTAAAGACTTTGCCATATCCGGGATTTCCGACAGATATGCAGCCACAGATTGGTGTTACGCTTGCTCTTTGCAAAGGGACAAGTATGATTACTGAAAGTATTTTTGAAAACCGTTTCAAATATCTGGATGAACTTGCCCGTATGGGGGCATGCGTGAAGGTAGAAGGTAATTCCGCTTCGATCGAAGGTGTGGAGAAGCTTTCGGGAGCACGTGTCAGTGCACCGGATCTCCGTGCAGGAGCTGCGCTTTGCATCGCAGGACTTGCAGCAGATGGTATTACAATTGTAGATGACATCGTATATATCCAGAGAGGATATGAACGGTTTGAAGAGAAGTTGAGAAGCCTTGGTGCAGTGATCGAGCGTGTCAGTACAGAACGTGAGATTCGCAGATTTACGCTGAAAGTCAGCTAGAGACGGCAGACAATTGAATAATATGATGGCAGGGGCAAAAGTCCCTGACTATGACTAACTCTTATTCAGAGCAGTGGAGATACAAAGGATCTGAGAAGCTGCGGCAACCCCCATTGGAGGAAGGTGCCAACCTGAGCGAGCAAATCGAACAATAAGAGGATTGGTTTATAACTATGAAATAAAGCAGTCCACTTGGTGGGCTGCTTTTTGTGCAATAAATGAAAGAGCATTGATTGCACATCGGGCAGGCGTTAGCCTGGTCGAGAATATATAATCATGCAGCTAATAAAAAGATATAGCCTCCGGCAAGAATGCCGAGGCATTCTTGAATTACACAACAGAAAGGAACACAAGAAGATGGAAAAAAGATTATTTACATCAGAATCAGTAACTGAAGGACATCCGGACAAAATGTGCGACCAAATTTCAGATGCGATCCTGGATGCACTTATGGAACAGGATCCAATGAGCCGTGTGGCGTGTGAGACATGCACTACTACAGGTCTGGTTATGGTTATGGGAGAGATTACAACAAAAGGATATGTGGATATTCAGAAGATCGTACGTGACACGGTACGTGAGATTGGATATACTCGTGGCAAATATGGATTTGACGCAGATACCTGCGGTGTAGTAGTAGCACTAGATGAGCAGTCTACAGATATTGCTATGGGTGTTGATAAAGCGCTGGAAGCAAAAGAACATACCATGTCTGACGAAGAAATCGACGCTATCGGAGCAGGAGATCAGGGTATGATGTTCGGTTATGCTTCTGATGAGACAGAAGCATTGATGCCATATCCGATCGCGCTGGCACAGAAGATGGCTATGAAGCTTACTGAGGTAAGAAAGAATGGAACTCTGCCATATCTGAGACCGGATGGAAAGACTCAGGTTACTGTAGAATATGATGAGCAGGACAGACCGGTTCGTCTGGATGCTGTTGTACTTTCTACACAGCATGATCCGGAGGTGACTCAGGAGCAGATCCATGAGGATATTAAGAAATACGTATTTGATGAGACGATCCCGGCTAATATGGTAGATGCTGATACTAAGTTCTTTGTGAATCCAACCGGACGTTTTGTAATCGGCGGACCTCACGGAGACAGCGGACTGACAGGCCGTAAGATCATCGTAGACACTTATGGCGGAATGGCTCGTCATGGTGGTGGTGCATTTTCAGGTAAAGACTGCACAAAGGTAGACCGTACAGCAGCTTATGCAGCACGCTATGCGGCTAAGAATGTCGTGGCAGCAGGACTTGCCAAGAAGTGTGAGATTCAGCTTTCTTACGCAATCGGCGTGGCTTGCCCGACTTCCATCAGAGTAGATACATTCGGCACAGGAAAAGTATCGGATGAGAAGCTGGTTGAGATCCTGAGAGAGAACTTTGACTTCCGTCCGGCAGGCATGATCAAGATGTTGGATCTGAGACGTCCGATTTACAAACAGACAGCGGCTTACGGACACTTTGGACGTACAGATATCGAGCTTCCGTGGGAGAAGACAGACAAGGTGGATGCACTGAAAGCATATCTGTAAGAGTATCTTGTTGTTTTATAAAAAGTTTAGAAATGTTTATGGGTGCTTTGGTGAGAAGCACCCATTTTTGTGCTATGATAAGAATAACTTTTAGATAAAGAGGTTATTGATTATGAAGCTGAAGACGAGACTGGTGGTAGCATTTCTTACAGTCGTGATCTTGCCGGTTATTCTATCGGGAAGTGTTATATTTGCGGTGGGAAAGTACCAGATGAATTGTATAGAAAAGACATATGGTATCAGTGAGACTTCGGTAGAGAGCCTGTCTAACTCAATCAAGACACTTGGACAGTTGACGATGGAGCCGTACAGAGAATTGTGTAATGAGATCGACCGGACACCACAGAAGATGGAAGATGCGGCATTTCTGGAGAAGATTAATCAGGAACTGGAAGAGAAGAAGTCTTATCTGTTGGTGCGCAGGAATGACATGATGGCATATATGGGTACAGACTATGATGAAGCAGAAGCGGTGATCAGCCAGTTGCCGGAATATGATGAGAACAGAACTCCATCGGAGAACAGTATTTATCTTGGAGGTGAAGCGCAGGCGCTTGTAAAGCAGATTGATTTTCAGTATGAAGATGGTGAAGAGGGCAGTGCATTTCTTGTTACGGATGTGGGAACTGTGATGCCGGAAGTACGTGCGATGGCGAGAGAAATTGTAATCATTGTGGTATTGATCCTGCTTTTTACAATCGCAGCACTGATCGTGTGGATATACAGAGCAGTCATGGGACCGGTGGCAAAGATCCAGAAGGCTGCGGAGAATATTAAGAATGGCAATCTGGATTTTGAGATGCCAAAAGCTGATAATGATGAATTTGGTCAGGTATATCAGAACTTTGAAGATATGCGAATACGTCTGAAAGAGAGCGCGGAAGAGAAGATCCAGTTTGATAAAGAGAATAAGGAACTGATCAGCAATATCTCTCACGATCTGAAGACACCTGTGACCACGATTAAGGGCTATGCAGAAGGTATTATGGATGGCGTGGCAGATACACCGGAAAAGATTGACAAGTATGTACGGACGATCTACAACAAGGCGAATGAGATGAACACGCTGATCAATGAGCTAACGTTATATTCTAAGATCGATACGAACCGTATTCCGTATAATTTTAATACCATCCCGGTCAATGCATATTTTGACGATTGCGCAGAAGAACTTTCTATGGAACTTGAGTCTAAGAATGTGGAATTTGGATATTTTAATTACGTAGAAGGCGATGTGAAGATCATTGCAGATGCAGAGCAGATTAAGAGAGTGATCCACAATATTATTAATAATTCACTCAAATATATGGACAAAGCGAAAGGCATGATCAATCTGCGTGTGAAGGATGTAGGAGATTTTGTACAGGTAGAACTGGAAGATAATGGTAAAGGTATCGCAGCGAAGGACCTGACGAAGATATTCGAACGATTCTATCGGACAGATGCATCTCGTAATTCCTCGAAGGGAGGAAGCGGCATTGGCTTGTCTATTGTAAAGAAAATTGTTGAGGAGCATGGTGGCAAGATCTGGGCGACCAGCCGGGAAGGCACTGGTACGACCATGTACTTTGTATTAAGAAAATATCAGGAGGTACCGATTCATGAGTAAGATATTAATAGTAGAGGATGAAGTGGCAATTGCAGATTTGGAAAAGGATTATCTGGAACTGTCCGGGTTTGATGTAGAAGTGGCGAATGACGGACTGGTCGGTTACCAGAAAGCGATGGAAGAGGACTATAATCTGGTAATTCTGGATCTGATGCTTCCGGGAATGGATGGATTTGAAATCTGCCGCAAGCTTCGGGAAGAGAAGAATACACCGATCATCATGGTATCTGCGAAGAAAGATGATATTGATAAGATCCGGGGTCTTGGCCTGGGAGCTGATGATTATATGACCAAACCGTTCAGTCCCAGTGAACTGGTGGCAAGAGTTAAGGCACATCTGTCACGATATGAGAGACTGATCGGAAGCGCAGCGGAGGTGAATAAGGTCATTGAGATCCGCGGTCTGAAGATCGATACAACGGCTAGAAGAGTGTGGGTTAACGGCCAGGAGAAAGCATTTACCACAAAAGAATTTGATCTGCTTACATTTCTTGCAAGTCATCCAAATCATGTGTATACTAAGGATGAACTGTTCAGCGAGATCTGGGATATGGAATCCATCGGAGATATAGCGACGGTGACGGTTCATATCAAGAAAATCCGTGAGAAGATCGAGATGGATACATCCAACCCTCAGTATATTGAGACAATCTGGGGTGTAGGATACAGATTCAAGATGTAGCAATAGTTCTGATAACAGTTATTCGGGCGGGTTCCAACAGGAATCCGCTTATTTATTTGAAGATTTAGGAGAATACTATGATTACCAGTACATCCAATGCAAAGGTAAAAAGACTTGTGAATTTGAGAAAGAAAAGGAAAGCCAGAGATACAGAAAAGGTATTTCTTACAGAAGGACTTCGGATGTTCGAGGAAGTGCCGGAGGACAGACTTCTGGAAATCTATGTGACCGAACATTTCTATAAAAAGGAAAAAGCACTGGTGGATGCAAAGCATAAGAAGAGCGGATGCCAGATGGAGGTGCTGACGGATACCGTGATGAATTTTGTGTCGGATACCAAGACGCCTCAGGGAGTGTTATGTGTGGTGACACAGGAGAATCAGGGAGAAGCGTGGCTTGAAAAGGAACTTAAAGCACCGGAACAGGTACCACTTATCATGCTGCTGGATAATCTTCAGGATCCGGGGAATATGGGGACGATCCTGCGGACTGCGGAAGCGGCAGCAGTAACAGGGATTATCATGAGCTCCGACTGTGTGGATGTGTATAATCCGAAGGTTATTCGTTCAACGATGGGATCTATATTTCGCGTGCCGTTTGTGTATGTAGAGAACGTAACGGATGTGATTCGGCAGATGAAAGAGCATGGTATCCGTACTTATGCAACACACCTGGCAGGAGAGCTTGCCTACGATGAGCCGGATTATCGCACACCGTCAGCATTTTTTGTGGGAAATGAGGGCAACGGTCTCAGAGATCAGGTGGCTGAACTTGCGGATATATACATTAAGATTCCAATGGCAGGTCAGGTGGAATCTCTGAATGCGGCGATCGCAGCTACGGTAGTGATGTTTGAAGCGGGGCGCCAACGTCGGCATTGACTTTTGAAGTTGGAATAATTATAATGATACCAACCGTTATGGAACCATAATCGAAGGAGGGATTCTTATGGAGACAATGGGATGGTTGATTATATTTATTGTACTCATTGTGATCGAACTTCTGACCATGGGACTTACAACGATCTGGTTTGCCGGAGGTGCGCTGGTGGCGCTTCTGATGTCAGTGTTAGGCTTTGGGATGCCGGTACAGGTTGTAGTATTTATCATCGTATCGGTTCTGCTGTTGGTACTGACGAGACCGATTGCGGTGAAGTATTTTAACCAGAACAGACAGAAAACGAATGTGGAAAGCCTGATCGGGCAGCAGGCATTGGTGCTGGAAGATGTGGATACGCTGCATGCAGCAGGACAGGTAAAAGTAAACGGGCAGATCTGGTCGGCGAAGACAGAAGAGACGTCTGGTTTCATTGCAAAAGATACGGTTGTGATGATCCGGGGAATCCAGGGAGTTAAGTTGATTGTAAAGGCAAAGGAGGATTAGTTATGGTGGCAGGTATTTTCAGTATGTTAGGAATTTTGGTTCTTTTGATTGTGATTGGAGTTGTAGTATCCTGTGTGCGTATTGTACGTCAGGCACAGGCATTAGTAATAGAGAGACTCGGTGCTTATCAGGCAACCTGGGGAACAGGACTTCATGTGAAGCTGCCGATCGTTGACCGTGTGGCAAGACGTGTGGATCTGAAGGAGCAGGTAGTAGACTTTGCACCACAGCCGGTAATTACCAAGGATAATGTAACAATGCGTATTGATACGGTTGTGTTTTATCAGATCACTGATCCGAAGATGTTCTGCTACGGTGTGGCGAATCCGATCATGGCGATTGAGAATCTGACAGCTACAACACTTCGTAATATTATCGGAGATCTGGAACTTGACCAGACACTGACTTCAAGAGAGACGATCAATACCAAGATGCGTGCTTCTTTGGATGTGGCAACAGATCCGTGGGGCATTAAGGTGAACCGGGTAGAGCTTAAGAATATTATTCCGCCGGCAGCAATCCAGGATGCGATGGAGAAACAGATGAAAGCTGAGCGTGAGAGACGTGAGGCAATCCTTCGTGCAGAAGGCGAGAAGAAGTCTACGATCCTGGTGGCAGAAGGACATAAGGAATCTGCAATCCTCGATGCAGAGGCTGAGAAGCAGGCAGCAATTCTGCGCGCGGAAGCGGAGAAGGAAAAGATGATCAAAGAAGCAGAAGGTCAGGCAGAGGCTATTTTGAAAGTACAGCAGGCCAATGCAGACGGTATCCGTTTTCTGAAAGAAGCAGGAGCAGATGAGGCAGTGCTTACAATGAAGAGCCTGGAAGCATTTGCCAAGGCAGCAGATGGTAAGGCTACTAAGATCATTATTCCATCTGAAATTCAGGGGATCGCCGGACTGGTGAAATCTGTGACTGAGATCGGAAAAGATACGACAGAAGAATAAAACATAAAGAAAAGAGGAAAAAGACATGGATTTAAAGGGACGCAGTTTTTTGAAATTACTTGATTTTACACCGGAGGAGATTATTTATCTCGTAGATCTGGCGCAGGAGCTGAAAGAGAAGAGAAAGAAAGGCATCAGAGGCAACAGCTTGAAGGATAAGAACATCGCACTTATTTTCGAAAAGCCGTCTACCAGAACCAGATGTTCATTCACTATCGGAGCACAGGAAGAGGGCGCTCTGGCAACTTACCTTGCAGGAAGCGAACTGCAGCTTGGTGAGAAAGAGAGTATCGAAGATACAGCCCGTGTACTGGGAAGAATGTTTGATGGTATCGAATACCGTGGCTTTGACCATTCTTATGTAGAAGAACTGGCTAAACACAGTGGTGTACCTGTCTGGAACGGACTGACAGATCAGTGGCACCCGACACAGCCGTTAGCAACAATGCTGACACTGAAAGAGCACTTCGGATACCTGAAGGGATTGAAGGTAGTGTATCTTGGAGATGGACGTAACAACGTAGCGAACAGTCTGATGGTTGCCTGCGCAAAGGTTGGTATTGATGTTGCAATTTCAGCTCCGAAGCAGTTGTGGCCGGAAACATGGTTAGTAGAGACCTGTGAGAAGCTGGCGAAAGAAGCAGGATCTACCGTAACAGTATCTGATAAGCTGGATGTAGTAGAAGGCGCTGATATGCTGTATACAGACGTGTGGTATTCTATGGGTGAGGAAAGAAAAGAGCAGGAGCGTATCCGTCTCGCAGTGCCTTACCAGATCAACAGTGCGCTGATGGCAAGAACAGGTAAAGATACTACAATCTTCTCGCACTGTCTGCCGGCTAACAAAGGAAAAGAAGTAACTGAGGAAGTATTTGAAAGTGAAGCATCCAAGGTGTTTGATGAGGCAGAGAACCGCCTGCATACGATCAAAGCAATTATGGTGGCTACACTGGGTGAATAAATGAAAAAAGAAATATTATCCATGCTCCGCAGTGCGGAGGGATATGTATCAGGACAGCAGCTCTGTAACCAGTTAAAGGTTTCCAGAACTGCTGTCTGGAAAGTAATAGAACAGTTGAAAGCGGAAGGGTATGATATAGAAGCGGTGCATGGCAAAGGCTATCATCTGGTAAGTGTTCCGGATGTGATATCGCAGGCAGAGATTGAGAGTCGTCTGCAGACGAAATGGGCCGGATGCAGCGTTTTTTATTGCCCTGTCATAGATTCTACTAACGTGAAAGCAAAACGACTTGCTGATGAGGGAGCACCTCACGGTACTCTGGTGGCAGCAGGTCATCAGTCTGCCGGAAAAGGAAGACGCGGCAGGGTCTGGGAGTCACCGGAAGGTACCGGGATTTATATGACGCTGCTTCTGAGACCGGGTATCAAGCCGGAACAGGCGCCGATGCTTACGGTACTGATGGCGCAGAGTGTGGCAGATGCCATACAGACGGTGACCGGGATCACGCCGGGAATCAAGTGGCCGAATGACATTGTGATGGATGGCAGGAAGGTCTGTGGAATCCTGACTGAGATGAGTACGGAAATGACGTGGATCCACTATGTGGTGATTGGTGTGGGTATTAATGTGCACCAGCAGACATTTCCAGAGGAATTGAAAGATAAGGCCTCATCGCTGGATCTTGCTGGTGCACAGTCTGTAAAACGGGCTGAACTTGTGGCAGAAGTGATGAAGCGCTTTGAAATATATTATGAGCAATTTGAAAAAGAAGGGAATCTGTCGGTGATCTGGGAGCGGTATAACGAAATGCTTGTCAACAGAGACCGGGAGGTACGTGTGCTGGAGCCGGGACATGAATATACCGGACATGCCATCGGTATTGATAAAAATGGCGAGCTTTTGGTGCGCAGGGAAAATGGGCAGGTCGAGACGATCTATGCCGGAGAGGTATCGGTAAGAGGAATATATGGGTATGTATGATGATAAAGTTGTGCTCTGTGGAGCCAACTCTTATAACGAAAAGTATTATCTGAATCCGGATTTTGAAGGACTTCCGGATCATGTAAAAGAAGAGTTAAAGATTATGTGTGTGTTGTATGTGCACGATGTCGGAGGCGTAGTAACACTCGTGTTTGAAGAAAATGGCGAACTGTGCTTTGAGGTTACATCCGAAGATTTTGATCCGACATTTGATGATATTGGCAGCCGCTTGCTGATTAAGAAGCTGCAGACAGAAAAATCGGAGCTGCTGGAAGCACTTCAGATGTATTTTCGTGTATTCTTTTTGAATGAAGACATGGATCTGGATGGTAAGGAATAGGAGGACGCTATGTTACTTGCAATAGATATAGGAAATACGAATATTACGCTGGGAGTATTCGAAGACAGAGAGCTTTTGGGAAAATTTCGTATGACAACGATGATGTCAAGAACTTCCGATGAATATGGTATTACGTTAAGAGAGCTTTTAAGGAATCAGAATATGAATCCGGATGAGATTGATGCAGTTATCGTTGCGTCTGTTGTACCGGATATTATGCATTCATTCAGTAGTGCTATTATTAAATATTTTGGACATAAGCCGGTGATTGTGTCAGCCGGGATCAAGACTGGTATCCGAGTAGCGACAGAGAATCCGAGACAGACGGGGCCGGATCGAATTGTGGATGCGGTTGCAGCCTATAAATTATATGGTGGACCGATTATTGTAGTAGACTTTGGAACAGCAACAACTTTTGATCTGGTAGAACCGGATGGTACTTTTGGTATAGGTGTAACGGCACCTGGTATCCGGACATCAGCAAGAGCACTTTGGGGTGGGGCAGCGATGCTTCCGGAAATTGAGATCCGCAAGCCGGATACGATCCTCGCGAGAGAGACTATTTCCAGTATGCAGGCGGGGCTTGTATATGGATATATTGGTCAGACAGAGTATCTGATCCGCCGGTTGAAAGAAGAATCCGGGTTTACTGATGCGAAGGTAGTAGCGACAGGTGGACTGGGCAATATCATTTATAAAGAGACAGACTCTATTGATTATTATGATCAGGATCTGACATTAAAGGGTCTGGAACTGATCTATGAGAAGAATAAAAAGATAGCCAGAGAGAGCGTGTAGGCGGAAGTGTCTGCGCGGAGTATAAGGAGTGGACATGCAGATAGGAAATGTGACAATCAAGCACCCATACATTCTGGCGCCGATGGCAGGTGTAACAGACCTGCCATTTCGTCTGCTATGCAAAGAGCAGGGCGCGGGACTGTTGTGTATGGAAATGATCAGTGCCAAGGCATTACAGTATAAGAATAAAAATACAAAAGCACTGCTCTCGATTCATCCTGAAGAATATCCGGTATCGCTACAGCTCTTTGGCTCAGATCCGAAGATCATATCGGAACAGGCGAAGAAGATCGAAGAGCTGCCATTTCAGATATTGGATATTAACATGGGCTGTCCGGTTCCAAAAGTGGTAAAAAATGGCGAGGGATCAGCACTCATGAAAAACCCGAAGCTTGTATATAATATTGTAGCCGAAACAGTGAAAGCAATTCGAAAACCTGTGACGGTAAAGATACGAAAAGGCTTTGATGAACAGTCACTAAATGCAGTAGAGATTGCAAAGGTCATAGAAGCGGCAGGGGCATCAGCAATTGCGGTACACGGAAGAACCAGAGAACAGTATTATTCCGGCAAGGCAGACTGGGAGATTATCCGACAGGTGAAAGAGGCAGTGAAGATTCCGGTTATCGGTAATGGAGATGTGACTTCGGCGAGGCTTGCAGCAGATATGCGGAAGCAGACGGGTTGTGATGGAGTGATGATCGGAAGAGGAGCACAGGGGAATCCATGGATTTTTCATGAACTGCTGGTGTATGAAGAGACCGGACAGATCCCTGAGCGTCCAAACATCCAACAGATATGTGATACGATACTTCGACATGCGAGACTGCAGATTGAGTTCAAGGGTGAGTATCTGGGAATCCGGGAAATGCGTAAGCACACAGCGTGGTATACCAAAGGAATGGCCGGATCAGCTAGGCTCAGAGACATGGTGAATCAGGTAGAGACATATGAAGAATTAGAAGCACTTTTGACAAAAATGATAACCGGAAACAATTGACAGAAATGATTCAATTATGTATAATTATGAAATTGCGAAAGTATAGTAAGGAGCGATGAGAAACATGGAAGAAAAGAAGAAAATTCTTACGTATGCAGGTTTAAAAGCATTGGAGGATGAGCTTGAGAATCTGAAAGTTGTTAAGCGTAAAGAAGTTGCTGCAAAGATAAAAGAAGCAAGAGAACAGGGCGATCTGTCAGAGAATGCAGAGTACGATGCTGCTAAGGATGAACAGCGCGATATCGAGGCAAGAATCGATGAGCTGGAGCAGATTCTGAAGAATGCAGAAGTTGTAGTAGAGGATGAAGTAGACTCTGATAAGATTAACATCGGATGTACAGTAGCTGTATATGATGAAGAGTTTGATGAAGAGATCGAATTCAAAATCGTAGGATCTACAGAGGCTAACAGCCTTCAGGGCAAGATTTCCAACGAATCTCCGGTTGGAAAGGCGCTTCTCGGACGTGAAGTCGGCGATGAAGTAGTCGTAGAGACACAGGCAGGAGATATTACCTATAAAGTATTGAAGATTGAGAGATCTATTTAAGAGATAAGGAGTAAGGAAAGTGGCTGGACAGAAGAATGGACAGGAACAGGATATTAATCAGTTAAGAAAGGTTCGCCGTGAGAAGCTGGCTAACCTTCAGGAAGCGGGCAAGGACCCATTTCAGATTACAAAATATGATCAGACACACCACTCTCTGGAAGTAAAAGAGCTGTACAATGCTCACGAAGCAGAGCTTCTTGCAGGAAGAGCTGCTGTGAATACAGAGGGTATGGATGAGCAGGAAGCAAAGCAGGCAGTCAATGACGATTACAATGAGCGCAGAGAGATCATGGATGCAAGTCCGATCCACGTAAGCATCGCAGGACGTATGATGTTTAAGCGTGTGATGGGTAAAGCTTCATTCTGCAATATTCAGGATTTGGATGGAAGCATTCAGGTATACGTTGCAAGAGATGTGATCGGTACAGATGCATATGCAGATTTTAAGAAGTCTGACATCGGTGATATTTATGGTGTGAAAGGTTATGCCTTCCGTACAAAGACAGGCGAGGTTTCTATCCATGCTGAAGAGATGACACTGCTCTCTAAGAGCCTTCAGATCCTTCCGGAGAAGTTCCATGGCATGACCAACACAGACCTGAGATACCGTCAGAGATATGTTGACCTTATTATGAACCCGGAATCAAAGGATGTATTTATCAAACGTTCTAAAATCATCAGCGCAATCAGAAGATTCCTTGGTGATCAGGGCTTCCTGGAGGTAGAGACTCCGATCCTGACAAGTAATGCCGGCGGAGCATCTGCAAGACCGTTTGAAACACACTTTAATGCACTGAATGAAGACCTGAAGCTTCGTATTTCTCTGGAGCTTTACCTGAAGAGACTTATCGTAGGCGGTATGGAAAAGGTATACGAGATTGGTCGTGTATTCCGTAATGAAGGTCTTGATACAAGACATAATCCAGAGTTCACGCTGATGGAGCTTTATCAGGCATACACAGATTACAATGGAATGATGGATCTGACAGAGAACATGTACCGCTATGTGGCACAGGAAGTTCTCGGAACTACTAAGATCGTCTACAAAGGCATTGAAATGGATCTCGGTAAGCCGTTCGAGAGAATTACCATGGTTGATGCTGTTAAGAAATACGCCGGTATTGACTGGAACGATGTGGAGACAACTGAGGATGCCAAGAAACTGGCAGATGAGCACCACATTGAATACGAAGATAGACATAAGAAGGGTGATATCCTTTCTCTGTTCTTTGAAGAATATGCAGAAGAGCATTTGCTTCAGCCTACATTTGTAATGGATCATCCAATCGAGATCTCACCGCTTACCAAGAAGATTCCTGGTAATCCGGAATACGTAGAGCGTTTCGAGATGTTTATGAACGGATGGGAAATGTGTAACGCATACTCAGAGCTGAATGATCCGATCGATCAGGCAGAGCGTTTTGCACAGCAGGATGCTAATGCAGAAGCTGGTGATGAGGAAGCGCAGCATACGGATGAAGACTTCCTGAACGCACTTGAGATCGGTATGGCACCGACAGGTGGTATCGGATACGGAATCGACCGTCTCTGCATGCTGCTGACAGGGGCAGAGGCAATCCGTGACGTACTGCTCTTCCCGACAATGAAGCCCCTCGACAAGTAAAATTCGAAAAAATCCAGTGTTTATGCGGGTTTCGGGAGTTTCCAAACCGAATAAATTTACCTCTTTACACCAAATTTACACCAATCGGTGCTAAAAACGGTGCAGAGACTAAAAAATCGCATAATTTACGGAATGAATGGGCAGTCCCATAGTGGGATTGCCCATTTCTAATAAAGGATACATTCGTATCTGAGTGCAAAAGGAATGTTTATTATGGAATTAAGTGAAAAATTACAAGAGTTGAGGAAAGAAAAAGGACTCACGCAGGAAGAACTTGCGGAAGCGTTATTTGTGTCTCGCACTGCAATTTCTAAGTGGGAATCCGGCAGAGGAGTTCCCAATATCGAGTCATTAAAAGCAATTTCAAAGTTTTTTTCAGTGTCAATAGATGAGTTATTGTCCGGTGAAGAAATACTTAAAATTGCTGACGAGGATAATAAGCAAAAGGAAAAACATACAAGAGACTTAGTGTTTGGTTTACTCGATTGCAGTTTGATTATGTTTCTGTTTCTGCCTTTCTTTGGACAAAAGGGTGATGAGATTATAAAAGAGGTATCTTTACTTTCGCTGACAGGTACCCCGCAGTATATCAAAATACCGTATTTAATTATTGTATTTGGAATTGTACTTACAGGTGTTTTGCTTCTCGCTCTACAAAATTATGAAGCAGTGTTTTGGTTGAAACACAAACATCAAATATCCATTGTGTTAAGCACAGTTGCTACAATAGAATTTATGATAACACTTCAACCTTATGCAGCCTTTTTCACTTTTGTTTTCTTGGCGATAAAGTCTCTGATGCTGATAAAATGGCGATGATACGAAGCGTGTCGCCAATGTGACGGTGAAATTCTTTTCATTTTTATTCATTCCACCTATATTGTAAACAGGCGAAAGCCAAATAATTATGGCAAAGGATTGATAAAAATGAAAAAAGAAAAAAGTCAAAAAGTATTGCTTTCAGGAATAGCAATGGTAGTGTTATTTATTTTGTGGACAGTGGCAATAAGCCTTATTGATGTTCAGCCCATCGGGCCACAAAACTCTTCTGTTGGATTTGCAACCTTGAACGGCTTTATCCACAGCCTGACAGGTGTGCATATGGCAATATATACCGTTACGGACTGGTTAGGACTGATACCGCTTTGCTTTATTTTGGGATTTGCGTTGCTTGGACTTATACAGCTTATTAAAAGAAAAAGCTTATTCAAGGTCGATTCCAGTATTTTGGTGTTGGGAGCATTCTATATTGTTGTAATGGCGGCATATTTGTTTTTTGAATTTTATGTTGTCAATTACCGCCCGGTATTGATTAACGGTTTTCTTGAAGCTTCGTATCCATCATCGACAACCTTGCTTGTTATGTGTGTTATGCCGACAGCTGTTATGCAGCTAAACAGTAGAATTAGAAATACAAAAATGAAAAGAGCATTTGCCTTTGCTTTAATTGCATTTACTGCTTTTATGGTAATTGGCAGGTTGATATCCGGTGTTCATTGGATTACTGATATTATTGGCGGGGCAATTTTAAGTGCGGGTTTAGTGATGATTTATTATAGTGTAACCACTCTTATTGCCCGACAGGAAAGATAAAATTCTAACTGAGGAATCACTTATTGACCTTGAGAGATATTTTCTCCCAAGGTCTTTCTTATTATTCGCAAACTACACCAATCCCGATTTTCTCAATATAATTGGGATAATCACAAAGGAAGGGGTGGTTGTACTATGACGGGCAGTTTAGCAAGCGTTCATCCGGAGCTTATTCCTGAATGGTCAGAGAAGAACTTACCGCTAACGCCGGATAAGATAACCTTCGGTTCAAATAAAAGAGTGTGGTGGAAAGGTGCTTGCGGACACGAGTGGGAAACGAGCGTCAAAGCTCGTTCAAAGGGCGAGAAATGCCCGATATGCTCAGGAGCGAGAGTAATAGAGGGTATCAATGATTTAGTCACATTGAAGCCCCTGTTGGCTCAGGAGTGGTCTAAAAAGAACAAATTAAAGCCTACCGAGGTATCTGTCGCTTCTCATAAGAAGATTATTTGGAAATGTAAACACGGACACGAATGGGAAGCAAGCGTTAAAAGCAGAACGATAAACGGTACAGGCTGTCCATACTGCTCACACAATAAAGTCCTTGCCGGATTCAATGACCTTGCTTCACAGTATCCCGATATTGCTGCTGAATGGTCTGACAGAAATCTTCCGTTGCTGCCTACAATGGTGACAGCCTTTGCAAACAG
>OGCM01002151.1_pt1 | contig 19484 bp, 8 predicted proteins | sample 1570151 | NCBI WGS metagenome assembly OGCM01 (sample SAMEA4370582, study PRJEB24528) | human gut metagenome
CCATCTTTAAACACTAAATTTCCAGTTGTGTTGTCATATTCAACTTTTAAGTTCTTCAAACTGTCAATACCAGAAATAGCAGTGTTTAATTCTTTGACTTTTGTATCAACTTCTGTTTTTGTATAATATGCTTTCAGAGATTCAGTTACTGTTCCATTAAGATCATTCATAACAGATGTTTTTACATCTGCCTTTATATCATCTACATTAATAGAAGCAGCAGAAGCTTTTGCTTCATCTGCGTATTGTTTTGCTTCGGCTACATGACCAAGAATCATATTTACAAAACTTGTATACCAATCTTCAGAAGGTTCAATGATTCCGTCATAATTTAATCCTTGAAGAACAGTAAACTTACCATTTGGTCTGGTTCTCCAAATATAATTGTTTCCTTTTTCATTTACGCCAGTAGCCATAATTTCAAAAATTATATCTCCGGCATTTGCTGTAACAGCAGCATCAATCAACCAACCAAATCGAATATAAGTATTGTTGGAAGCTACATTGATAACTGTCGCTACTTTACCTTTTTTCTCAGCTACAGATTCATATCTTATCTGGATGAGCATATCCATAAGATCCATACCGTCCCAATATCTTGGAATCCTAAATGGCATATACTGGCTGTTTTCTTCCTGCATAATATTAATCTGTGTAGCATCAACGGCAATATTTTTTAAGTTATCCACTGTTGAATATGCATTGTCTTGATATTTGGTATATACTTCATAACGACCATCAGTACATAATGTATATTCCTCAGTGTCTACGGCTAACTCAGCACTCAAAGTCATTGCCGAATTAGCCGCAGCAGCAATTTTAGAATCTTTAAATGACATATCATGACTCCTTTACTTTAATAATTTATCCAGATCGACAACCTGGTCAAGATGAACAACTCCATCCTGTGTGCCATCAGGATCTTTACCTGTCATATCTTCGGCTACCATAGCAGAAAGATCTTTTACAACGATACCATTTCCGGTATCTTCACCATTTCTGTCTGTTAAAGTGATTTTTCTGTCTTCTGTATTAAGACGAATATCTTTTACCATACCTTCATAAGCTGCTTTATTCTGAGCATTGAGATCTTTAATCATTCCTTCCATAGCAAGGAGTCTCTGATCAATTTCAGTAAACAATTCAGAAGGTTCATATTTATCAAATTGTACAAGTGGAGTAATATGAATAACACCTGATGTGGTTTTTCGAATATAAGAAGTGTACGTTCCATCTTCATTAGCAATAAGTTTTAAGAACGTGAAAGATACTTCGATATCCCCGGCTTCAGCAGTAAGTGCTGCATCGACAGGGATTAAATACTGGATATAATTCTGTTCATATTCAAGATTATTTATAATAAGTTGTGTCATTTTAATTTTGTCTGACACCGGGAGCTTATACTTCATATAAACAGTTGTATCTGACATATCAATCTGTTCCCGGTACATTTTACTTGTTATAATCTGAATCTTATCTACATAATTGCTTCTTTCCACAATTGATTCTTTGACTGTTGTAACAACAGTATTTTCATCTGTAATTTTTAGTGTATACATAACGGCCTCCTTCCTTATTTAGTCTGAGTTTTTTCTAAAGCTTCAATTCTAGTCTGTAGTGACTTAATAGTTCCCTGCAGTGTTGTGACTGATGAATTCGCATTATCAGCACTTTTCTTGATCTCAGCAGCATTCTGAGTCAAAGTAGTGATATTGTTCTGTATTGTTTCGATATTATTGGTCATGCTAAGTAATGATGTATTGATCTGTTCAATTGAAGTGTTAGAAGAAGAATCTGCAGACTGCAGATCAGAGATAGATTTCTGTACGGCAGTCATAGATTCTTTCAATTTATCCACATCAGCTCCCAGCTGAGTAAGTTTTCTTCCAACAACAAGGGCATCAGCGAATGCACCCTGTTTAGATAATGTCATATCTGATTCAGGGAGATTAGCCAGATAATTATAATCATACTTAGCAACACCAACAGAGGTTTCAATTCCCTGAACATATGTTGCCATTATTACTCACCTTTTTCTACAAATTCATATAGTACTGTCATATCAAGCATAGACAGTTTGTCTTCATTAGATTTAAGCATTTTCTTGAGAGATTCCTCTGGGATCATCTCAACATCAAGTTCACATGTTTTATCATAAATTTTCTGCAGACCTTCTTGAATTTCAGGGATGATTTTATCTTTTATGTCATCATTAAGAGCACGATTTCCTGTTTCATTACCGTTTTCGTCAACAATAGAATGTGAGTTTTCCTCTGTAAAATAAGAATCAACTAACTCTTGCTCGACCTCTGAGATTTTATCTACCTGCGCCTTAAGAGTCTTCAGGTTCATTGTATTCGCCCAGAATACATCAACATCTCCTGCGATTAAATCCGCACGACTCTTCATAGAATTTAATGTTTTATACATTGCCATAATGTCTGCATTTACAATAACTTTTTTCATAATCCTTGTACTCCTTTTATATTAATATGTAACTTTATTTTCTCTGACGAGTTCTTCAATAGCATCATTTAGATATGCTTCAAAGTCAGAATATAATGTTTCGATAGCCGCTTTAGAATCTTCTGTAATCAAAGCCTTAGCTTTATCAATAGCCATCTGTTTAGCTGTCTTGGCAGCTTCTTCGTCAAACTTACCCTGTTTCTTTAATGAATCCACATAAGTCTGATTAACTGTAAGCACTGCTTTACTAATAGCATCAGTAGCAGCATCTATATATTTCACGAGCTGATCATTCTCCAAGTTCTTTTCCTGTTCTTTAATCTTTACTTTTAGGAAGAGGATTCCATAAGTAATAAGAAGTGGAAGAATACCAGTAATGATCAGATATAATACGTCCTGAATACCCTGTTTAATATTCATAGTCATACCTCCATTCATCCTACAGCCTCATCTTCAGATACATGATCGAAGACTGGCCTTTCTTGTGATTCTAAATTGCACATTGCAGTATCATAGGTAATACCTCCGACCTGGTTTTCTTTACTAGCTTTGGCATAATATCCTAAAATTGTAGGAATCAACGCTGCCGGAATACCTATGAGTGCATACATATAACTCGTATCTCCAGTGAGACTTATCATATGTTCACTAAACCAAAGAATCTGTAAGCAAATAGCAAAGACTACAAACACAATAAGCTTACTTGTATTTGGCTTTTTCAAATTAAATCTTTTAACCTTTGCTGCCTTCAGATTTCGTTTCATTTCAATCTGCCGATTTTGGGCTTTAATTTTCTTTAATTCAAGTTCATATTCTCGACTAGTCAAATATTTCACCTTCTTTGCATAATAAAAGACCACGATTGCTCATGGCCTCTTATTTATTCAGGAATAATTCCATATACGTATGTTTCAAACTCTGTAAAATCTTTCAGGACAGCCTCTTTATTTGTTTTAAATGCTTCACTATCCTGAATAGATTTATTGATATTTACATTTCCATCTTTACTAACAGATGCATTAAGATAAGCAACCTGCTTTGAGTTTTCACCTTCACCGATCATAACCTGACCGGATACATTTCTTGTTTCACTAATTTTTAACATAACTTTTCCTCCATTTTTTGTAGTCGTTGAGTAATGAGAGAGAGCTGTCCCTGGAGTATAAGAATTTCATTCTTAAGAGATTGATTTTCAGATTCGAGAGAATCAATACGATGATGGGCTTTTTGAGTCATGTGAGTATTGAGAGAAATGAATTCAAGGTAATTCATTGAATATTCATCAGTACGTCCAACAAAATTAGGCTTATCTAAAATAGCTTTTGTAACCATACTATAATTTTCTGATTCAAAATTATTTTCTTTTAAATGCCTTTCTGTTTCCCTTGCTCCAAATCCGAAATGTATTTTAGGTATTTCATCATCGTTTGGACGTTGTTTAAATTTATATTGAATTGGATTTAATGACATATAAAACTTGTCAATAGATGAAATAGTATTAATACTTTTAATATCATCTTTTATATACTCATCTGAACCACCGTTTAAAGCACCTGTATAATAAATATTCTTCCATTTATAGCTTGCATTTCCTAAATTTAAGCCCTCCATTTCATATGGACCGAAATATCTTGCAGATCCATTTGATGTAACTTCTGCATAACGATTTTTTTCACTATTATGATATATTTTCGTTACAGATGTATAATCTACAGATCCAGCTGGCCCACGTGGACCAGTTGCTCCTTGTGGTCCACGAGCACCATTGGTTCCGTCTTTTCCCTTAGGGATACTAAATTTAAATGTCAAAGTATCTCCTGCAGTGTTTACAGAAGTCTCTACTTTAGGATCATCGTTATAATTAACTTGACTGGCAGTTGCTTTGTAAGAAGCAATCTTTCCGCCACCAGAATTTAAAGATGTGTATGTGTGTCCACCCATATGAATTGCGTTTACATACAAACAATTAAATTTATTATTTTTAGAACCAATATTCATAGTTGCACTTGCATCTCTTTTGATACTTGTTATAACCGGGATTCCGTTTATATTCTCATCAGTTTTTTTTTCGGTATAAATATTATAAGGCATAATACACCATGTAGCGGTAACATCAGCATCTTGCTTATCTACGTTACCAATACCAATTGCACAACCACCTTCTGTATTTGGAAGCAACGTATGATTATGTCCATATCCATTATATGAAAAATATTCTCGATTATCATAATCAAGATAGATTGGATTTCCAGAACTATTAACTTCATATGGTGTCCATTTCATATTCTGATAAGGGATAGATCCTGTTGTAGTATCTATAACAAATTGACTTTGTACTAAACAATTGCTTTGTATTTGCATAGGCGCAGTAACAAGGAGAGTATCCCCCATGATTCGCAAAGTATTTCCCCCTCCAACATCTGTAGATATCATATATCCGCATTCATCACTTAGCCCGAATCTTAAATCACCGCTTGTAAGTCCCCAATTAGTAGCAGAGATAATTTCTCTTGAATCAGTAGGGTTACCGTTTACATCATTATAATAAATGCTATAACTTCTTTTTGCAGTCATTGTTCTTGCGGTTACATTTCCGGCGAAAGTACCAGAAGAAGCATAAATAGTTCCAGAAATAATAGCATTACTTGCTTGTAACAAACCATTTTTTGACACTTTAAATCCAGTTGCCCCAGAGGGTATTTCTTGATCTTCATTTTGAATAATACCAATTTTTCCATCAATAGTAATATATCCACTAAGATCAGATGGAATATTAGGTCTATCGTCAAGATCATTATAACTTAGTCCGTTAACAGTTGAACCTGGTCCAAGTGTAAGTGAATTAGCAATTACATCTCCTGTAAAGCTTCCTGAAGTAGCTGTAATATGACCTTTAAATGTAGCACCTTGACTATTAATGTTTAGGTAATCACCCCAATGAATACCATCTGGACTTATACTTATGCTTCCTTTATTAGCAGTTAAAGAATTACTTGAAATAATCCATCCACCAATAAATCCATCATTAGCTGCAATCTTACCTGTAAATTCACCTTGATTAGCATACATCTTACCGTTAGAATCAACCATAAAATTACCGTCACCAAGAGCAATACCATTTGTACCAATATATACATTTTTATTTTTTGAAACAGAAGAGGGCTGTTTTGTAGGAAAATCTTTTAATCCAGAATATAATTTTTCAGAATCAATTATAAACCCTTTTTCTCCACCAATCTTTCCGTGATTTGCGATAATAGTTCCCTCAACTGTACTGTCACCACGAATATAAGCATTTCCATCTGTATCAATAGCAAAATTTTTTGCTTTAATTGCTCCACTGTCAGATAAATCAAACCATATTCCTTTAGTTGAATAACAAGATACTAAACTATCTTCAAATACTTTAGACATAATGGCATCTGTTTTAATAGAATCAGCGGTAATAGTGTTAGTTTCAATAATACCACCGTCGATTTTAGTTTTACCTGGTCCAGTGTGTGTATTCATTGCAGTGATAATACCATTAATGTCAATGGTGCTGGCATCAATGCTAATATGGTCAGAAATCATCTGAATAAATTTATCAGTAACTGTGAACTCAGACTCTTTGTCACCAGTTACCATAAAACTGATTTTATCTGCATTCTGAGTAATAGAAGAGGTGTTTGCTTTAATTTTTTCTTGAGCTTCAGAAAGATCTGTTTGCATACTGCTTACAGTAGATGTAATCCCAGAAACATTTTGTTTGATATCAGAAAAATCTGTTCGGATAGATTCTTGATCTTTAAGATATTGAGTATTACTAACCTTAGTTTCGATTTGTCCGGTCAGAGTATCTGTAACATTCTTAATCTGCTTTGTGTAGTCATCTGTAATAGTAGTCTTTTCTATTCCCCACCATTGATTTCCTTTACCATCATAAATATTAGTGATATCAATACCACCTTGTTCATTTGGTTCTATGATTTGAAATCCAAGTTTGTCTTTGGTAATGGTGGCGTTATTAATCATGTCTCCAAGAATTGTATTATCTGGAATACCTGTCTGGGTAATACCATTTTCATCAAATAAAGCGGCTCTGTCTCCATTTTTAACAATAAAGTTGAAATCCCCTTTACCGTCCATACCAATCTGCACACGAACATTTCCTTTGGAATCATAAAACTGTTGAGTACTTTCTTGAAATGCAATAGTAGGTTTATTGTCTTTAGAGATAAGTACAATTTGATTTGCAAGAGCATTTTGAGCCATTAAATCTCCAACTGCAATTTTCTTTGCGATGAGATTAGTAATAACAGCCTGATCAATTTCTGCATTTTCTACAGTAAGATGAATTGTATGTAATTCTCCAACTCCTGCATGACCTGCAAGAAGATTTTTTACATTAATCATATCAGCATTAATCTGATTAGATTCTATAATCTTAGCTGACAGCTTTTCAATATTTGCCTGTTCCGCTTCGAGAATACGAGTTGTGATCTTATCTGCGGAAATAAGTTTTACATCGAGATATTTCATGAAAGCAGTATCAACAGTAAGCTTATCAAATACACCTTCTTTTGCTTTCACGAGTTCTGCAATAATTGTATCAGCAGTAATGGTTCCACCAGATCCGGTTCCTCCAGTGACAGTTCCACCTAACATTGAATTGAATAGAGGATTTGAAAAGATTTGTTTAATAGCTTCTGATGTGATGACATAATCAGAAGTAGAAGATTTGTTGACTGAATTAACACGACCACCATTACGGTTGGAAGTATTAAGGGCATCGTTTAAAAGAGTATTATAATCATTCCTTTTAGCTTTGTACTGAATCATATTGCTAAAAGTAACTTCCATAGATTCATCTAAATCACAAGGATTATATGTGATTTCAATTACTCTTAGTTTAATATAATTAGTATCAGTGATTCCTACACGCACAAAATCATTTACCGCAAGCTGTTCATGGTACTCCTTAAATTCTGGAAGAGCGTATACATTCTCTACATCATCAGTATATGTATATTGTGGATGTGATTCCACATACAATTCTTCCAATGCATCGTCATAAAGAACTTTAGACTTATCTACGGCATCAGCAGTACTGTCAAGAGTAGTAACAATAATATTTTCATTTGTATAAGTGGTTTGGCTATATAAACTCTTAATAATATATGTTTCTTTATCAGTAAAAGCTGAGTATTTGTTCTGTACTTTACCAAAATTTTCAAGTAATACATCTTTTGCAATCTGGTTTCGTTTCTCTTGAATTTCAGGTTTCTTAGCCTTATCATATTCAGCCTGGCGTTCTTTTAAAGCAGCCTCAGCCTGATCTTTTAAATTCAGATAATCCAGATATTTTTGATGCATCTGAGTAAAATATGCTTCTTCATATCCAGAAAGAGGATTATAACCATCTGCATAACCACTCTTTTTTAATTCTTTAATACAGCTATCGTAAGTTGAAATCTTTACTTTTAATTCTGAGATTCCATATAACTTCCAATCAGTTTCATAAGCTTTTATAATATTTTCAGATTGCGTGAAATACCCAAACTGGCTAGGTGAATCGCCCATCTCTAATTGCATACCGCATATAGTGAAATCATTAGTTCCAGCGAATGCTACATCAATTAAACGAGAAGAAAGATTAAAAGAAGTATAAACTCTTGTCCAAGAAGATGTAATGTTATAAGCAACATTCTTTCTATCTTCTCCAGTGTTATTATAACCAAGATAAAATGTACCGGATCCTTTTACAAAACAACTAAGAGTATATCTTTGAGATGGTTCGATACTGATATTGTGTTGATAGATACCACCATCTGTACCGGTTACTTTAACTCCACGAGTAATTCCGTATGCAGGTGCATCATTAATTTGTACTGTTTGGAATGAAGAAGTCCCGGAACCTACCATATACCAATCTTGACCTAATACAACTGGATTTACACATGAAATAATATTTCCTTTACCGAATCCTTCTACGGTTTCGTCTTGAGCTTGTAAAGCAGCTACAATAGATGGAAGAGTGTAGTTCATAATTGATTCATATAAAGGCCAATCATGTGACTTTTTTAAAGCTTCTAAATCAAAATTCTTTTCATCGTCAACATATAGAGCTTCTAAACCCTTAATGATTGCCATGTTAGCATTATATGCATCTTTTAAATCTTCAACTTTTTTCCCGAACCAATTTGTTTGAGCAGTATCAATTGGGACTCTATTCATTAATTCAGTAAGAACTTCCAGATTTTTATTATATTCTTTGGATAAATTAATAAACTCTTCTCTGCGGGACTCCCGGTAGCTTTGCCATGCATTATATTTTTCTTGTAGTGAAGTATCCATGTAAGGCTCACATATAAAATAGGAAAGATCAGTAATTACAGAATCACCAAAATTGACTGCATCAATATTATAATCATCTAAGCCTTCAACATAAAATTGTGTAACTAAATTTTCATCTCTGGAAATAGTTATACTATTCTGAATGTTTCTAAAACCCAAAACTACATTTGTATCTTTACCTAAGCTGTCAGGTCTATAAACATTTATGGTCATATTTACAGTATCAAACTCAAACACACATTTATAGGCTTGTGCGGCCTCTTGTGTTAAGAAAGCATATACATTTTGATCGTCTACTTCAAAGTTACATATATTATTAGGGAGCAATTTTCCGTCGTCATCAGGAGTAATATTATCCACATAACCTATATGCCAACCAGGGACATCTGCATGTTTTAATACTAAATGTAAAAAACTTAGATCTTCATTTTCTGAATCATAAAACTTAATCTGATAAAACTTATTTGTATCATGAGTTGCCTGATACATCATTTCATAGGAATCTTCTTCGCCCATATTAATTTTAAAGTTTTTTAGTTTATATTGAGTAAGCATGATTTCATAAGACTCAGCAGTAATCTCTTTAGTTTCACGCAAACCATCATTATTAATAGTTGGCGGATCTACTATTTTGAACCAAATGCCATCACAGTATAGCTCCATTAACTCATCAAGTTCTTCATACCCGTCAGTAACAGTATTGTTTATGTATTTATCAACAGTAAATGTTAATTCAGCTGTATTATTAGTTTTTAACGACAATGAAGCGGTAGATGTATCAATGCCTCCTAGCGCACAATATAATCTTTTGCCAGGTTTAGCTAAATAAATAATAGAAGGCTCAGTACGTCCATAAATATCATACTTATGATTTATTTTCACCCAAACGCACCCACCTTTCTTGGTTCTCTATAAATAAGCTCAAATGTAGCATCACCAGTGAATCTTAATTCATTTTCACCGTAAGCCAATCTAAGCCAGTATATATTATCTATATCTTTTACACCCAAATCTTCAAAACTTATAATTGAATTAGTAATGTCATATATTTTTAAATGCTGGCAATCAATATAAAAGTCATCATCTTTTAAAGCATTTATTTTCATTGTTCCGTTATTGTCTGTTACATTTTGGATTGTAATAGTGCCATGGCTTTTAGGGGAAATTTTAATAAGAGGATAGATGTAATCTTCATGACAGTCAGAAGTGTTGTTAATTATATAAGTTTTTGGAAGAGTAGAAGAAGAGGTGATATTATGCGTAATCTCAGGAGTGTAACCATATGGACTGTCGCAAGTGACTGTAAAATTCATTTCATATGGGAACACAACATGATCAGTAGTAATTTCTGTGAATGTAGCAAAGAACTCTATATCTTCGTAAAAGTAGTCACCACCAATTATCTTAAATAATTTTGGTGTTTGTGGAGAAGTTAACCAGCCATTAATAATACGGATATTGCTTGAAGAAAGGTAATCAGTATCATTCATCTGTATAACACCTAATTTAACATCTGGAATGTACTCCAATGGGAAAGTAATAATACCATTTTTCAATATAGGAGTACATTTTTCTGGGTATGTAATGATTCCATTAGATAATTCAGGTGTCACATTTATATTGTGACAAGGATTTTTCATGATGCTAAGTGTAAAGCTATAATTATCGTCGTACACTGTTCCGAAATGATTTTCTCTTGCTCTATATCTATTCTTTTCTCCTAACTGTAAAGATCTGCTTTCAAGATTATCATTGTCTGTGATTCCAGTCATTATAATCCCGTATTCACTAGAATTATGTCCATCAAATTCAAATTGTAACATTTATTCACCTCTTTCATTTTATAATTTCATACAATAAAAGAACTGCCGAAGCAGTCCTTTTATCATCTAAGCTTTCTCCAGTCTCTAGTCATATTTTTGTTAATAATTGTAGAAACTTTGTTTGCGACATCTTGGATGTCTAAATCATTACTCATATTTGCTACATTAATGTTCACTTCGTTGTTGATAGTATAATCATTATTTGTTGCAGTAGGAGTAACCGGGTTAAACATATTGGTAAAGTTATTCATTGCAGCAATAGAAGGTTTGAGCAGACGAGTAAATTCTTCGGTCATTACTGATTCGCCAACTTTTGCACCAATGAATCCCTGGTCTCCATTACTAATAATAGCTTTACCTAAAAGAGTACTCATATCAGCAGGTATTAGTTTATTTATTATTCCACCAGTAGCAAAACCATATGATTTATACTTTTGAAGTATCTGATTTTTTAAAGCAGAGCCCCATGAATCATATTTTTTAACACCTGGAGTACTAATTTCAAGAATATCTGCAAGCTGCTGCATTTCTTTTGGTCCGACTTTCTTACCTTTAGCATTAAAATATCCTATCAAAGGACTCACTCCGGCAGGAACGTCTGTTGCACCATCTGGACGGTTTTGAAGAGTATTAAACCAACTCTTTAAATATGTTGGTTTATCATTCAAATAAGCTTTTTTGAATCCCTCAACTGCTATGTTTGCCTTATCAGCATGGTTTCCACCATTTCGATAAGCATATTCGAGAGCTGCCTGCATTTTATCATTGGTCATAGCCAATCCATTTTTATTTGCATATTCTTCAATTGCGTCGTAATGCGCATCTGGCATTACATGTACAACACAAGTTTTGCTCCCAAAATCACTTTTAGCTGTAATAGTAGCCTTAAATGTTTTTTCCAGTCCACCGACTAGGATTCCTGTCGCTCCGCCACCTTTAGAAGTTTGTACCCCTTTTGTAGCCGTAACCTTACCAGACGATGAAACTTTTGCAACATCAGTTTTATCACTAGACCATTTAATATCTGAATGTAAAGGTGCGGTAGGAGACCATGTAACTTTCAATTTATAAGATTCATTTGGTGTCAAGAATATTTCTGATTTGTTTAATGAAAAACTATAACTTTTTCCATTAACTGTACCTGGAGTTTCATTTCCAGCACCAGTGGAGTCTTTATTGCTATTAAATGTATTGTGAATACCATTCTCAGCACCGGTATATGTATTATTACCAGTTGTAGAACCACCTTGTCCATTGCTTGTTCCGTATGGAAGAGTAACTTTCATATTAGAAATGGTTTCTAATGCTTTTATCTGTTGAATCAAACTTGTATTGAAATCAGCAGACTTACCTATCATAGTATCAAATGTGCTAGACACCTTAACACCATACTGATCCATCACAGTATGTAAATGTTTATATGTGTTATCATAATTAGTGGTTACATTGGTAAGCATTCCACTAATAATAGCTTCTTGAAACGAAGAATTTTTCTTTACTGCATCAAGTGTATTATCAAGAGCTTTATTCGCTTCATTAGAGAAATTCTCATAGCCGGTATTTTTCATATCGACTTCGTGTTGATGCATGGTATCTGCCATATCATCTTCGGCATCTGCAAGTTCTGCACGTAATTTCTCAAGACGAGCTTTGGCGGCAGCATTACTGGTTCCTTCAAGGGCAGCTATCTGGGATTTAAGAGTATTAATATCTTTAGACTTCTTTTTTAAAGTTTTGTCATAATCGTAATATTTCTCTTTAGCAGAAAGAGCGTCTTTACGCTTATCAATATTTTCCTGAAGTAAATCATTCTCTTTCTTAATTTGAGTCTCATACATATCAAGCATATTCTGTTTCAGTTCAGAAAGAGCAGTAGATTCTTGTTGAATACCATCAAGAAGTTGTTTGCTTTTCTCATTGTATTCGTCTAAGCTGTAACAACCATTTTTATATTGTTCTTCAAGCTTATTAAGACCTTCCCTATAGTTAGCAATCTTTTGTTTTGTCGCATCTATAGATTCTTGAGTTAATAAAATGTTAGTTAATCCATTTGTAGTAAATGAACCATCATCATTGTAAAAACTTTCAGCGTCACCGAGAAGTTTTTGCATAGTCTGATATTCAGTGATAACATTTGATAGTTTATCTTGTGCATCATCAAATGGTTTCCAGCGAAGTTCCATGATTTCATTTTTCAGATTTTCTATATCACTGCCGATTTTTAAAATTTGTTCGTCAATCTGTGCTATAGAATTAAGATATTTCTGGGCTTCTTCATTATTCATAGAAGAAAAATGAGTATCATAGTATTCGGCTTTTTCTGCACGAAGTTTTTGAAGTGCATTGATCTGTCTCGCATTAGATTTAATGCGCTCCTGATAAATCTTTTCGTTAATCTGATATTCAGGATTATCATTTGCTTTTGCGTAATCAATTACTGCATCCTGCTTGGAACCTGCACGATCCCAGCGGTCAACAGCCCATTGTTTTATCTGTTCACGATTATCTTGTAAAGCCTGAACTAATTCAGCAGCTTCATTTTCTAACTTAACAGCCTCTGTCTGGAGACTATAAAGCTGTTTCTTCATCTTTTGGTATTCTGGATCGACAGTTTTATGTCCATTTACCTTAAGATATTCTTTCATCCTACCTTTATATTCTTTTATTTCTTTATCAGTAAGACGTTTCTGTTCATTGGTATAATAGAGTTCCTTTTTCATGTATTTTTCATATTTAGAACCAGGTTTCTGATTATACCCTTGTGAGACTCTCAATTCCTGTTTAGCGTTGTAATAGTCAGCTTTATTCTCACGTTTACCTATGACGGTGTCATAAGCTTCAATAACACGTTCGACCTTTGCTTTAGCTAAATCTTTCTGTGACTTAGTGAGTTCACGAATCGCTTTGTCACAATCCAAGATTTTTTCATACCATTCCTGATATGCGTCAACACGTTTCTTATCATCTTCGGATAAACTTTCAATATTGATTGTACCATTCTGGACTTTCTTTTTCAGTTCGTCAGATAAACCAACAGCAGAAGCAACTTCATTTGCTTTAGCTACGTATTTTGCTCTGGAATCTTTTTGTGTCTGTAATTGTTTATTTAGATTTTTAAGTGCTTTATCATAATTCTTCTCAGAAGACTTATAATTACTATAATCGCTTTCAGCGATATCTTGATACTTTTCAACGATTCTCTCTAAACGATCAAGAGCAGTTTCTATCCAGTCTTTAGCTTGAGTACTTACTTTTTTAATTGTATCATCTAATTCTGATGTACCGTCTGCATAGGCAGGAGCAAGGGTTACACCAGAAGCAGTGCCTTGTGCATATGCTCTAGCATGACCATGTGTAGCACCATGTTTTAATAAATCCTCTGTTTGAGTAGCTGAAAAGATGATGTCACCTTTTTTCAAATTCTCAATATGAGCACCACCAGGAATAAGTGACCATACACCATCACGCACTATGGATTCAGAATGACCATTGATACCTACTTCGTTAACAATGGCCTGTTCATCATGTTTAAGTGCTACATCACCTTTTGCATGAGCAGAAGAGAGAGGCCTCATATTAAGAACGTTATAAGCTGTTCCAGAAGCGTGGGCAACTGAAGTCATTGTACCCGAAGCAGTTGCTATGGCACCACCAGATGGAGCACCTATAATATGAGCATAATAATTAACTGTGCCAGAAATAGTAGGAGCTGAGGTAGGAAAATCTCCTTCATAATGAGCAACTCCGTATGCATCATCAGCCACATGTGGGAAAATGCCTTCATAATTTGCTATTCCTTCAGCATCTGGGACAGTAGGCGCTTCATCTACATGAGCTGTAGCTTTAACGGTTGTATCTGGTACAGTGGGAGCTTCTGTTACATTAGCTTTTGCATTTAAACTTACTTGTACTCCTTCTCCACCAGTAACACCAGTGATATTGGCCTTAGCGTTGACTTCAACAGCATCTCCAGAATAAGGCTCGATTTCAAGTTTACCTTTGACAGGAACTTCAGTATCAGCAGTAGCGGCAGAATCAACATCTACCCCTTTAATAGAAGCGTGTACTTCTACATTTGCTCCTTTAGAATTTGCTGTACTTTGAGCTTGCATAAGCTCATCAAATTCTTCTTTATTGTTTACTTCGCAATCAACAACTAATTTAGCTCCATTGGTAGGGGCAGATTCAATTAATTCGGTGGCCTTCTCAACATCCTCTTCACCATTAACTTCCATATCAATAGTAGCTGTAGTATCAGATGGCATAGATTCAATTGTAGATTTTGCTTGTTCAAAACTACCTTCATTAGAAACATCACAGTTTAAAGTTACAGTGGATCCAGAAACGTTTTGTAAGTTTTCAATATCTGATTCTGCTTCACTGGTATCTGCTTCAACATCAACTTTTGCCGTTATGTCGTCATTTGACATTTTAAGCAATTGGTCTTCTGCAGTTTGTATATTATCAGTATCTACTAATTTAACTTTAGAATCAGTCTGAGCTTGCTGTAAAGTTTCAAAAGCTGCATTAGCATCTTGAGTAGCTTGATCCAGAGTGTTATCCATGCCTTTTTGGTATAATTGGGTCTGGACATCCATTTCATTCTTAGCTTGCATAAAGTCTTGAGCAGCTTTTACAATACTAGAACTAGAATCGGCTTGAGATATATCAGAGGAGTTATATTCTACGTCTTGCTCATGCGAAATAGCTCCTGTATACACAGTCTGGAGTTCTTCGCCACCAGTAATCTCTGGATGGTATTTACCATCCCGATCTCTATACTTATCTACTTCTGTTCCTAAATCAGTTACTTGCTGATGAATAGAATCTAAATCAGTTGAATCAAAATCAAATTTATAAGTTTTTCCTGTGAGATCAGTTAATTCATTTTGAGCTTCTTTCGCTTCGGTAACTACAGAATCCAGATTTTTTGTTGCATCAGTAGTATCCGTATTAACCTTTAAAATACCTAAACCTTCAAGAGCAGTAAGAATCTGGTCTTTAGACAACTGAGTCTTATCTGCTAACTGTTGTATGGCATCTTCAGCCTGTTCCATACCCTCAACATTATAAGCACCATCATTTAATTTGATGCCATCTAATTGTGTACGGTTATATTTAGAAAGGGTTTCAAATGACTTTTCAGTAGCGGCATCATTTTCCTTATGTGCAGCAGTAAGAGCTTCTAATGAGTGTGTGTATTCAGCAACTCTGTCAGGATCATCACCTAATCCCATCTGTTCAGCAGTCTGTGGTTTCTCCCAAGACCCCTTAGTAGTTTCTTTAGAGGAATCACTACTTTTCTCAGAATCTTTTAATTTACCAGCTTCTTTTAAAGCCTCAATAACAGAACGAGCTTGGTCTTTAGTTAAACCGAGTTTTTCACATAAAGATTCAACAGCTTTTTCTGCATCACCTAATTCAGTGTCCCATTTACCATCATTGAAATCTATACCTTCTAACTGTTCAGAAGTATATTTTCCAAGAGTGTCTACTAAAGAAGTAACATCTGTGTTCTGTTCTTCATATGCTTTATTGATACCATCAAGAGCTGTAGTAACAGAAGCAGAATCTGTTATGATGCCATCCATTAATGAAGATACATCTGTTCCTAAAAGAGCTTCAACAGTTGTACCGGCAGAAGCAGCTAGCTCTTCTTGTTTAGCTTTTAATTGATTAATAGCTGCATTTCGCTGATCATTTGTCAATTGATCATTTTTTTGAACTCTTTTTATCTCTTCTTCGTAGGCTTGCGCTCCCATGGCAGATGAATTGAAATTATCAATAGCATTTTGAGCAGCATCTTCTGAATAAGACTCCATGTTATCATAGGTTTCTTTTAAATCCTGTTTATATTTATTAACTTTATCCTCAGAAGCAGAAATAGCAGTAGTGTTAGTACTATCTGTATTTTTCAGTTCTTCGAGTCGTTTCTGTTCATCTGAAAGGGCAGAAGTAAGTTCTTGAGTTCTGTCTATACCTTCCTCTATAGATGATATAAAGTTATTATCAATACCATAATCACGAAGACGACCGAAGTTAGCACTCATGAATTCTTTGCTGATTCCCATTGATCGAGCGGCTTTACTCATATCATCTATGTCAAACGACCATCTTTTACTTGCATCATCATAAGATGCCATACCCTTAGATTTAAGATCAGCTAAGAAATTATTAACACCTGTCTTATCTTCTGTGAGGTATCTTACAGCTTTACCATAATTCTCTGCAAAGTTTGCTCTATCATCTGAACCTGTAGGAGAAATAAGAGCAGCAAATGATTTAAAATCATCTGTACCTACAAGACCTTTATCATATGCATCTTTAGCATTTTTTAGTCCGGCAACAATGTTATTATATTTATCTCCAGCATTCTCCGTACTCTGGGCACGTTGCCACTGAGAATAATAGGAAAGAAGTTCCTGTTGCTGTTTCTTAGTTGCTTGCCATTCAGACTGAGATTGCATATAAGATAAATATTCGTTTCTAGCATCTTTTAATTTATCTTTTTCAGAATCATAGGCAGCTTTTTTATCATCTTCGTCTTCAGTTCCTCTAGCTTCTTTCCATGCTTTTTTTGCTTTATTTGTTACATCTGTTTGATCCTTAATAGCTTTGGTCTGTAACTTAATACCCTTTTCGAAATCTCCATCAGTGGCTTCAGCCTGATATTCCGTAAAGGTTTTCAAAGCATCTATGTTTAGTTTGATACCATCAGAAGTAGTGGTGAATAAATCATTAACATTTTGCTCAATGCCACGAGGATCTTTCACATCTTTGAAAGCAGTAGAAAGGATCTTAACATTGTCTTTAGAAATTCCACCTGCAGAAGTAGTCTCTGTAAGAATAGTTCCCATAGAAGAAAGAGTAGACTTAGCAGTTGATACTTTCGTTTCCATTGAATCTAAAGAAACGGCTGCTTGATCACTCATATTTTTAGCTGCTTGTTTAGCCTTTTCGAATGCCGTATAAAATTCATCAATTGAACTTAAATCTTTATTATCAGTGATAACCTGTACAGCTATTTCAAGTTCATCTTGTGTAGCATTTTTTAGATCTTCTCTTACTTTTTCGGCATCGCCTTTAGTTTTGCTAGCCTTTGCTCCTTTCAGAGCATCTCTAACCCTATTAAGACTATCTTGATTCTCCCAAACAGTATAAGCCTTATCATTGTCATCGTATTCAGTATGAGCAAAACCAAAAGCTTCGGCTAAAGTACCTTTAGTCCAGAAGTCGCTTTGAGAAATATCTGCTATAGACTCAAGGACATCATCTCTTCTTGCAGCAAATTCTCTTACAGTTTCCTGGTCTTTAGGTTCCATTTCAAACAGTTGAGACCAAAGCTTTTGTTGATCTGGAGTAGCAGTAGCCATAGGGTTGACTACATTGTTACGGAGCCATGTGTCCATGTCTTTGCCGGATTCTTTAAAATTATTAAGCAATCTGGCATTGTCCGTAGAATTAAGCATATTATTCAACTGTGATTGAAATTCTGATGCTTTATCTTGATCGTCCCAGCTATCAAAAGAATCAATAGTACTTGCCATTGATTTGATAGAAGAAACCATTTCTCTTTTAGAGGCATCTATAGATTCTTGAGTATTAACTAAATTAGTATGAGCTTCTTGAAGTTCGCTATTATCTGAGTTTAATACACTGGCAGCTTCATTATTAAGAAAATCTAACTGTTTACCATCAAATTCAAGAGTTATCTTTTGACCATCTGCTGATTGTTTGTAACCTTTTATTGCCTTTCCAAATGTGTTACCAAGCGCATCATATGCAGTTTGATCCAACGTATAGGTGATGGTATCTTCTCCTTTTGTATGCTTTTTAAGCATGTCGGAAAATTTTTGTACAGAATCAACTTTATATTTAGCTGCATCATATGCATTTTTGTATTCGTCTTGTTTGCTCTTATTCTCTCCTAAAGCAGTCTCATACCCTTTATACTGATTACTAATATTTTTCTTTGTATCATAATAAGTAAGATTCCTCTGTAGCTTTAGATAATCATTGACCTGAGTGTTTAAATCCTCAGCATTAGTTCCTGCATTAAGAATAGCATTACCCTGAGAATCCCATGAACGTGTGAGACTAGGAGCGGCAGCAGCAATTTGATTGCTTGTATCTAAGAAATCCTTATATTCATCGTCTGTAAGACTAATATTTTTAATAGAATTACCAGATATTTTTACACCTTTAGACAATTCTGTGTATTTAGAAGTAAGTTCTCCAAGAGATGCTTTCTGGTCTTCATAGGCTTTAGTTTGGGATTGAATGGATTCTTTTGCTTCTTGACCTTTAGCAATTAAGTTCTCATTTTTATGAACGAAAGCGTCAATGCCCTTACCAAGCAATGAGAAAGCTCCTTGCACAAGCATTCCAACACCAGCGGAAATAAAAGCATTACCAATCATTGAGAGACCAGCAGATGCCATACTTTTTAGACCATCGGACCATTTCCCTTGTTTCTGTTGCTCAGGTTCCTTTACCTCATTTTCTCTTTTAAAATCAGTGAGAGTCTTAGCATTAGTAGCTATCTGCTTACCATAATCTTTGGCTCTTTGACTAGCATTCTTCGTTGTTTCATTTGCTTTAGCCATACGTTGTTCGTTGTCTGTAATGGCCTGACCATTGTTATCAAGTTGCTCATTAAGTTTTTTAAGAACTTTTAAATCTTCTGAATATGCTTGATAATTTTTATTGGCTTCTGCATAGCCATTCGCTATAGCAGCATTACGTTGAGCTCTTCGTGATTGCGGTAAAATTCCTCCATCTTCATTCTTGACGAAAACCAAACTGTGTGATATAATATAGCATATCTTAATTACTATATATAAAAGAAGGAACAATATG
>OGCM01002158.1_pt1 | contig 19423 bp, 18 predicted proteins | sample 1570151 | NCBI WGS metagenome assembly OGCM01 (sample SAMEA4370582, study PRJEB24528) | human gut metagenome
ATATCCTGGATGTGACCAACGGCTGCATCGTCTATCAGGAACAGGTCATGCAGATTTTCCGGGAGCTGGCAGGTTTCTCATTCGGCCAGGCAGATAATGTCCGCCGTGCCATGAGTAAAAAGAAGCACGCCGTGATGGAGGCCGAACGGGAGCATTTCGTCCATGGCTGCACCGACCCCGGCAACCAGTGCCCCGGCTGCGTGGCAAACGGCATCTCCGAAAAAGTGGCCAACGAAATTTATGATGAGATGTCCAGCTTTGCGTCCTACGCATTCAACAAGAGCCATGCGGCCTGCTATGCCTATGTGGCATTCCAGACCGCGTATCTCAAGTGCCATTATCCCAGCGAGTTTATGGCCGCTTTGCTCACCAGTGTGCTGGACAATACCGATAAGGTCATCGAGTACTCTGGCGAATGCGCCCGGCTGGGTATCAAAGTGCTGCCGCCGGATGTCAATGTCTCGGGCGGCGGTTTTACAGCCGATGCCAACGGGCAGATTCGCTTTGGCTTGAATGCCGTGAAAAATGTCGGCCGAAACCTCATTGAGCAGGTCGTGGAGAAACGGCAGGGAAAACCCTATACCAGTCTGTACGATTTCTGCAAGCGGATGTATGGCAATGAGCTGAACCGCCGGGCGGTGGAGAGCCTCATCAAAGCTGGTGCGTTCGACCGCATGGGCGTCAACCGCCACAGTCTGGTGGAAGCCGTAGACGGCATTATCAAGAGCGTGGAAAGTGACAACAAGCGCAATTTGGACGGCCAGCTGGACCTGTTCTCGGTTATGAGCGGTCTGAACGCCGCTGGAAGCGAAAATGCCGACAGCTATGAGATCAAAGCATTCCCGGAGTACAGCCATACAGAGCTGCTTCAGCAGGAAAAAGAAGTCAGCGGCCTGTACCTGTCCGGCCACCCGCTGGACGCTTACCGGGAACAGTCGGCGCGGTTCGCCTCCCACGCCATCAAAGCGCTGACCGGGGAGGATGCCCATGTACTGGATAACTCCCATGTGCGCATCGTCTGCACCATTGTCAAAAACCGGATGATGACAACAAAATCCAATACCATGATGGCGTTTACCAGCGTGGAAGACCTGACGGGCACCATGGAAGTCATCGTTTTCCCGCGGGTGCTGGATACGTTCCGGGACTCCATCAAAGAAAACGCGGTCGTCGTCATCGAGGGCCGCCTCTCGGTGCGGGAAGATGAGCCTGCCAAGCTGATGGCGGAGAGCATCCTGCCCATTGAGGGCTATGACCCCAAACACCCGCAGGCCAATAAACCAAACCTCATGCGGGACGCCACGCAGCGGCTCTACATCCGCCTGCCCTCCCGCACCTGCCCGGAGTATGCCAAGGTCATCAACCTGCTGGAGATCTTTGATGGCGACATGCCGGTCATCTTCTATCTGGAGGATACCAAGCAGAAGCTGGCCGCTCCCCGCCGCCTGTACACCTCCGGCCATCCACTCTTCTTCCAGGAGCTCAAGCGGGTGGTGGGAGCATGCAATGTTGCAACAAAATGACATCTCCGCGCACGCTTTATACACAAAACGGGATGTGCTAAGAGTTTTCAAAAAGCTAGGTTTGTGATATAATAAACGAGGCAAGCAATCGTAAGAGGAAGCATTGGGCGGCGTCCAACAGAATGGGAGACGTCGTTCGGCATGATGCGTGAAAGAAACAAATTGGAGGGAATCTCTCTATGGAAAAGCAAATCAAGACGATTGGCGTTCTGACCAGTGGCGGTGACGCTCCTGGCATGAACGCCGCGGTTCGCGCCGTGGTTCGTACCGGCCTGCACAAGGGTTTCCGTATGATCGGCATTCAGCGTGGCTACAACGGCCTGCTGAACGGCGAGTGCTTTGAGATGAACCTGCGCAGTGTCTCGAACATCATCTCGGCAGGTGGTACCATCCTGTATACTGCCCGCTGCCTGGAGTTCAAGACCAAAGAGGGTCAGGATAAGGGCGCTGCAAAGTGCCGCGAGCTCGGCATCGATGCTCTGGTCGTCATTGGTGGTGACGGCTCTTACCGTGGTGCCCGTGAGCTGGCACACCGCGGCATCCCGATGATCGGCCTGCCCGGCACCATCGACAACGACATTGCCTGCACCGATTACACCATCGGTTACGATACCGCTATGAATACCGCACTGGAGATGATCGACAAGCTGCGCGATACCACCCAGAGCCATGATCGCTGCAGTGTGGTCGAGGTCATGGGCCGCAACGCCGGTTACATTGCACTGAACGTCGCCATTGCTTCCGGCGCTATGGCGGTTCTGCTGCCGGAAAAAGAGTTCGACATGCAGCACGACATTCTGGATAAGATCGTGGAGACCCAGCGCACCGGTAAGCGCCACTTCATCGTCATCGTGGCAGAGGGCATTGGCCACTCGCAGGAGATCGCCAACGAGATCCAGGCCCGCACCGGCATCGACACCCGTGCTACCATTCTGGGCCACGTCCAGCGCGGCGGTTCTCCCACCCTGCGTGACCGTGTAAACGCTTCTGCGATGGGCTATCATGCAGTCTGCCTGTTGGAACAGGGCAAATACAACCGCATCGTCGGTATGAAAGGTGAGCACCTCGTGGACTACCCCGTGGATGAAGCTCTCGAAATGACCAAGAGCCTTGATCCTGTGCTGATTGACGTTTGCAATACCATTTCCATCTGATATTTCATTTAGAAGAATACGAACTTGAAGAACTCCAGAGCCTCTCTGGGGTTCTTTTTTGTTGTCTTGAAGCTGCGATTGCAAGATGGGCACAAAAATCCATGCCCGATTTTATCACAAATAATATCGATAAATCGCCATATAATTTGAATATAACAATTTGTATTTTTCGGTTATTGATTTTAAATCAACTATCGGAGCTTAAATCCGACATCTAGAATACGAAAAATACAGGTTGTATTGAAACGTCAATTTCACGCAATAATTGAGTAGTTTTGTCTGCAACTTCAAAAAATCGGCACCGCGATGCAGAACGTTTTTCTTCTGTCTTGGGGCTGAAAAAGAGGGGCGGTTGTGGTATAATACACTGGTAAAAGAGAGTATTTTCAAAGGGAGAAGGACACCATGTTGGAACTGGAACAGGCAAAGCAGCGTGTGCAGGAGCTGCGCACGGTCATTGAAAAAAACAACCGCCTCTATTACGATCAGGATGCCCCGGAGCTGGAAGATTTTGAATACGATGCCCTGACACGAGAGCTGAAAGAGTTGGAGGCTGCCTATCCGGAGCTGGTCACGCCCGCTTCTCCTACGCAGCATGTGGGTGGTACACCCAGCGGGCGCTTTGCCAAGGTGACCCATGCGGTCAAAATGGAAAGTCTGCTGGATGCGTTTTCATATGACGAACTGCGCGACTTTGACCATCGCGTTCAGGAAGCCGGTGTCACCCCGGAATATGTGGTCGAGATCAAAATTGATGGTCTTTCCTGTAGCCTGGAATATGAAAACGGCGAGCTGGTTCGGGCTTCTACCCGTGGCGATGGTGTTGTCGGTGAAGATGTAACGGCCAATGTCAAAGCCATCCGCCGCATCCCGAAGCATTTGGAGGGAGCTCCAGAGTTTCTGGAGGTGCGTGGTGAGGTGTACATGCCCCACGAAGCATTTCAGAAGCTCTGCGCAGAGCAGGAGCTGCAGGGTGCTGCTCCGTTCAAAAACCCGCGGAACGCAGCCGCCGGTTCTCTGCGCCAGAAAGACGCAAAGATCACCGGGAGCCGTGGCCTTTCCATCTTTATCTTCAATGTTCAGCAGATTCGCGGCAAGGAGCTGACCACCCACGCCGAAAGTCTGGATTACCTCAAGAGTCTGGGCCTCCCGGTCTCGCCGCGCTACCATGTCGTTCATGATATTGAGGATGCCATCGCGGAGATCGAACAGATCGGCCAGAATCGTTCCAAGCTCGATTTTGATATGGACGGCGCAGTCATCAAGGTCAACAATTTCGCACAGCGCGATTTGATGGGCTCCACCAATAAATTCCCGCGCTGGGCCATTGCATTCAAGTACCCACCGGAGGTCAAGGAAACGGTTCTGCGCAGCATTGATGTGGCGGTTGGCCGCACCGGTGTGTTGACGCCCACCGCCTGTTTTGACCCGGTTTTCCTCGCCGGCACCACCGTTGCCCGCGCCACTCTGCACAACGAGGATTTCATCAAACAGTTTGGCCTCTGCATTGGCGACACCATTCAGGTGCGTAAGGCGGGCGATATCATTCCGGAAGTCATCGGTGTGACCAGGCATGCAGAGGATGCAGAGCCTTATCAGATGCCGGAGATCTGCCCCTCCTGCGGGGCACCGGTCGTTCATCTGGAAGATGAAGCCGCCGCGCGCTGCACGAATCCGCAGTGCCCGGCACAGCTGATGCGCAACCTCATTCATTTTGCATCCCGTGATGCCATGGATATTGATGGCCTTGGCACGGCAGTTGCCACCCAATTGGTTGAAAAAGGTCTTGTCCACTCAGCGGCAGATATTTATACTCTGACGATGGAGCAGCTGCTGACACTGGAAAAATTCAAGGAAAAGAGTGCCGCCAATCTGCTGCAGGCCATTGAGCGCTCCAAGCAGAACAATCTGGACAAGCTCCTCTTTGGCTTTGGCATCCGCAACATCGGGGATAAGGCCGCTGCTTTGCTGGCAGAACATTTTGGCTCCATACAGGCCATCCGGGAAGCCACCATCGAAAGCATCAGCGAGATCGACGGCTTTGGCGGTGTGATGGCTCAGAGCGTGGTGGAGTTCTTCGCCAAGGACGGAACCACCGATCTGATCCACCGCTTGGCCGACGCGGGCGTTAACATGCAGTGGAAAGGGGAACCCAAGGGTGACAAGCTGGCCGGGAAAACACTGGTGGTCACCGGCACACTGGAAACTCTTTCCCGTAACGAGGCGGAAGCTCTTATCGTGAAGAACGGCGGCAAGGCCAGCGGCTCTGTTTCCAAAAAGACTTCTTATGTCGTAGCGGGTGCGGCAGCCGGTTCCAAACTGACCAAGGCGCGATCCCTGGGGGTGACCGTCCTGACAGAAGCCGAGTTCCTTGCCATGCTGGAAAATTAAAATTCAAATCAAATCTTGCAAGCAGCCTTACCGTGGAAAGTGCTCCACCGTGGGGCTGCTTTTTTGTTGCGGTTCTAAATGCAAGCCTGCCGCCATACAGTGAGGACAAGAGGACTAAAAATCCAAAACCGTCCGGAAAGGGGAAATAAAAATGGACGAGTATTACCGCGCGATTCAGTCTCTGCCCAGCTGGCTTTCCCGGCCGCTGGCAGAACTCCCGGTTGAACTGGCAGAGCAGGTCCATGAGATTCGGCTGCGGGTGGGCTGTCCGGTGCAGATGACCATTTCCGGCGTTCTCTGCACGTCGGCCCGCATCCCGGCGCTCCGGCAAATCGTGTTGACCCAGCTGCAGATGGATGAGATTTTCCTCACGCTCTGCGACGGCTCTGTCCACACCCATCAGGCGGAAGTCGCCCAAGGGTATGTCACCCTGCCAAATGGCTGCCGGGCAGGTCTTGGCGGACGCTTTTTTCTGCATCCAACACAGGGCGCGGTTTTGCAGCAGCTCCACTCAGTCAACCTCCGCATTGCCCGGCGGAAATGGATCACCTTACCAGAAGAACTGCGCGGCCTGCTGGAACAAAGGCTGACGGGGGTTCTTTTGATCGGCGAGCCGGACAGTGGCAAAACCACCCTTTTGCGCAGCATAGCGCGGGCACTGGCCGCACAGGACAAAACCGTCTGCGTCATTGATGAACGCCGGGAAATCTGCCCGGGAGCCACCGTCCCTTACGAGCAGAAAACCATGGCCGTTGATGAAATTTCAGGCCTGCCCAAGGCAATGGCTGTCCAGATGGCTTTGCGCACCCTCTCGCCCCAGTTTATCCTGCTGGACGAGCTTGGCGGCACGGAAGAAGTCCGGGCGCTGGAGCAGGGAATGTTCAGTGGTGCCGCCATTATTGCCACTCTCCATGCCTCCAGCTGGGAAGAAGCATTCTGCCGCCCACAGCTGCAGGAGTTCCGAGCCTGCGGGGCGTTGCAGGCTGCCGTGCTGCTTCGTGGCCGGGATCATCCGGGTCAGGTTGCCGCGGTGCGGATATTATGACGGCTTTACGGCTGATGAGCACATTCTTTTTGGTGGTGTGCGGCTGGTGCGCAGGGGATGCCGTCTGCATCCGCACGCAGGATCATCTGGAAGCACTCCGGCAAACCATTGCGCTCCTGGAGGAGATCGAGCAGGAGATCACATTCCGCCGGGCTGACCTGAACATGCTGTCGAAAAAGTTACAGCGTGAGCACAAACTCTTCTGCTCCGCCAAAATGATTCAGACAGCCATTCCACCGCAGAGTTTCTCTCCGCAGGAAGCCGCCTGCTTTGCGGAGTGTTTTTCCGCCCTTGGCCATACGGAAGCAGAACAGGCGTGCAGCAGGCTGGCATTTTATCAAGAGCGCTTCCGCAGCTTTTTGCAGCAGCAGGAAAAAGCCGCGCAGAGCCGCCTGGTGCTTGCCCCGAAACTCGGGATACTTCTTGGACTTACGGCAGCCATTCTCCTTTTTTAAAGCGCAAAACTTCGTTTCAAATACAGGGAGGAAACCGGGCAATGGAAATTGATCTCATTTTCAAAATTGCGGCCATCGGCATCATCGTAGCGGTGCTCAACCAGTTGCTGATCCGCTCCGGCCGGGAGGATCAGGCCATGATGACGACATTGGCCGGGCTCGTGGTAGTCTTGTCCATTCTGGTCAAGCAGATCAGCGCATTATTTGTCACCATAAAATCTTTATTTGCACTATGAGCCTTGCTCTTTCCAGCCTTGCCATTGCCGTGCTGGCGGCAGTTTTGTACGCACTGTTCCAGAAAAGTGCCCCGACTTTTTCACTGCTGGTTTCCATGGCTGCGGCCCTGATTTTGCTGGCCCGGGTCGGGAGTGCCGCGCAAAGTGTTCTTTCCGGGCTTGTCCGGTTGGAGCAGCGCGCCGGCGGAGATGCATACGGCTGTCTGCTGCGCTGTACGGGCATCGTTCTGCTGACCGACTACGCACGGACGCTCTGCGAGGAAGCCGGAGCGGAATCGCTGGCATGGTGCGCTTCGCTGGCTGGGCGGCTTTTGGTGCTGGCGGCGGCGTGGCCGCTGCTGGAAGAGATCGGACAACGGATCTGGAGTGTTCTTGGATGAAACAACATGGATACAAAAAGCTTCTTTTTGCCCTTTTTCTGGTCTGGACAAGCCTCTGCATCATTACCCCGGCGGCACTGGCTCTGGACGAAACAACTCTATCCGGCATCCCCGGGGCAGAACAGTGGCAGCCTTACCTCGAACAAAGCCCGGTAAGCATTTCGGATTTTGCGGATGCCCCGCTCGATGCCTTAAAAAAGCTCTTCCACGGTTCCATGGCGGCTGCCTTGCAGGAGACACTGCGCGGCAGCACGGATGCGCTGTTATTTTTGCTCCTTGCTGCGCTTTTGTCTTTTCTGACAAGTGAGACCACCAACGGTGAACTGCTTGATCTGATCGCGGCAGGTGGGTGCGGTGTTCTCCTCTGGAGCAAGCTCCTCACGCTTGCGGAACAGCTCTGTGCACAGATGGGAGAGTGGCGCGGCTTTTTGCTGGGGTTTCTCCCGGTCTATGCCGGAGTCCTGACCATGGGTGGGGAAACGGCAGCAGGCAGCGCGGCCAGCGGATTTTTTCTGACGATCCTCTGCTTTCTGGCGCAGTGCCTGACAGCATTTGTCCGGCCCTTGCTGCAATGCTATCTGGCTCTCAGCATGGCCTGCTGCATCAGCACAGATCACGGGCTTGCCGCTTTCTGCCAAAGTACAGGCGCTTTGCTGCGCCAGGCACTTCATTGGGTGGGGAAGTTTCTGGCACTTTTGCTGGGGTTGCAGCGGGTTACAGCATTGCAGCTGGACCGTGCCGCGCTCCGCACAGGCCAGCTTCTGGCCGGGAGCGTCCCCATTGTAGGGCAGACTTTAAGCGATGTGTCAGAAGCGTTTCTCGCAGGAATCCAGCTCTTGAAAAGCGGCCTCGGCCTTGCGGCCATTGCGTTTCTTGGGGCGGAATTTTTCCCGCTGTATCTCGCCATGATACTCCAGCTGGCTCTTTTGTGCGGATGCAGCCTGTTTTGCAGCCTGACAGGGAACACCCGCTGTAAGGCCTTACTGGATTGCTTTGCCGAAGCTGTCCGTTGTATGGCGGCAGCAACCGCGCTTTTCTTTGGATTATTTATAATGGGAACGGTATTTTTGTTTCTTGCGGGAGGTGGGTAAATGCAGCCGTTGGAACGGGCCGTGGCGATTTTCTGTATCGCCTGTATCTGTGCAGAGCTGACCACGCAACTGGCGGGCAGCACCTGGGCCCGGCGGTGCATAAAAGCCGTGGCAGGGCTATATATTCTAGTAGTGTTTGCCCGCACCGTGCCGCAAGCCCATGTGCAGCTCCGGGCGTTTTTAGTTCCAGTGCAGGAGCCGGTTTCCATTGCATCGCCCGAAACGGCCATTTTAGCGCAGACGCAGGCGCAGCTGGAACAGACACTTGCGGAACAGTGGTGCACGAAAACCGGGAGAGAAGCTTCGGTAGCCGTGATGCTGAAAGAAACCGATTCGGTTGTCGCTATTTGTTCCGCACAAATGACGCTCCCGGCAAACTGTACCGCGGAAGAACGGCAGCAGGCAGGTGCCTTTTTGCAGGAAAAGCTTCAGCTGCTGCCGAAACAGATCCGGATCGCTGCAGCGGGGGAGGAAACACCATGAAGCCAGAACTTTCGGAACTGAGGAAGTGGCTGCAAACCCTGCTGAAAAAGCAGAACCGTGCACGGCTTGCATTGGTTCTGGGCTGCATCGCCATGGCGCTCATTTTGCTTTCAGAGTTGTTCCCGGCAAAAGCCCCGGCGGCACCGCAGGCTGTATCTCCGGAGGAGGGTACTTACAAAACACAGCTGGAGCAGCAGCTGACAGAGCTGATCGAGCAGGTACAGGGAGCAGGAAAGACCACTGTGATGCTCACACTGGAAAGCGGGGAGGAGACTGTTTATGCCTTGGACACGCTCTCGGGACAGACCCAGACGCAGCAGACTCATGTGCTGCTGGACGACGGGACCGCACTGGAACAAACTGTTTATCTACCGACTATCTGCGGTGTGGCGGTCGTCTGCGAGGGCGGCGGAGATGTCCGGGTCGCCTCCCGCATCACAGAGCTGGTAAGTGCCCTGCTGGATGTTCCGTCCAACCGCGTCTGTGTGGAGCAGCGCCGTACCAGAAACTGATTTGTATTTGCGATTTGTATTTGCAAGGAGGAACGAACATGAGAGCCACTGCAAAAAGTACGACCCGCAAGGCCACTGCCATTACATTGGCCGCCGCTCTGGTGGTAGCAGTTTACCTTAACTGGCAATATTCTCGCACCGGAGTCAGCCTGAATGAAGATGCTGTCAATGTTTCAGCCGCTGTGGTCGAGACAGAAGCGGAGGCTGCTGCGGCTTCTCCCATCACGGATGGGTTGATGACGGAAGCAGAAGCGGTTTCCAGTGCCAACAAGAATTACGGCGAAGCACAGCTTGTCAGCGTGGCAAACGACTCCGGCACCAAATTTTTTGAAGAAGCCCGCCTCAAGCGGGAAAAAGCCCACGATGCCGCACTGGATACCATCCAGAAAACGCTCAAAAGCTCCAACCTCTCCGCCGAGGAAAAGAAATCCTACGCGCAGCAGCTGACCGGAAACCTGGAAGACCTCAATGCGGAAAATGAGATCGAAACGCTGGTCAAAGCCAAAGGCTTTGCGGACTGCCTATGCTTTTTGCAGTCCGGCCGGGCTGATCTGACCGTCATGACCTCCGGCGACGCTCTGACTGCCGCGCAGGTGGCACAGATCCGGGACATCGTTTTGAGTAAAAGCTCTGTGACCGCCCAGAATATCACTGTTGTAGAAGTGAAGTAAGGTGTTGTGAAAATGCAGAAAGAATGGTATAATAACAGTAAGCATTCAATGGCAGGGAGAATTCTCTGCACAGACCAAAACAAAATAGAATGAGTTTGCGCTCATTTTGGATGGAGGACCATAGAATGGAATTACAGAATATGGATCTTAGAGGCGGCAGCCTGCAGATTTCGACCGAAGTCCTGGGTAAGATTGCGCGTTGTGCCGCATTGGAAGTAGCGGGCGTTGCAGAAGTTTCCTGCGGCAGCCAGAACCGGAAAGTAAAAGACTTTTTGGAGCGTGCGAACGTGCAGTCTCCTGTTACGGTAGAAATGCGGGATGGCACGGCTGAGATCACCCTGCATCTCGTCGTCGCATTCGGCGCGCGCATCCCCTCCGTGGCGGAAAAGGTGCAGGAAAACGTCAAAACAGCCGTCCAGAACATGACGAACGTCACCGTCAGCCGTGTAGACCTTGTGATTGCGGGCCTTGCTCCGGCACAGGATCCCGCAATCGACTGATCAACCCCAAAGAATGTGAATAAAAACAAAAGCAGGGCTTCTGCGGCTGTGGCCGCGGAACGCCCTGCTGCGAGAGGAATATTATGGATAAAATTTTGCCCCGTCGTGAAGCCCGCGAAAACGCCTTTCTGCTGGCATTTTCTCAGACCTTTGGTGATATCGCTCTGGAAGAAGCACTCGATAACCACGCAGAGTGCGACGAAGAGCATCCTGTGGATGTGTTCGGTCAGCGCCTGCTGCGCGCTTACTACGGCCACTCGGCTGAGGTGGATGACCTCATCCGTGACCATCTGCGCAACTGGACCATGGAGCGTCTGCCCCGTGTCAGCCTGACCGTGCTGCGTCTTGCTCTGGCGGAGATGCTGTACGGCGACGAGAAAAAGCCTGGCGTTGTCATCAACGAGGCGGTTGAGCTGACCAAGAAATACGGCGCAGACGAGGACTACCAGTTCGTTAACGGTCTGCTGGGTGCAGTAGCCCGCGAGAAAGGGCTCGATGCTGCCGATGCGATGGAGTCTGAAGAGCTGTGAGCTGTTACACACTTGGAATCGACACAAGCAACTATGCAACCTCTCTGGCCGTTTTTGATACAGCCGGAGAGGTTGTTTGCGCAAAGAAGCGGTTTCTCCCGGTCAAGGAGGGCCAGCTTGGGCTGCGCCAGAGTGATGCATTGTTCCACCACACGGTGGCACTCCCGGAAATGCTGGAAGAGCTTGGTCGTGAGTTTGATCTGACCCGGATCGCAGCGGTGGGCGTCTCCCAGAAACCGCGTCCGGTGGAGGGAAGTTATATGCCCTGCTTCCTGGCAGGCGTCAACGCGGCCACGGCCTTTGCGCTGGCCCGGGGCATCCCGCTCATCCATACGACGCACCAGCAGGGCCATGCGGCCGCCGCGCTTTTTGCTGCGGAGGGGGACAAACTGTTCCGCCAGAAAGTGCTGCTGTTTCATATTTCCGGCGGCACCACCGACCTGCTGCTCTGTGATGAAGTCCGACGCATCGAGACCCTTGGCACCAGCACAGACCTCTATGCCGGACAGGCTGTGGATCGGGTGGGTGTCAAACTGGGCTTTGGCTTCCCGGCGGGTGCGGAAGTTTCTCACCTTGCGGCAAACTGTACCGAGCCTATCAAGCCAAAATCCAGTGTCAGAGGGATGCAGTGCAGCCTCTCCGGGCTGGAAAATCAGTGCAATGCCCTGCTCAAAGAAGGCAAAAGCCCGGAGTATGTCTGCAAGTACTGCCTGCTCTGCGTGGCCGATACCGTTGTGAAAATGACAAAAGCGGCCCAGAAAGAATATCCCGGGCTCCCCGTGGTCTGCGCCGGCGGCGTGATGAGCAGCGATATCATCCATGCCTGGGTGCAGCAGCGTCTGCCCAAGGTCTACTTTGTGCCGGGACAGTACTCCAGCGATAACGCCATTGGAGTTTCGATCCTGGCGGCACGGGAGGCCGGATTATGGCTGAAGTGATCTCGGTTTCCGCCCTGAACCAGTATGTCAAAACACTTCTGGATGCAAACGACATTTTGTTTGATCTGGCTCTGCGAGGTGAGATCGCTAATTTTGTGCAGAATTCCCGGAGCGGACACTGCTATTTTTCCCTCCGGGATGAGGCCAGCAGTGTGAAAGCGGTCATGTTCCGCTCGGACGCGCGGCGGCTTGGCTTCCGCCCGGAAGAGGGAATGAAAGTCATCGTCCGCTGCCGTGCCACCCTTTATGAGCGGGATGGTGCATTTCAGGTCTATGTCAACGATATGTTTCCGGATGGCATCGGCTCCGCACAGCTGGCCTTTGAGCAGCTGAAAGCAAAGCTGGAACAAGAGGGCCTGTTTGCTCCAGAGCACAAAAAGCCGCTGCCTGCTTACCCCAAATGCATCGGGATCGTTACCAGCAAAACGGGAGCTGCGCTGCAGGATATCCGCAACATCATCTCCCGCCGCTGGCCTGCGGTGCGGCTGCTGCTCTGCCCGGTCAACGTGCAGGGCTTTGAAGCCGCCAAAGAGATCGCAGCCGCCATCGACCGGCTGGATAAAAGCGGGGAAGTGGATACCATCATTGTGGCCCGTGGCGGCGGCAGTCGGGAAGACCTCTGGGTCTTCAACGCGGAGATCATTGCCCGGGCAGCTTACCGCTGCAAAACGCCCCTCATCAGTGCCATCGGACACGAGATCGATTTCACGATTCTGGACTTTGTTGCAGATCAGCGTGCGCCTACCCCCTCTGCAGCAGCAGAGCTGGCTGTACCAGACAGGGCGGAACTGGCGCGCAAATTATACAACCTGGAACAAAATATTCAGAATATAATGCAAAACCAGCTGAAAATATGCTATAATGAGCTTATGCAGGCGGAGCAGACGCTTTCGCCGGAAGCGGTACGCACTCCGCTGACCGCTCGGCGGCAGAGCCTTGCTGCACGGCAGGAGCAGCTTCAGCAGGCGATGCAGCAAAAGCTCCGTAACAAAAAAGAGCAGCTCGGCCACGCCGCGGCCCTGGCTGGCTCCCTGAGTCCTTATCAGGTGCTGGCCCGCGGCTATGCCATGCTCTACGATAAAAACAAAAAGCTCTGCACCGCGGATTCTCTGCGTGCAGGAGATACGGTCACTGTGCGGGGAGCTGCAAAACTTGCACATTGCACAGTCATCTCCGTGGAGGAACAAGATGAGAGCACCCAAAACCTTTGAGGACGGGATGGCCCGTCTGGATACGATTTTAACCCAGATGCAAAGTGAGGATACCACACTGGCCGAATCGGTCAAGCTGTACGCGGAAGCGGCCTCACTGATGGAATATTGCAGAGCGACGCTGGAAAAAGCCTCTCTGCAGATCGACGAGATCGACGCAAAACGCAGCGCGGCAAAGCCCGCTGCAGCCGACGATTGAAGGAGGAAGTCCGTATGGATTACGAAAAGCAGTATCATGAATATCTTGCCCGGGTCAACCGTGCACTGGAAGCCGCCTGCAATACCTACCTGCCGGAGGAATCCGAGGTCTGCCGCGCGGCCCGCTACAGCCTGATGAGCGGCGGCAAGCGCATCCGTGCGGTACTGGTGCTGTCCGTCTGCGATATGCTCCATGGCAATGCCGAGGCAGCCGAGCAGTTTGCGGCGGCGGTCGAGATGCTGCACTGCTATTCTCTCATCCATGATGACCTGCCCTGCATGGACAACGATGACCTGCGCCGCGGCAAACCCTCCTGCCACAAGGCATTTGGAGAAGCCACTGCCATGCTGGCCGGCGATGTCCTGCTGACGGAAGCATTCAACGCCGTTGCACACGCTCCGGCTTCGGCTGAGATCTGTGTCCGTGCCGCACAGGCACTTGGCATGGGGGCTGGCAGCCACGGCATGGTCTACGGCCAGGAGCTGGACCTCAAATATGAGGCACTTGCCGCCACCGAAGAACAACTGCGCCTGATCCACCGCCACAAGACGGGTGCGCTCATCAATGCTGCCATCCAGATGGGTGCCGCCGCCGCACAGGCAACGGAACAGCAGAGCAAAGAGCTGGAAGACTATGCGTACGGCATCGGTCTGGTGTTCCAGATCGTGGATGACGTGCTGGATGTAGTCGGCTCACAGGAGCAGCTGGGCAAGCCCATTGGCAGCGATAGCGAGAACGGCAAGACCACGTTTGTGACCCTGTTTGGCACAGACGGCGCTATGGAGCTGGCCAAGAAATTGAACGACGAGACCTGCGCTTCGCTCCACCGGGAGTTCGGGGAGAAGAGCGCGTTCCTGGTGGAGCTGGCCAGGGAGCTTCTGGTCCGGCGCAGCTGAGGAAATACACAAGAAGGTGGACAAAACATGCAATTGATCAAAGATCTGTTCTCGGTAAACGAGATCCTGACCGTATCGCTTCTGGGCTGGTTTGTAGCCCAGGTGCTCAAGACGATCATCAATTTTATCCTGCTCGGCAAATTTCAGCTGGAGCGGATGTGGGGCGACGGCGGTATGCCCAGCGCACACAGCGCGACCGTTTGTGCAATGGTCATCGCAACGGCACGCAGCGCGGGAGTCGGCTCCTCGATCTTTGCAGTTGCAAGTGTTGTCGCCATTATCACCATGCACGACGCCATGGGCGTGCGGCATGAGACCGGCGAGCAGGCCAAGGTGTTGAACCAGATGATCGAGCAGTGGATCGACATCAGTGAGCAAAATTCGCCGTTTTTGCAGAACATGCACCTGAAAGAGATGGTCGGCCATACACCGCTGCAGGTGGTGGCAGGCGTTCTGGTCGGTGTTGCGGTAGGGCTCCTTTACCCGATGAGCCCGGTGTGAGAATTTTCAGGAAGAAAAATGAGAAGGACGTGGAGCTATGAATTTTCCTTTGCTCGAAAAAATTTCACAGCCTAGCGATTTGAAAAAGCTTTCGAGCGGGCAGGTCAATCAGCTGTGTGAAGAGATCCGGGCATTTCTGCTGGATCATGTTTCCAAAACAGGTGGACATCTCGCCTCCAACCTCGGTGCGGTAGAGCTGACCGTTGCATTGCACCGCGTATTGGAAACGCCGAAAGACGAGATCGTGTTTGATGTCGGTCATCAGTGCTATACCCATAAGCTGCTGACCGGCCGCCGGGAGGGCTTTGCCAAGCTGCGGCAGCTGGATGGCATTTCCGGTTTCCCCAACCCCAAAGAGAGCGTCCATGACGCCTTTGTGGCGGGTCACGGCAACACCTCGCTCTCCCTGGCTATTGGCATGGCCTGGGCCAGGAAACTGCGGGGGGAGCCGGGCCATGTGGTTGCCGTCATTGGCGATGGCTCGTTCACGGGCGGCATGGTCTACGAGGGGATGAACAACATTGGCGGGCTGGACAACCTGCTGGTGGTCCTCAACGACAACAAGATGTCCATTTCCAAAAACGTTGGTGCGCTGGCACGGTATTTCAGCCATCTGCGCACCACGAGCCGTTACATTGATGCAAAAGAGAACGTCCGGACGTTTCTGGATGGGGTCCCCGTGGTCGGTCCGCCGCTCAAATCCGCCATTCAGGGCGGTAAGAGCATGGTGCGCCGGGCCATGTACCATTCTACCATGTTCGAGGATATGGGATTCCATTATTTCGGACCCATTGACGGCCATAATGAAGCAGAGCTGGAGCGCGCGCTGCGCGCCATCTGCAGCCAGCCCGGCCCCCATTTCCTCCATGTCGTGACCAAAAAGGGCAAGGGCTACGCCCCGGCAGAGGCAAACCCCGGCAACTTCCATGGCGTTTCGACCTTTGATTTGGTTCACAGTATCCCGGACCCGGAGGTAGCTCCGAAAGAATCGTTCTCGACCGTGTTTGGCAACCTGCTCAATAAGCAGGGAAGTGAGAATGAGAAGATCTGTGCCATTACCGCCGCCATGAAATATGGCACTGGCCTGCAGTTCTTCTACCATACGCACCCCAAGCGCTTTTTTGATGTTGGCATGGCAGAACAGCACGCTGTGACTTTTGCGGCCGGTCTGGCCAGCCAGGGAATGCTCCCGGTGGTGTGTATTTATTCCACATTCCTCCAGCGTTCCTACGATCAGATCATTCATGACGTCAACCTGTTGAAAGAGAATGTGGTCTTCGCCATTGACCGTGCCGGTTTTGTCCCGGCCGATGGTGAGACGCATCAGGGCATCTATGACCCGGCATTCCTCAGCCAGGTTGGGATGCCCATCTATTCTCCCTCCAACTATGCAGAGCTCAAATACTGGCTCCCCATTCTGCTGAGCAATGAGATGCAGGGCCCCCGCGCCATCCGCTACCCGCGCGGCGGTGAGAGCAAGGCATTGGCGCAGTATGGCTGCTCCGGTAAGGAGTACGATCACCTCTACACTGCGCCGGGCGCAAAGATCGTTCTGGTCAGCTATGCGGACGAAGTGGAGGACGTACTGAACGCGGCAAAACTGCTGGGCGCGGAAAACATCCCCTGTGATGTTTACAAGCTCGTGAAGATCTTCCCCTTTACGGAAGAACTCATCCGCGAGATCATGCGGTATGACGTTGTTCTGATGGCGGAAGAGTGCGTCGCCTGCGGCGGCATTGGAGAGCATCTGGAAATGGCCCTGCAGCACGCCGGATGGAACGGCAGATACATTCACACAGCGGTGGAGCAGCTCTGCCTGCCCCATGCCACGGTGCCCCAGATCAAGCAGGTGACCGGGCTGGATGCGGAGCATCTGGCACAGGCGGTGCGGGAGGCCGTACAGGCCCCGGAAGCGAAAGGAGAGGCCAAGGTTTGAAAATTCGATTGGACCAATATCTGGTGCAGCACGGACTCATCCAGAGCCGTGAGCGCGCCAAAGCCATGATCATGGCAGGTGTTGTCTTTGTCAACGAGCAGAAAGTGGACAAAGCCGGTGAAATGATCAAAGAAGATGCCAAAGTGGAAGTGCGTGGCCATGATATCGGTTATGTCAGCCGCGGCGGCCTGAAGCTGGAAAAAGCCATGCAGTGCTTCCCGCTGACCCCGAATGGAAAAGTCTGTATGGACATTGGTGCCTCGACCGGCGGTTTTACCGATTGTATGCTGCAGAACGGTGCGGTCAAGGTCTACGCGGTGGATGTTGGCTACGGCCAGCTGGCCTGGAGCCTGCGTACCGACGAGCGGGTGGTGAATATGGAGCGGACGAACATCCGCAATGTTACCCCTGATATGCTGGAAGAGCCCATTGCGTTTTTCAGCGTGGATGTCTCGTTTATCTCACTGCATCATATTTTCCCGGTGGCACAGGCGATCACTACGCCGGACGCCATGGGTGTCTGCCTGGTCAAGCCTCAGTTTGAGGCTGGCCGCGAGAAAGTTGGCAAGAACGGTGTCGTGCGTGACCCGGCTACCCACCGCGAAGTGCTGCACAATGCCATGGGCTACGCAGCCGCCAACGGGTTCAAAGTATGCGGGCTGGATTTCAGCCCCGTCAAGGGCCCTGAGGGCAACATTGAGTACTTGATGTTTGTACAGAAGAGTGAGCAGCCCGGCGTTCTGGATGATTCTGTGGCCGAGCAGGTGGTTGCTGCAAGCCATTCCACGCTGGACAAATAAACGGGCAGGAGGAAACGCCGTATGACCGTTATGATCTCCCCGAACCCTGACAAACAGTTGGCGGATGTCATTGCTGTGCGTGCCGCGCAGATCCTGTTCAACCATGGCTCCCATGTCCTGATGCGGGAAGAACTGCAGGCCAGCTGCAACACCATGGGCGTTTCTTACCTACCGGAAAAAGAGTGCCTGCAGCAGGCAGACATCATCCTGACCATTGGCGGCGATGGCACCATCCTGCACGAAGCCAACCTCACGCTGGAGTACAAAAAGCCTATCCTCGGCGTCAACCTGGGCCGCTGCGGCTTTCTGGCCACCTGTGAGGTGGACGAAATGGAAACAAAGCTGGCGGCGGTTGCCAGGGGCGAGTACTCGCTGGACAGCCGGATGCTGCTCTATGTGCGGGTGCTGGGAGAAGACAACTGGAAAGGCCACGCCCTGAACGATGTTGTCGTGACCAAGGGCCGTTTGCAGCAGGCTATTGATTTCAGCATTTACTGCGATGATATTCTGGTAGAACATTACCGGGGCGACGGTGTCATTGTGGCCACGCCCACAGGTTCCACAGCCTATTCGCTGGCCGCAGGCGGGCCTATCCTGGACTCCCGGACCAAGGGCATTGTGGTAACGCCCATCTGCCCCCACAGCCTTGCCAGCCCCGCTATGGTATTCGCACAGGAGCGCAAGATCAACATTTGTGTCGGGCAGGTGGCAGATGATGAGGTCTTCCTCAGTTGTGACGGGGTCTCCGGCTACCCTATGCGGGCAGGTGCAACGGCCGAGATCCGCCTGTCCAACCAGATCGTACAGCTCATCACATTTGGAAACGCCGACCAGTTCCAGGCCATTGACCAGAAACTGCGGAGCAGACGATAACGAAAGAGGGATTGCGTATGAACCGAACCACTTCCGGAGACGCCAAAGGGAAAGCCGAGCGTCAGCAGACGATTCTGCAGCTGATTCAGGAGCATCCCATCAGCCGGCAGGAGGTATTGCTGGAACACCTGCGGGAAGAGGGCTTTGCTGTCACGCAGGCTACCATCTCCCGGGATATCCGGGAGCTTTGCCTGGTCAAAGCAGCCACCAGTGATGGCTACCGCTACGTTTCCAGCCACAATGAGAGCCTGAACCCTAAAATGCAGGGCCGCTTTGAAACGATCTTTCACGAGTCGGTGCTGGGGGTAGACTATGCCGGCCATGTAGTGCTGGTAAAATGCTACTCCGGCATGGCAAATGCTGCCTGTGAGGTGTTTGACGCGCTCAAATGGAAGAATGTTGTCGGTACCCTTTCCGGTGATGATACGTTCCTCATTGTGGCGCGTTCCGAACGGGATGCCAAAACCATCTGCAATGAGCTGACCCACCACATCGGGCAGCACTAACAAGAAAAGGGTAGGGCAGGAGAACAAAGCATGTTAAGCAGCCTGCAAATTGAAAATGTGGCCGTCATCCAAAAGGCCAATGTCCATTTTGAAAAAGGTCTCAACGTCCTCACGGGCGAGACGGGCGCGGGCAAATCCATTCTCATTGATTCCATCAACGCCATTCTTGGCAACCGTACCTCCAAAGATCTGGTGCGTACCGGTGCTGCAAAGGCGGTGATCCGGGCGGCATTTGAAAAGGTTCCGTCTGCTGTGCTGGACAGTCTGGAAAAAGCCGGGTATGAGCGCTCTGAAGCACTGCTCCTGAGCCGTGAGATCACCGCCGAGGGCAAGAGCACCTGCCGCATCAACGGGATGCCTGCCACCGCAGCGATCCTGCGGGAGTTGTGCGGCGGGCTCATCAACATCAACGGCCAGCACGATTCCGTTGGACTGTTGAACCCGGCCCACCACGAGAGCATTCTGGACGCCTATGCCCAGAATCGTACCGAGTATCAGGAGTATTATGCCGTTTATCGGGAGCTGGTCAAGATCAAGCGGGAACTGGACGCTCAGATTACGGACGAGAGTGAAAAACAGCGCCGTATCGACC
>OGCM01002170.1_pt1 | contig 19336 bp, 18 predicted proteins | sample 1570151 | NCBI WGS metagenome assembly OGCM01 (sample SAMEA4370582, study PRJEB24528) | human gut metagenome
AATGATGAAAGAGAGGGGAAAATAATATGATAAAATATGGTTTAAAAGAATTTGCAAGAAATATCTACAGCAATATTTTTATCGCTGTTCAGCTCGCCATTGCATTTATTATAATGACGGCGGCTGTTTCTTCTGTTCTTTCAAGAATAGAGATGTATACTCCTGTAAAGAAATACTTTCCTGATGGCAAGGGACTATATATATGTAATATATATGATACTGCTCCTCTTGACAGTGAGCTTAAAAATATTGATGATGTGGAGTCGGTGACAAGCGGATATGATACAAGCTTGTATTATTCTCCGTCATCAAAAGATCTATCTAATGGACTTGGTGACGATAGAATGAGCGTTAATGCTTTATCTGAAGATATGATAAAGTCATTTACGCCGCAGATGAGTTCGGGAAAATGGCTGTCTAATGCGTCGGCTAACGGAGATCTGATACCTGCTGTTGTGACTGAAAACAGCAACTACAAAACGGGTGACATAGTTACCATTATGCACAAAGAGAAAGTAGGGGAGATGTCCCCTGATGATGAGGATTTTGACTATGCTGATCCTTATAAGTATGAGTATGTTAAGAACAAGGTGGAAATTGTCGGTGTCATAGCTGACGGCTCACAGTTGCTGGGGTTTTCATCTGCATATTTAGGCACTGAGGATAGTATAAAAGAAAAGCCTGATTTCAGAGATCTTTATGCTAATGTCAATAAGCATGGCAACATGATGCTGATAGTTCCGACAGACTGTCTTAAAGATATAAACTGTAAAATATATCCTTGTGGCAATCAAATAGTAACGTTAAAGGATAATGTAAGCAATGAGCGTTTTAAGGAGCTTGAATTATATCTGAGGGATTATGGCAGGGTTTTTGACTTTGAGGATTTCAGAGAAAATTCGCTTGTCTATATTAATGGTCAGCTTATCAAGCTTGTTCCAATGCTTATATGCGTGATAGTTCTTGTTATTGTAAGCTCAGTTTCGGCTTCGGCAGTGAACATAAAAAAGAGACTTGGAGATTATGGTATCTATTATCTCTGCGGAGCAAAGTGGAACGCATATATCAAGATAGATCTTGTGTGTGATCTTATGACCGCAGTTATGGCAGCCGCCATTGCAGTGTGTATTTCAAATGTTCTTACTATGAGCAAATTTATGGGAAATACAGTGATAAGTTTTGGTTGGCTGCACTTGATCGGCTGTGTAAGTATCGTTATCTTGAACATTCTGATCTCACTTTTGATACCGGGCGTTATAATGAGACGAAATACACCAAATGAGATCTTGATGATAAATGAATAAGAGAGGCATTATAATGATAAAGCTTGATAAAATAATAAAGATATATAATCCAAAGAAAGCCAATGAATATGAGGCTTTGCATGGGGTATCATGCGAGATATCAGACGGTGAAATGGTAGCGATAATTGGAAAATCAGGCGCAGGAAAATCCACGCTTTTGCATATCCTTGCCTGCATAGACAGCTATCAGAGCGGTGAGTACACAATTGACGGCACTTTGGTAAAAAATTTATCGGAGGGGCAGTATGCACAGATAAGAAATGAAAAGATAGGCATTGTAATGCAGGACTTTGCACTTGTTGAGGATTTTTCTGCCCTTGAAAACGTATTGATCCCATTGGATTTTGCAAAGAAAAAGATAAAGAATAAAAAAGAAAAAGCTCTTGAAGCATTAAAAGCTGTTGGTATGGGGGATCTTTCTAAGAAGCCTTGCAACAAGCTTTCGGGAGGACAGAAGCAGCGTGTTGCTATAGCCAGAGCAATTGTCAACGAGCCTGCCATGATACTTGCGGACGAGCCTACAGGAGCGCTGGACACAAAGACCTCGGCCGAGATAATGGAGCTTTTCAAACGCCTTAACAAAGAGGGAAAAACAGTCGTTATCGTTACTCACGATCCAAAAGTCGCAGAACAATGCAGTCGTGTTATCGAAGTGTCTGACGGTAAGATCATATAGAAAAAATCCAATTCCCGCACATCAAATGTAAAAATCACATTTTGATATCGGCTGTTTAGCGTGATATTTTGTGGGTGTGACATATCCTAATAACATAATTCGAGCTTTTTTTTATCTTTCTTTTCTTTATATCTGTTTAATAAGAGTAAAATTGTCAGAATAAAAAAATGACCGCGCCCGTGAAAGGTGCGGTCATTAGTATTTTGTGGCGGAGCGTTAGTTTTGGTTTGGTCTGTATGTTTTTGCCATGCGTGAGAAGTGTGAAAGGAGCTTGCTGTCAATGAACTTGCTTACTGCTGTGATGGCAGGTCTTGCACCTGATTTGACGTTGTAGGTGTCGGCTGTTATCTTATCTACTGCCTTTGCAAGCTCGTCTGCACTGAACAGGGAGTCCATATTTAGCTCAGGGTGAAGCCTTTTGATGACTTTTATTTCGCTCGCCAGCCGTTTTTCAACTATCTTTCTGTACACCGATCTTGATATCTCGCTGAAAGTGTATTTCTGTGAGAAGCGGTTGATAAGCTCGACGTCAAAATAGTCGGAAAGGTCGCTTATGAGTTGTGTTTCTGATGTGCTGTCTGAGTTGAATCCAATGCTTCTGCTCTTTGTGGTACAGCCTGCGTTGGTGGTGGCTATTATTATGGACTTTGAGAAGTCTATAACGTTTCCTTGACTTGTGGTGAGAATGCCCTCGTCAAAGACAGACATGAATAGTCTTTGCACGGATCTGTCGCACTTTTCAAACTCGTCAAGGAGTATCACCTGATAGGGATTTGATTTGAGCTTATCAAAGGGCAGTTCAACATTGCTGTCGCTTCCAAGATAGCCTGCAGGCGAGCCTATAATGCGGTTTATGCCTGCGTCATAATAGAATTCCGACATATTCAGTGTGATAGGTTTCTCGCCTGCACAGTTTTTGGCTATTATCTTTGCGACCTCTGTTTTGCCCACTCCGCTTGGTCCGATAAAAAGCATTGTAAAAGGCTTTTTGGTCGGCCTGATGTGGAGAGAATGGAGCTTAAGCACATTGACAAGGTCGTCTATGACAGCTTCCTGACCGCAGACGGCTGAGAGGTCACGGTGAAAGTCTCTCTCGTTAAAGGCGTGGGGCGTGCTGTGACCTGATGTCATGCGGAAAGCCGTTTCTTTTATATGGCGGTCGGTGAGAGTAATTTTCATCTTCTTGTCAGAAGCGTTCTTCACCACGGCGGAAGCTATGGAGCGGTCAAGTAGCGTTATGGCATTGTCAGGGCGGTGTGAGCCTGAGTAGCAAAATTCGTCTGCGATATCCACAATGTGCTCTGCCTTGTTTCGGCTCAAAGCGAACGAGATGTTATAGTGTTTGGCAAAATGCTCGTTCATGCTGAGAAGGATCTCCACTGTCTGCTCATGGTCTGCTTCGTCAACTATTATCTTTGTCATACGCCTGCAAAAGGCAGGGTCGCTGTCGATGAGATTTGCTTCCTGGGTCGTTGTCGCTCCTATGAGCTTTATTTTCCCACGGCTCAGAGCAGGCTTCAAGATCTGAGCGACGATCCGATATGCCTTTTCCTCAAAAAGCATATGTATTTCGTCGATAAACAAAATTCGCTTCTCGTCCTGGTCGCTCATATAGTTTATGAGCATTTTGACCTTATTTTCAAGGTCACCCATAAGACCTGAATCTGCCACGATATCAGAGAGCTGGAGGGCATATATCCTATAGCCTTTGAGCTGTGGTACGATGTTCTCGCTGCTTTTGAGCCTGTAGGCAAGCTCCTCCACTATCTTGGTTTTTCCACAGCCCGCAGGACCGCAGAGCAGTGCGTTGGGCTTGTCTGAGCTTATGAGAACAGACATCATCAGAGAGAGTATATTCTCTCTGAATTTTGTTTCTGTCTTCCTTGTTTCGGCAAGGTCGAAAAGCATTGTTTCGGGGTCAAATACCTTTGCTGTAAATGGATTTTGGCTCGTGTTTTGAATCTCCACAGGATCAGGCTCGTAAAGCTCGTCCAGTGGGTCAAAATCATCGTCCTCGGAGGTGTTGATACAATCATACGCCTCATATTTCTTGATGTATTCTATATCTTCTGTTTGTGGCATTTTTATTCCACTCCTTTCTTGGTGTTTTGTTGACGTCTTCTGCGCCTTTTGAAATTTTCACGCATACGGGCAATGCTGAACGGCGCTAATATCAGCTCCTCGAATATCGTGTATGCGCAGTTGCTTGGAATAGTATCCCTCACAGTGGCGAGCATTTTGCCCACTGTACAGCCACCATGATCTTCATTTTGGTAGTTCCCCGACCACGCTTTTTGATATGATAATACTCTGTACAGTCACATTCCAGACAAACCAAACCTTATGGAAAACGCAATTCAAATAGAAACTCAAGGCATTTGTCTTTTGAGTTCAATTTCATCTAAAAAACTATGATGCTGAGCTTGCTTTTGAGTGTGTTTCTTTTAGGCATAACGATTTTACCTCACTTTTTGTTGTTATGCCTATATTATATCATACTATCTGTCCATTTGTTTGGACTTTTGCTTGCTGAGAAAAAATGATAGTCATAAAGAAAAATAAGGATCGTTGGTTATATATAGACAAGAAAATAAACAGGCTTTTGGGAGAGAAAGAGATACAAGGGCTTTATGACGGGCTGTCAGGCAAAAGAAACGATCAAGAGGACTATAACTACAGAGTAGCTTTTGTGAAAGGTCAGCGCAGAAATGATATCTGTTGTACCTTATGGTATCAAGACTGCACGGCTTATGAAAAAGCACCGCTGACATACTTTGATATGTGTGTTTTTGACGCTGTTTGCACTATATGGAATAATAACAGAAAGGAGTTTTATCTCAACACCATATGGGAACTTCTCAGCGGAAACGAGGACATTAGATTTTCACGAAATGCACTTAAAGACAAGCTAAGAGAAAGCGTGGAAAAGCTCCAAAGGCTTAGGATTTTTATAGCAGGCACTGAAAATGCTCCGCAGGAAGTCGGTGACAACATAGGGGAGAGATTTCTTAATGTACAGAGAGGTCAGGATATCAGTGGCAGAGAAGTCTACGAGATAAGATCCTGCCCGAGGTTGTGGACATATGCAGTGGAAACACAGGAGGGGCAGATAGCACGAGTGCCTTTATACAAACTAGACGGGCGGAGATATTTCAAGTTGGACAGTGGGCAGGACGGTTTCGATTGTTCTAATATCTCAGCGCTGTGCGACCTTTTGAATGACCCCGATGAACGTATTAAGATCATCAGGAGAATGAAAAAAGAGTCAATACTTGACCCGGAATACAAATGCAGCATATGGAAAGTTGTTTTGCATTTTTATCTTGCCCACAGGCTGTCCATAATAAAAAGAAAGAACAAGATGAGATTTATAAGCTATGATACGATAGTGAAGCTTATGGAGGACTATCTACCTGAAAGTCTGAAAAACGGCAAGAAGAAGGAATTGCTTCGCCAGTGGAGCTTTTGCTATATGACGTGGGCGACCCTGCCAAGGCAAGAGTATCATTGGTGGGTCTGCGAGGAATATTTTGACGAAAAAACGGATAGCCCGGTGGGGATAGTGATAAAAAGGAAAAAGCTCGAGAGGTGGGGGAATTGAGAGGTGATAAAAGCAAGGCTCGGCTTTTTTTCCTATCTTCGTGTGGTTTTTTGTGTATTCATATAAAATATTGGCGCTTGGCGTAAAATGTCAGGATAACCCATTGACGTGTTGTGCATAAATTGGTAAAATGATATCAGAGTGTTTATATACAGCCGTTTTTTTCGTTGTACTCTGCGAGATGCACCAATTGTTGTGCATTTCGCGTGATATAATTATCTCATAAAATAAACAAGGTGCTTTTATCATGAGTACATAACATGGTTTAGTAAAATATGGCAAGCGTCAGCAGCGATATTGCAAAACGCATAACTACAGCGAGTCGCTGTGGAAGTTTCAGGAAATAGTAGCTTTATCAAAAGCTTTTTCACCGAATCGGATTTAATTCCATTAAATAAAATTCGGCTCCAAAGCATTTGAATCTTGTGCTGACGCTTGTCATTTTTTTTTTTTGAGGTGACAAAATGAATGATATTGATAATGATATCATAAGGATCTCAGAGGAGCTTGATGTTCCTTTGAAAAAGCTTTATATGCTTAGCAACAACCGAATACGCTATCATAAACGAAATCAGAGAAAGTGTTATTCAAATTACCGCAAGGTGATAATACATCGTGGCAGAGGGCATAAAAACAGGGTGTTAAAAGTGCCGAACGAATATCTCAAGCTCGTTCAAAGAAGGATACTTGAAAGGTATCTTTACACGCTGTCCGTATCTGAGTATGCCACTGCATATTGCAAAAACTCTTCGCTTTTGAAAAATGCAGAGCCGCATATTGGTCAACAGAGAGTGCTTAAACTTGATGTTTCAGGCTTTTTTGACAGCATTGATTTTGGCAAGGTCTATGGGGTCATGTGCGAGCTTGGATTTTCTAAGCCTGCTACAACGCTGCTGACAAATATATGCACTCATAACAGCATACTGCCACAGGGTGCGCCAACATCTCCGCAGATATCGAATTTGGTGATGAAAAGATTTGATGAGAGGATAGGCAAGTGGTGTGGAGAGCGTGGCATAAATTACACAAGATACTGTGATGATATGACATTTTCAGGTGGAAAAGCTGTGCTTAACGCCAAAGAGATAACGCAACTTGTGAGCAGGGCGTTGTGGAAAATGGGTTTTAAGCTGAACATGAAAAAAACGACGCTTATCGGTTCATCGCAACGTCAGCAGGTAACGGGGATAGTAGTCAACGAAAAGGCGCAGATCTCGTCGAAACAGCGTCGGGAGATACGTCAGGAAATATATTACTGTGAGAAATACGGAGTTTCCCAAAGCCTGTTTTTCAAAGGTGCTGACATTACGCCTGAGAAGTACATAAATTCGCTGCTGGGCAGGATATCCTTTGCATTGCAGATAGACCCTGCGGACGTGAAAATGCGAGAGTATTTCAAGGCGGCGAAAAAACTCAAGAGTGAGGTGTGCGGGGGAAAGTAGGGCAGAACATGGAAGGTATGAAACTTCAGATAACAAAAGCTCGGAAACAGCACAATGTGCTATCTCCGAGCTTTAAACTTTGGTGATCCGTACGGGAATTGAATTAAACCGCACACCTGATGTGGTCTTTAGTAAAATGCGAAAAAGCCCGATTTTGCGGCGTTTTTGAGCAATGCAATTGTAGTGATTTTAAGCCGATTTCGGTGATTTTTAGCACAAATAAGTGGCAAACAAGTGGTTGAAAGTGGCGCATTTCTACCAGGAAGAGTACCGTATGCGTAATGACAGCAGGCGGTCGTTTTTTTATTAATACTGCTTTTTTGTGAGATCAGAAACCAATTGTTTTCCATCTTCTTTCTCTTCTTCAAATAATTCCATAGCAATAGCTTCACGATCACACTTTAATTTATCAAGTATAAAACTATGTCATAATTCAAAACTTTTAATCACATCATCCCGTGTGAATGCATAAACTTCATATGTCGTTTGGATGCGGTGCAGATTTATTCGGCAGATTGTACTAAATTTTCGCAGGCATACTAGCGTATGTCATGGGAATTTTGGACAATATGACGGATAAAGATTTGCCGCAGATAAGCCAACAGAATTTAGAGATGACCACATATTAAGGAATCACTGAATAAATCACAGTACTATATTATAAGTTTTAAGTATATCGTCCTTTTTAGCGTAAAATGCTTCGATAATACTATGATCCGGCGAAAATATCTCATTATTGCAACATTCTGAATAAACATATTCTTCTTTCATAATCTTGCTCTCCGTTTCATCAAGACACAGCCAGCTTATCTGATAACCGTTTATCCTGTAAACAGTTTTTTCTTTAAAATCAAGAGTCTGCGCAATTATGAGATATTTCTTCCCTGGTACCATAAAATTCATGCCGCCAAAATCCAGCGAGAATAGTTTTTCAGAAGGTGTCTCTATCTCCATGTCCTCAGCATTCATTAACCGCTCTTTGAACTCAGCCTCTGTTTCGTAGTGAAAGCCGCCTTTGATTTCAACATCAATGCTGTCTGTTTTGATATTACCCTTTATGACCTTATCCACATCAAGGGTGCAGAAGGTACTGCCCTTTGAAAAGGAAAAGCTGTCCTGTGGAGTTCCTACAAATATGGCTGTTCCGTAAAGCCCAATGCCGTAGTCTGCATTCTCACTGTCAAACTGAGAAAAGCGATCATACAGTTCCTCTGTATCATGGATCACAGCAATATAGTCACAATTGCTGTTATGTATCTTCTCGATAGTGTCCATGCGGGTTATTCCTACATCCTCTGACAAGCCCCTTGCATGTAAGCAAAGCAGAAGGGTGACTGCAATCAAAGCCGCCTGTAAGGTCAAAAATACTTTCATATCATTCCTCCCGGACAGCGCCATTGTCAACTCTGAATATCTTATCGCTCAGAAGGGCGATATCCTCCTTGTTGTGACTTGCAACACAGACTATTGCCCCTCGCTTTGCCTGTGCAGAGATCAGCTTTCTGATTTCGTCAACACCGCTGTCATCAAGACCATTTGTAGGTTCATCGAGGAGCAGCACATCGGGTTCCTCCATAATAGCCTGTGCAATAAGTATCCTCTGCCGCATACCGAGGGAATATTTTCTGATCGGGCGCTTATCGTCGGGATCAAGCCCTACCTCCGAGATAGTCTCACGAATTTTGTCTTTGCTTATCTTCTTTTTTATCCCTGCCAGCAGCTTCAGATTTTTATATCCCGACAAGTCCGGAAATAGTCCTGCATTTTCAATAGCAATACCCACACTGGGCAGAGCGTCAATGTCCTTGTGCAGCACCTTGCCGTCTATCTCAATGCTGCCGCTTGTAAGATGTATAAGCCCCGATATCGCACGGAAAAGCATGGTCGTACCGCTGCGGTTTCGCCCTACAAATCCGTAGATATTTCCGCCCTCCAGTGTAAGAGACACATTGTCGATCACTGTGCTGTTTTTGAATTTTTTAACTGCATTTTTAACTGTTATCGTTGACATTTCTATCCCCTCACACTAATATCTCTTTGTTGTTAAGGCTAACATCAGATCTGTTCACATAGGTGCAGAATATGACACACACCGCAAATAAGATCACTCCCATTACTATTACTGACGTTACAATGCTCCGCCTGTTTTCTGACATATTAAAAATGACAGCCAAAGGGTTTATGTTTTTTATGAGGGTATTCTCAAAGCCGTACCTTGCAGATATAACAAAGGCATAATGTGCTGCCGCTCCGACAGATAATCCGATAGTACTGCCGAACAATGCCGAGAAAAGATTTGTGGTGGTAATAAGTATCCAAATGTACAGTATCATCATCATGGTTATCCCAACTATTTTTCCTATATCCCCGGGCTGATTTGCAACGCCCATTTTGGCAGTCATTAACCATATCACAACCACGTTGACAAGGACTATAACAGCGCTCTGCAAATATATACGAGCCGAGTTTTTGACGAACCATTTTGTTCTCTTGTTCTCTCGGATAAAAACATAAATATCGCTGACGTTCAGGTTATCAGACATGGTATGTCCGAACATAAAAAGATAGACAACAGCCACAGTCAATGTGTACAGCATAAAGGGCAGGCTTGCATCACGAAGTGCTGTAAAACCGAAAGCGTTTCCGATAAACAAAAGATCAAAACTCTCATCGTATTCTCCCAGACTGCGCTCTGCGAGAATGTTGAAAAAATTACGACCGTTGAATATCAGTGACAATGGGACAATAGATGCGATCATTAGAAGCATTTTCTTCATTCTCTCACTCCCTAGATATAGTCTTTTCTGCCACAGAAAAGCAGCAGAGCCGAACTCACGACTATCACCGCACCCATAGCAATGAAAAACGCTAAATAGTTCACTCCACTCCTGCCGTCACAGTAATAGTAAGTAACATATTTGAATGGATCGAGTGCGGTATATTTTTTATCTATATCATCATTCATGCTGTAGTTTTCAAGGAACTGCATTATGTTTATGATAAGAAATCCGACCCCGAAGGTCAGCACTTTGTTCCTTCTGCAAAACACCGAACAGGCAAGAGCAAGCACCCCGAACACTCCCGACATCAGAGAAAACATAAAAGCATGAAGCATACTGTACAGAAAGGGCGCAGCCGCCAGCAGTTCTCCAAAGGGAGCATTGGGGTAGTCTGTGGCACGCATAACGCCGAAGCCGTTAAAACGCCAGTTCGGGTTGAATAGATTTGCTCCCATGGAATTATCGAAGATGAGATAATTAAGACAGCCGTTTATCATCAGCGGAACGAAAAATATCAGAAATGAGCCGATAAATGCAGCTGTGATCTTTGATATGATGTACCTTCGTTTACCGCAGTAGGCACACAACAGAGTATCCGTGTTGGCTGCCTTGTCGGTAAGTATCGAAAAAGAAAAGGGCAAAGCACACAGGAATGGGAACAGCAGCTCAAGATAGCTGAGCAGTCCTGAGGGTACACAGAGGATAAATGCTTCAAAGGAAGTTATGACCGACGATGGGTCGTTCCCGGGAAAGCCGTCTCCTTCCATTCGTAGGGCGGTAACACCGTATGAACTGAAAACAACCTCTAAGAGACATATCATCATCATTGCCGAAAAGCCGAACATAAAGCCCTTTTTGTTAAGCATTATTTTTGTTTGGGTAAGTATACTTTTGATCATATATTTGCCTCCGTAGGTTTATATTAATACATAGAGGAGAAGATTCACTTCTCCTCCGATGTATTATCCTTACATAAACCTGAATTCACCAGACACCTTGCATTTGCAGCCTGAAGTCTTGTTCTTAACATATCCATAATAGGTTTTATTACCTCTGCACATGGATGAATCAAACGAATATAACTGGTTAGTGTTATATACATCAACATAATCGGAATAGCCCCCCGTCTTAACCTTAAATCGGGGTGTTCCTTTGCTATAGCCGCTTACGCTTGAAATTGATGTTGCCCATACACCATACGCATAGTCAATTGAATAGCCTGATGTAGTTGTAATAGGGTTATAGTCGTCAGAATGTGCAAGTTCATTGCTGAACGAAGCTGTACCATAAGCGTTTACACCTATAGCCGACATCGATGCCATCATCATAACAGCAGCACCCATAGCTGCAATTCTCTTAACGATTTTTTTCATATTAAACGTCCTTTCTCAATATAAGTGTAATTTTCTTTAAGTTTTGTTGCAGAGTATTTTAATTTCATCATATCACACAATTATTGCAATGAATAATTGTGCAAAATAAATATTCACATCTTCATTGGATTCACCAAACCTTTCTATTTTTATTACACCAGTTATGTATCAGAAAATCAACGTTCCGCTGTTGACTTCCAGATACTCGTATTTACTTCCGCTGTAAACATATACATGAGCTTCAGTACGATATTTTCTTCCTGATACCGCCGATGAATATGTATCGCTGACGTATGCGCTGCGTCCGTTCACTGCTTTTGTAACAACATCAACATTACTCCAAGCACCGTTTGAATATTCCTGTAGATACAGATAAATGCTTATCTTTGTTGCTGTGGATTTGCCCTTAGCATCACATTTATAAGCTATATTTGAGCCTGAACGATATACACTTGTACTAACATTGTCTGTGTACAGATACATTAATTCTATACCCGGTTCTACATAATCGATTACGCTATTCGCCGAAACACTCATACTAAGCGAACACATCATAATGCATATAGCCATTATCGTAGAAATCATTTTCTTCATAAAAAATGTGCACTCCTTTCCTCAAAATTTTGTTCCCTTTATATACTGAGATACAAGTTTGAGTAAATTTGTACACACTTTTCGTAAAAAATATTTTATTTTGTAGGATTAACCGAATTTGCCATTTCAATTATGTCATTTTTGCACAAATCTCCGTTTATGGAATATACATAATTTCCATCATTCCAAACAATGATAGATGAGTTGTCATCATAGGATAAAAACGCTTCACAGCCTGATACGGTAACATATTCTGTTTTCCTATTTTCAGTATCAATATTATGGGTTGCCGTTAATGGACTTTGAGAATAAAAAATGATTTTATTTTTGAAACGATAATCAATGCCTAAATGTGCAATATCCTTAATTCTGCTTTCTTCTACAAATCCTTTTGGAATAAACGTCGGCTCATAATAGATAAATTCATCGTTCATATCATCTGCGGGAATAGCTCCTTGAACAGCATGCACATCAGCGTTATTTTCATTTTGCGAGACAAACAAACCTACGAACCATTCTCTTAACTGTGGAACAGCGGCAACTGTAATTGTACTCATCATTAAAACTGCCGCTATAATAAAAATAGTCTTCCTCAGAGTTGTTTTTATCAAAGGATAATACGGTCTGCTTCTGTCCTTTATCAGCCTGTTTACTTTCTTTTTGTAAGTCTCTGAAAAATCACATTCGACATCTGCGATAGATTCCATTTCTCCTGCACACGGCAGTATTACCGCTTGTTCGATAGCTCTATACAATGCTGTATTTTCATTCACTAATATCACCTCGTAATTTTTCAAACAAAATCTGTTCAGCCTTTCTCAGATATTTATATACAGCGTTCCGTGAAACTCCCATAAGTTTGGCGGTTTCATCGGCATTGTGTCCGTAATAATAAAAATATGTAATTGCGACTTTGTATTTTTCTTCCAGTTCGCTGATTGCCTTAGATAAATCGGCAACATTATAATCGTTAAATTCATCGGCGGAAGGAATATCTCTCATTTCTTCATGAATGTCATTGTAGAAATGCTTTTTTTCTTTGTTATAAAGTCTATAAGAAGCGTTTCTAATAGTTATAATCAAGTAAGCTTCCATTTTGTACACGGGTAAATTGTGAATTTTATGAAAATTATCGGCTATTCTATAAAATGTTTCCCATACAGCTTCTTCCGCTAATTCATGTGATCTTAAAATCTTAAACGACTCGGTATATAGCTTTTTTTCAAACTTTTTTACTAGTTGTTCAAAACTTTTTTTATCTTCATCATCGTTTATCAATGCCAGACAAATGGCTAACATAATATCACCCCTTTAACTTCATTTGTTAGTATATAACAAGTATATCACTAAAAGTTAAATATTTCAAGCGTAAAGATACAGAAAACTCAGACTTAGCCACATGTAAATTCTTCAGCCAATCGGAATACTCATAACGGGTAATATCCTTGCCCTGCTTGCAGGTGCGCCTATCGTCAGCCTGACCCGATCGTCCTTTCCTTGGAGGTTCCATGCCACATAACCTGTACAAACTCGCAGAGCTTAACTGTTGTTCAAATTCATCGTTTGTAAATTCCGGTGAGGTCATAGCGGAATGGTAAAGTTTCTCTGATTTAGCCAAAAGTGTTCGCTTCTCGGCATTTTTCTCTTTGGGCTTTTTCTTGGCAAAATCCATCTGATTGCACGTTCTGTTTGGATTTTCAGGCGAAGGCATATCGCAGTATTTTGTCTTATAGCCGCCGTTCACAATAAAAAATCTGTTGCAGTTCAGACACCTGCGTATCTGATGCCCGACCATAAGACCTTTGAAAAAATCAACTTTCAGAAGCGATTGCAGTCGCTTGGCGTGGTAATATTCGGCAATAAGATACTCTCCGCTGCCCTCTGCCTTCTCTCTCGGAACAAGGTTCATATCGAGATTGTCGGTAAGATCATAGCTCATCCATGGGTCATTGATTGGATTGGCTATTTTCTTGTACGAAAGGCGAAGCACCACGAGGAGTAGTATTCCGTTGACACCAAGAAGTTCACAGAGGGCAGATTTCGTTTGCATGAGCTTACCCGTGAGATGTGCCTGGAGCTGATCGAGTATATCACCCTTGATGCCTATGTGGAGGGGCAGCCTCGTGAAATCTACATCTACTACAAGCTGCTCGACGAACCTCTGAAAGATAAAAGAAGCCTATTTAAAGGCGTATTTACGTTATTTACCCAGCATATGAAAGTGTGTTACTATTTGGCAAGACGACAACGCTTTCTGTCTACAGTCATATGTTTCAGGAGTATCAGGTCAAAGCTTGCGATGCTGTTGCAAACGCTTTGAAGTTCAATAGCGGCTCATAACAGCAAAAAATCTGAAGTCGGAGCTTCGGATTTACATACTTATTTTGCAGAAAAATACTTCGATTTTGCGACGTTTTTGAGCAATGCAATTGTAGTGATTTTAAGCCGATTTCGGTGATTTTTAGCACAAATAAGTGGCAAACAAGTGGTTGAAAGTGGTGCATTTCTACCAGGAAGAGTACCGTATGCGTAATGACAGCAGGCGGTTAATTTTTAATTAAAAGCTATGCGACGAGGGCAAGCTTGTGTGCGAGATTGACAAGAGCGAGCCGCCTCGGCATTGTTATGTGGCGAGAAGGATGTAGTACTTCATAGGCATATCCATAGCAAAAGGCGGACTAAACATCCGCCTTTTTGTTTGTTATGACAGTTCAGAAAGTGATCTCATCACAAGGTCAATATCCTTGCTTTCGAGCTCTTGTATGATATGTAAATACGTTTTCTGTGTTGTTGTCATGCTTGCGTGACCAAGTCGTCTTGCTACACTTGCGATTGAAACGCCCGCAAAAAGTAAAAGCGAGGCGTGGGTATGACGAAGTCCGTGTACCGAAATAACAGGTACATTAGCTTTTTTACAGTGTCTTTCCAAAATGTCATTGACTGTTGAATTGTATATTTTCGAGCCGCATTTGACAAATATCGGTTCGTCTCCGGGCAACTTCTTAACCAATCTAGAGAACTGAATTACCGTCATCCAGTCCATCTGTATCTTACGTACGGATGACTGATTTTTGGTAGGCAGAAAACCGCCGTCACCTTTATAATTCCATGTCTTGCTGACAGATAGTGTCTGACGCGGAAAATCAAAATCTTTGGGAGTAAGTGCAAGCGCTTCCGAAAAACGCATTCCTGTCTTGGCAACAAGAAGAATAAACCAGTCCCAATTAATTTCAGGCTCAAGATTAAGAGTGTTAAGCAGTGTATGCAATTCAAACTGATTAAGGTACTTTACCTTCTTTGCTTTGGGCGGTCTGCCTTTAATAATTACTTTGCGCGTCGGATCACGCTCGATTAAACCCTCATCCACCGCGTCAAGTATTGCACATTTCAGCTGATGATGAAAATCCATCGTAGTCTGTTTCTCGTGGTAAACCGCATAATCATTTATCAACTGCTGATATGTGATTCTCGAGAGTTCATGCACCTTTAAATCGGGTGCTAAACGCTTAAGCCAGGACTGCGTCATAAGATACTTGTCCATCGTGACCTTGCGTATTGCTCCCTCCTTGTAAACTCTTATCCACTGTGCATAATATTCATGGAATAAGGCGTCCTTGGTGATTGACTTTAACATTTTATACCTCCTATTATTTCGGCTTATAGCCGTTTTTAACTGGTTTTATTAATTGAATGAATAATTGCAAACAAATTTACTGACGCTTGGGAACAGCGTGAGTTGGGGGAGGTGATTATTATAGGCAATGGAATGGATTACAAAGATTTGAACGAGGGCGATATTCCTGTTTATGGAACGGGTGGATATATGATTAGTGTCGATAAAGCACTTTCATATAAAAAGGACGCAGTTGGAATTGGTCGTAAAGGAACTATTGATAATCCTTATGTTTTAAAAGCTCCATTTTGGACAGTAGATACGTTATTTTACTGCATTCCAAAAGAAACGTATGACATTAATTTTGTGTTTGGAATTTTTCAAAATATTGATTGGAAAAAGAAAGATGAATCAACGGGCGTGCCAAGTTTATCAAAAATCAATATAAATTCAACCGATGTAAAAAGTCCGTCACTAACTGAACAACGAAAAATCGGGCAGTATTTCACCCACCTCGACCGCCTTATCACCCTTCATCAGCGTAAGCAAAAAAACAGGAGCCAAGAATGAATCTTGACTCCATACGGCTCACATTATGTTATTATTCATTAGTTGAAATTTCAAAGCCGCCGCTCAGGATGAACTCTCTTAAAAGTTTATCCAGCTTTGAGCGAACCTTTCGCTTGGGGATTTCGGTTTTCTCTGCTTTCTCGAAATATTCTTTTGCCACATCAATATTAACCTGCTCAACAAGCTTATCATATCTACCGAAAGCATTTATATCCTCTTCCGTAACGTGCAATGACATGAACTTCTTCAAAGCAGTTTCGTTAATGCCCAGGTTTCTTGCAAAATTACAGAACTGGTCACTTTTTGCTCTTGACTGATATTCGGTGATGTAATCAAGAATTGTTTTGTCATCATCAATAACAAGCTCAGCATTCTGAATATCCTTCAAAAGAATGTTGGCATACTTCTGCTGATCTTGCGATAGGTTGGCAAATGATTTATGCAGCTCGTTTAACATGACATTTCGTGTTTGTTCATCAGTGCCGTCACCCATCATCTTGATATACTTTCTGAAACGGGAATTCATATATTCGGCATCAATTTTATCCGTAGAAAGCGACATCAGATAAGGTTCAATATCATACGGCTCATCGTCGGAACCGCCCGATCCACCCGTGCGCAGCTCTTTGTAACGCCTCAGAAGAATGTTATAAATGTTCTCATCAAATAAAAGCGTTACAATGTCCTTGTTTCCGTTATCGTCTTCAAATTCATAGTCACGTTTCTCCCAAACAAAGCCCTGAACCCTTGCCGATTCAAGGAATTTGTTGAGCTCCTTAAACAGTTTTGAAAACTTTCTTTTCTCCGTCACATCATCGGGAAGTCTTGAAAAAATCAGGGATTCCTGCAATCTTGAATATATCATTGATATCCGAAAAAGCAGCATTCATATTTTCAAGATTTTGTATGAGCTTTGCTACGAAAATGCCGTAAGGCTTTTGTCCCGAATATTGCTCGAAAGCATATTCTATAATATTTTTCATAGTGTATGGTCTGCGATAGTAACGAATGATTCCATGGGGCTTATCATCATTGAACACACGGTTTGTTCTCGAAAATGCCTGAATAATCATTTCGATATTTGACCACTTATAAAACTTATCCATATACAACGTGTTAAGCCACTTGGAATCGTAACCCGTAAGCATCTGATCTACAACAATGAGAATGTCAAGACACTTAGACGGCTCATTTTCTACAGCGGTATAGGGTGTTTTATGTGCCAATCTTGCACACACGTCACGCTTAAATGAGGCGTATCCCGAGATATTAAAGCACGTACCGAATAGACTGTTATAGTCTTCGAGCATCTGGGCTATACCATCAATTTTTTCGATAGAGCTTTCGTTGTTTCCATCGCTGGGATCAAAAACGGCAGTTGTTTTCAAACCGCAGTCACGCTGGGCAAACAATTTGTAATACTTGATTGCCTCGGGGATGCTGCTTGTTGCGAGTATTGCATGAAACTTTCCGTTGTGGCTCTGGCTCACCCAATTATCTAGAATATCATCAATTACTGCTTTTCTGTGTTCATCACGGTTATACTGTGCATCTGTAAGACATCCCTCGATACTTTCTAGCGAATCGCCGTCATCATCAAGCTGTTCTCCCATAGGTACGTCATACATCCAATGCATATAAATTTTTTTCTTGCTGTCATTGGCAAAGACTTCGGTTTCATCCTGTGCTTTTGCCTTTTCAAGTGCAACCGCTTTTCGCAGGTCTTTGTCTTTATATGTAGGCTGAGGAACGCTGTCAAATCCGAGGACATTGCCGTCACGCATACCGTCGGCAACCGTATACCTTGTGCCCTCAAGTTCATCGCCGAATACATCAGCTGTGGTGGAATCCTTTTTCTTGTTGATTTCAAGAATCGGAGTGCCCGAAAAACCTATGAAAATCGCGCGTGGGAATGTGTATTTTATAGATGAAAGCATACGGCCGAATACACTTCTGTGGCACTCGTCAACGATGAAAACAATACGCTTGTTATTAATTTTTTCAATATCATCATTGTTTATTCCGTCTTCTGCCTTGATACGGCTCATTTTCTGAATAGAGGTTACAATCAGAGTGTCGCCTACATTATCACTTTTCAGCTTGGAAATCAGCACTTCAGTATTTTCAGTTGACTGAACGTCATCTGTTTCATCGGCAAAACCTCTGTATTCACGCAGCGACTGCATTCCAAGTTCAATTCTGTCCATAAGGAAAACTACCTTGTCGGCATCCTTGGAATTTGCAATAAGCTGTGCGGATTTGAAACTTGTCATGGTCTTACCCGAACCGGTTGTGTGCCATACATAACCGCCGTAAATGCTTTTATCGTCCCACTTCATCTCACTGACACGACGGGAAATCTTACTTGCAGCATAATACTGATAGCTTCTCATAACTTTAAGTGTGTTGTCGGTCTGATCTGCAACCGTATAGAAACCTATCATCTCGTGCGCCATAGGAATTGACAAAAGCCGCTCGGCAATCATATTCCAATCATTAATCGGATTGTTATATTTATCTGCCCAATGAAAGCAGAAAGTTTTTCTGAACTTATCATCACTTCCTGGGTTGGCAAAATAGGTACATTCTTCGGGATTCATTGCAACAAACACCTGCACAAGTGAAAACAGCCCCGTAAACACACCTTCGTAGAGATATTTACGAATCTGATACTGTGCTTCACTGACAGGTACGTTGCTTTTTTTCAGTTCAACGTGAATGACAGGCATTCCGTTAATCAGCAGACAGAAATCGCCGCGGCGATTGGGATAAATGCTGTTCTTCGCCTTGAATTTCGGCTGCTGTGCAATCTGATAACGAGTTCTGCCTGCGGCTATTTCATTGCGGTCAAAGATTTTGAGCGATATCGTCTTCTTGAAATTGTGCGTGTCATTTTCGTTGTCACGGATAATCTGCACAGTTCCGCCATTAATAAATCCGTTTAGATTCAAAGGCGTGCGAAGCTTGGCTATCTGCCCCATAATCTGTGCCATTTCACCATCTGTCATCGGGAAATCGCCCAAACGGTCAATATCTCTGTTGTTTTCAAAGATGATTTTTGCCCAGTTATCAAGCAAATCTTTTTCGGTAGGATATTTTATTACGCCGTCTTTCCAGCCCTTTTCTTCCACAAGACATTTTATCAAGGCACTTTCAAACGCTGTCTCACTGTCAAATCCCATTAGTAGTCACTCCCTTATGCAGCATAATTACTGCTTTTCTTTTTTATTTTCTATCATGCGATCAATATTGTCGTATGCATCTTCAATTTAATCGATTTTCCTTACACAAACATCTTTTCAAGGCAAGATTTTTTGATATTTTTAAGTTTTTCAAGCTTACGCTGATGAAGGGTGATAAGGCGGTCGAGGTTTGCAAAAAAA
>OGCM01002177.1_pt1 | contig 19254 bp, 18 predicted proteins | sample 1570151 | NCBI WGS metagenome assembly OGCM01 (sample SAMEA4370582, study PRJEB24528) | human gut metagenome
AAGCTGTAAGCTTTTCGGAACCTCCCGCCTAGCGGGAGGTTTTCTTTCTATACAAAAAAACGCCGATTTCCCTTTCGGGAAACCGACGTTGGAGGCGTATCCCGCCTCCATCAGGCTCCGTGAAAAATTCTATTATATTTTTACCATTTCGTAATGGTTACGGGCAATTCACGGATAGCCTCGCGCAACGCATCGGGTGAAGCGACGGCGGCCCCGACCTGTGCGACGACGAGCCCGGCGGCGTAGTTCGCCAGCACGCAAGAAGCCAGAAGGGGCAGTCCGGCGGCAAGCCCGAGCCCGAGAGTGGCGATGACCGTATCGCCCGCGCCGGTCACGTCAAAAACGTCCTGCGCCATTGTGGGAACGTGCCAAACCTCGGAAGGCCCGGAGAACAGCGCCATACCGTCCGAACCAAGGGTTGTGAGCAGATGCGGGCACCCGACCTTTTCCAGAATGGCGCGCCCGGCGACGAGGATTTCCTCACGGTCCCGCACGGGCATCCCCGCGCACTCGCCCGTTTCCTTCGTATTCGGCGTGAGCAGGAACGAACCGCCGTACAAGCCTACATTGCTCGGTTTGGGATCGATCAAGATCTTCACCTGATGCGGGCTGGCGGCGAGCAGTCCACGCAAGCGGGACATGAACGACAGAGAGACGATGCCCTTGCTGTAATCCGACAGGATGACCACGTCGTGCGCAGGAAGCTGTTCCGCAATCACGGAGAGCAGGGATTCCTGATCGGCGGAGGAAAGCTGGCTGGCGTCCTCGCTGTCCAAGCGCAGCATCTGCTGGCGCCGGGCCATGACGCGGGTTTTCACCGTGGTCGGGCGCTGCGGCAGTGTCACGAACGCGCCGCAAATGCCTTCATCACGGACGAGCCCCCGGATACGATCGGCGGAGGCATCCTTGCCCATCACGCCCGCGAGCGTCGCTACGCCGCCAAGCGCCACGATATTGCGGGCCACATTGCCCGCACCGCCGAGCAGATAGCGCTCCTTTTCGATCCGGACGACCGGGACGGGCGCTTCCGGAGAAATGCGATCCGCATCGCCTATAAGATAGGCATCCAACATGATGTCGCCGACGACCAGCACGCGCTTGCCCGCCAGCCCGCCCACGACATCGGGCGTCAAGAGAACCGGAGACGCGTCAGACATGGAAATCCTTTGGTTGAAGATCATTCCGGCTTGGCTTCGGAAAGCTCCACCGAGAGCCCCAGACGGCTCAGGAGCTCCGCAAGCTGTTCTTCGGATTCGTAGGGAAGTGTGATCCGTCCCGCGCGGTCGGTCCCGGAAATGGACGCCTTGGGCGCGACATTCTCCCGAAGCTGCCGGATGGCCAGTTTGATACATGCGGGCTTGGGCGCGCGGGCACTGCGGGCCACGGGAGCGGAGGCCCCCATCAGCGAAGACGGCAACAAGCCGTGCCGTTTCCAGTGGATGACGGCTTCTTCGGCGTCACGCACGGACAGGCGGCGCGTCATGACCGCATTGAACAGGATGTCCTGCAGAGCGCGCTCGGGAAGCGCCAGTACGGCGCGGGCATGGCCGGGCGTGAATACGCCGTCCTTGAGCGCATCCTGCATAGGGCGGGGAAGCTGAAGCAGGCGCAGGGAGTTGGCGACGGCGGAACGGCTCTTGCCAAGCCGCTGGGCCAGCTCCTCCTGGCTGTACGGCAAACGCTCGCGCAAGGACTGGATGGCTTGGGCCTCTTCAAGCGGGTTCAGATCCTCGCGCTGGAGGTTTTCGATAAGCGCGGCGGTCAGGGCGTCCTCATCGGACAGTTCCCGCAGATAAACCGGCACTTCGGTAAGCCCGGCGCGCTGCGCGGCCCGCCAGCGGCGCTCGCCCGCCACGATTTCATAGATGGTCGCCGTTTCCGTCCGGCGCGGACGCACCAGCAGCGGCTGGATGACGCCCTGGCTCCGGATGGAGGCCGCCAGTTCGTCAAGCGCGGCCTCGTCGAAATGTTTACGGGGCTGCCCCTTGCAGGGCGTCAGCGCGGCAATGGGCAGCGTCGTCGTATTCTTGGGCACCGAGGGCGCGGGCACCTCCGCGCTGTCCACCTTGGCCGAAGACGGGCGCTCCGCAGGCGTTACGTTGCGGAACAGCGCATCCAGACCGCGCCCCAAACCACGTTCATTCGCAGACATGGGAAAACCTCACAGTCGTTCAAGGCAGGGACGCCCTGCCGATGTTTTCACGTGAAACACTACTCCGCCTTCGCGGTACGCGAGCCGGGCTTGCGCATGACGATTTCCTTGGCAAGGCTCAGATAGGCCTCGGAGCCTTTGGACTTGATGTCGTAATGAAGGATGGACTTTCCGAAGCTCGGGGCCTCGGAAAGCCGCACGGTGCGGGGGATGACCGTCTTAAAGATCTGCTCGGGGAAGCAACGGTTCACTTCGTCCTGCACTTGCCGCGTCAGGCGGTTGCGCCCGTCGAACATGGTCAGCACCACGCCGAGAAGCCCCAACTGGGGATTGAGGCGCTTCTTGACCTGTTCATAGGTTTGCAGCAGCTTGACGATGCCTTCCAAGGCAAAGAACTCGCACTGAAGCGGTACAAGGATCTCCTTGGCGGCGCACAGGGCGTTGAGCGTGAGCAGGCCGAGCGACGGAGGGCAATCCAGTATAATGAAATCAAAACGCTTTTCCAGCGGCTCCAGCAGTTCGGAAAGATAGAATTCCCGCCCCATCTTATCCACAAGCTCCAATTCAGCCGCCGCCAGATCCGTACCGGAGGGCAAGAGGAACAGATACGGCGAAACCGTGGATAAAATGGCCTCGTTAACCTTTTCGGGCTGGAAGAACGACGTGTACAGATTGGCCGGCAACACATCCTGACCGAAGCCGAGCCCGCTGGTGGTGTTTGCCTGCGGATCGCAATCCACGAGCAAGACGCGTTTTTCCATGATCGCCAATGAAGCGGCGAGATTAATAGCGGTAGTGGTTTTGCCCACACCGCCTTTTTGATTGGCAATGGCGATGATTCGAGCCATGAACGTCCCTCTTTGGCAATAGGAGAAGCGCGACGACATGAAGGGTGAAACGAGGCCGAAGCTGCCTGAGCCTCATTTCTTCCCAAACAGTTCCGCATGGCTGCCTTGCAAGCGGCAGGCAGACCTCTGTGCCGCGTTTTTCGCGCATACGGCACGCCGCAGGGCCATACAGAAGCGTTCCCGGGCGGTTGCGCGGAAAAATCCCTTCATAAAGAATGGCATTGTTTCACGGGAAACAGACACGCTTCCCTTACCGTTCTCTAGAAGATGTCACACCTCACGTCAAGGGAAGACGAAAAGAGAATAAGAAGAAACAAAATGTTACCATCAAGAAACATAACATTTTACATTTGGAGACGCCCCGTCATAACGACGCAGGAAAACATTGCCCTCGTTCAGCACGGCCCCGAGAAAAACGGAATGCGCCCACTCCCTACATATGGGATTTGCCCTCCCGATGAAGACGCTCAATTTTTCCCTCTGTAAAAACGGCTATGCAAACCTATCCATCTCCGGGCAAGGCTCATTCACCAGATGTTCCCACTGCCCAAGGAATATGGCGCGGCTTTCCGCCTCCCAATGGTCCATCTCCCGGACAAAAGCCCTTGCCTTGTCGCGCAACTCCGCTTCCGTCCCGGAATTGGCGATGACCTGATCGCATCCCGCCATCTTGCGTTCCTGAGTCCACTGAAGGCCGTCCATCCGGGCCATGAGCGTATCCGACCACCCCCGCACTTCCAGCAGGCGGCGACAGCGTTCGCCCTGCTCACAGGAAATCCCCACAACGTAGGGCCGCTGTTCTCCGCACAGCCTGCGGCTCCAGCCGGACTCGAACCACAGAGGCACCTCGGCGACGGCGTAGCCCTGCCCCGCTTCTTCCTGCTCACTCCAGAAACGCTCAAGATCATCCAAGACCAGTGGGTGCAGCAGTTTTTCCAACTCGTGCACGTCCACGCCTGACTCCGCCGACGGCAGCAGAGCCGCAGCCAGAGCCTTCCGGTCAACGGGCGAATGATCATCGGGGACAAAGCGATCGCCATACCGCAGGCGCAGCGCCTGCCACGCTTCCTGACCCGGCTCATACAGCCGGATTACCGCCGCGTCCGCGCTCCACGTCGGGACGCCCTCCTCCGCCAGCATCCGCATGAACAGCGACTTGCCCGATCCCGCCACGCCGGTCACGACGACGCGCCGCATGTGGCGTTCCAACGTCAGCGCCGTCTGGACGAAGTCCTCCGGCGGCGGGCAGGTGAAGGCCATCTTCTCACCCGTAAACGGGTGGATGAACGACAAATGCCATGCGTGCAGCATCTGACGCGGAGCCGGATCGTGCTTGAGCAGCACGCCGGGGACGGGCGGTGCCAGAACCTGCCCGCCCCTTCCATATAATTTGTCGCCCCAAAGGGGATGCCCGACATGCGCCATATGCACACGGATCTGGTGCGTGCGGCCCGTGAAAATCCGTACCCCAAGCAGGCTGTAGCCCTGCCCCTTGTACAGCACGCGCCACTCGCTGCGGGCTTCCTTCCCGTTTTTCACCACCGCAACCTTGACCTTCACCGTGGGATGCCTGCCGAGCGGCGCATCCACCGTGCCCGCCGGGGCGGGGACACCCTGCACCAGAGCAAGGTATTCCTTCCGTATTTCCCGTGCCGCGAACGCCTCGGAAAGCCGCATCCTCGCCTCTTCCGTGAGCGCCACGCAGATAAGCCCGGAGGTATCCTTATCCAGACGGTGCACGATACCGGGCCGGAAGCCTTCCTGCGCCCGCAGGGACGGGAAACGCGCCACCAGCCGATGGACGAGCGTCCCCTCGGGACAGCTCGGCGCGGGATGTACGGTCATACCCGCCGGTTTGTTGAGCACGGCAAGCCACGCATCCTGATAGAGGATCTCCAATTCGCCCTCTTCCGGCTGCACGGATGTCGGCTCCGCTTCCATCCGCAGTTCAATTGACTGCCCGGCCCCTACCTTGGCGGAGACATCCGTACACACGGCCCTGTCAACAAGACAGCCGCCATCCCGGATAGCCCGTTTCACTTTTTCACGTGAAACATCCTGTTCCCGCAAAGCCTCGCCAAGGAAACGGTCAAGCCGCACCCGCCCGACATCAACTGTAAAAGCATATGTTCGTGTCATAAGGAATATCGGTAGAGGTGGGGTGTGACGAGAAGGAAAAAATTCTCTTGAAGAGGATTTCTTCCTCCTTCCCAAACGCATCTCCTTCCCGGCTCAAGCAGGGCGAGGAGGCCGCTCAACAAGAATTCATTCCGGCGTTTTTCTTGAAGAGAAAGACATACAATCAAAGCGGGAGAAAACGCAACAACCTGTCTTCATGCGTTTCTTATTTGCGCAGAAAACCGGGGAGCTTGAAATACAGCTGCGAAAGCGGATCAAAAAGGCTTCCGGGCAGCCACGATGCCAGCCAGAACAGACGGAGCTTGGGCGAGGACACATAGGGGGCCACCAGCCTGCGGGCCTCCGCCCCATTGCCCTCGCGCCACAAGGTCACGGCCTTCTGGAACGCGGCCCGGCGGGTCAGGATCCCGACCAGATCGGGATAATCCCGGTCATAGCCGGGGTACAGCTTCCGGTGCTTGTCGAGGATACGGAGCGTCTCATCCGCGAACTGGCCGAATTTGCGGAATGTCGTGTTCACGCCGTGGACGCGCCAACGGGTCAGCGGCTCGTCCACATGATCCAGTTCCCACGTTTTGGCGATGCGATAAAACACATCCGCCTCTTCGCATACGTTCAGGGATTCGTCGAACCACTCGCCCAGGCTGTCCAGCGCCGATTTGCGGATCATGGCCGAGGACATGGAAATCCACTGCCGGGTCATGAGTTCGCGGAACACCATGCCCCGCGCCGGATGCGTCGACTCGAACATCCGCGAAAGCGTGCCCTTCCCGCTGAACATCTCGGTATCCGTGCTCACCAGGCCGAGCCTCGGATTGGCATTGAACAGCATCACCTGCTTTTCCAGCTTGGTGGAAAGCCATTCGTCATCACAGTCCAGAAACGCCAGCAAGGATCCCTCAGCCTTGGCAATGGCAAGGTTCCGCGCGGCCCCAAGCGGAACCGTCTTCTCAGCGAGGAAATACCGCACCTTCTCGCCGTAGCTCTGCGCGATGGCGGCGCTGTCGTCCGTGGAACAGTTGTCCCAGAACACGATTTCCCAATCGGGCCACGACTGCCGGAACACCGAATCCATCGCCTCGCGAAGGTGTTCCGCGCTGTTGTAGCAATTCATGATCACCGTAACTTTCGGCATAGAGACCTCTTGTTGGAAGGGGGAAGGAAAACGTGTGGGGAGGGGAAGGAGGCCCTTTCTGGAGAAAGGGCCTCCTTCCCCTCCCCACGCCCCTCCCCTTCCTCCCCAAAGACTTTCGTAAATGGGGCGAACGGAGTGTGGGGCGGCCCAGCGGCTTACCCCGGAAAACAGTTTCCCGGCAGCGCCGTCCACAAAAACTCGAAGGGCGTCAAAAAAACGACGCGCACAATCGCCTTTTCAGCCCTTTAAAAATTTTTTCCGACCCGTTTTCCCGTCTGTATCCGTTTTTGCAGCAGAGAGCCTATTGACGCGCAATGTCGGCCCCGGCTCCTGAACGCCCGGCGCTGCGCTTGTGCGTTCAGGGGCCGGGGCCGCACTGAGGGGGTCCGGGGGGAATCATTCCCCCCGGCGGGGTCAAGGGGCGGGGCCCCTTGCCGCCGGAGGCATCCCACGGCGGCAGCCCCGCTACTTCACCGCTTCGATGATCCCAGCGCAAACAGCCTCGACATCCTCCCGGCTCAGGCCGGGATGCAGGGGCAACGTCAACAGCTCGCCGTGCAATTGCTCGGTCACGGGCAGAGACGGCTTGCCCCCGCCGTACAGCGACAACAAATGGTTCGGCTTGTAATGCTGGCCCGTGGGAATACCCTTGGCGTCCAGCGCGCCGATGACATCATGCTGGCGTCCGTTCAGGATGCGTACCGGGAAAATGTGCGGCACGATCCACGCTTCGGGCTCCGCCGTGAGCAACGCCACGCCGGGCACGCCGGAGAGCCGTTCGCGGTACAGATCGGCAAGCTCGCGGCGCTTGGGGGCGAATTCGCCGTCCAGCCGGGTCAGCTGCACCCGCCCGATGGCCGCCATGATGTTGCTCATGTGGTAACGCCAGCCCTGCCGCTCCACGTCGAACTCCCAGCTGCGCTGTCCGGAGAAACGCTTTTCGGTATCCTTTTCCACGGAAAGCAGACGCCCGTCGCGCGCGGCTTCGGCCACGGCCTCATCCGAGGTCACGATGCAGCCGCCTTCGCCGCAGGTGATGTTCTTGATGCCGTCAAAGCTGAAACAGGCCACATCCCCGAAGCTGCCGATCTTGCGGCCCTTGTACAGGCATCCGAACGCATGGGCGGCATCTTCGATGACCCGCAGGCCGTGCTTTTCCGCAAACGCATACACGCCGTCCAGATCGACCGGGTTGCTCGCGTAGTGCACCGGCATGATGGCCTTGGTGCGGGGGGTAAGGCGCCTTTCCGCATCGGCGAGATCGATGGTCGCCGTATCAAGGCGCGCATCGCAGGCCACAGGGACGGCCCCGGCCCCGCTGATAGCCTGAAAGGACGCCACGAACGTCAGCGAAGGCACCAGCACTTCCGCGCCGCTCCCGTGCCCGAGCACAGCCTCGACAGCCAGGTGCAGGGCGGCTGTCCCGGTATTGGCGGAAATGACCCAACTCGCGGGCACGCCCAGATAAGCCGCCACATCAGCCTCAAATTGCTGCACTTCCTTGCCGATGCCCAAGTAGCCGTCTTCGCAGATGACGCGGCGCACGGCCTCGGCTTCGGCCTCGCCAACGATGGAACGGGAAAGTCTCATGCTCATGTCAGTCTCCGGGGGTTCCCCCCCTGCCCCGCCGTGCGGCGGGCGCATAGGTCGGCGCCGTGTGGCGGACGCCAGAAAAAGGGGCAGGAAAACCCTGCCCTGACGTGTTACCAATGATAGGGGATATCCCGCGAATCGACGTCCTTGCGGAGCCCTTCCGCCGGATCGTGCGGGATGTCCGGGCAGTTGCAGATAACCGCAGGAACGCTCCCCGCCGCCGTAAAGCCGTACCAGACACGCGGCGGGATTTGCAGCAGCGCGTAGTTGTCCGGCCTGCCGAGCAGCACTTCCATGATCCGCCCGCGCGTCGGGGACTCGGGGCGGTCGTCATACAGGACAATCTTCAGTTGCCCCACAGGCACGGCAAAACGCTGCGTCTGGCGCGTATGGCATTTCCATGCCTTCACGCATCCCGGCTCCACTTCGGAAAAGTACACTTCCCCGATCTCTCCGAACAGCGGGGAGGCCGGGCGCATCATGTGCATGACCGGGCCGCCGTCCGTGGGGATGACGGCCAGATCCTGCAATTCGACGTCGTTAATAACGGATTCCATCGGAACTCCACGGCAGCCCCAACGCGGCGGCCTTGCGGCAGTAATCCTGAATCTGCGATTGCGTAAACGCGTAAATGTCCGCGCCCTGTTCCCTGTAAAACACTTCGTACCACTTGGCGGTGAACTGCATGGTCGTGTCGAAATCCAGCGTGGCGCGCCAATTGAGGCAGGCCAGCGCCTTGTCGCAGCACAGCTTGAGCAGGGTGCATTCCTTCATCCCGGCCTGCCCCGCCAGATCCATCTTGCTGCCGAACCCGGACCACTGGCTTTCCAGCGACTGGACCACGTCGGCTACGGTGTGGCTGGCGTCGGAAGAAGGCCCGAAGTTGAACGCTTCGCCGTCGAGCCTGAAACCTTCATGGCAGCCGTCGCCCTTGCCCGACTTCACGGCGTCGCGGTGCGCGGCGAACAGCTTCGCGCCGAGCCACAGATAGCCGGAAAGCGGCTCCAGCACATGCTGCCACGGGCGGGTGGCGTGCGGGCTGCGGATTTCCACTTCCCTGCCCTCGCTCCACGCGCGGGCGCAGTCGGGCACGATGCGGTCCGCCGCCCAGTCGCCGCCGCCGATGACGTTTCCGGCGCGGGTCGTGGCGCAATATGGCGTATTCACCGGATCGCCGAAAAACGATTTGAAATAGGAATGCGCGATGATCTCGGCGCAGCCCTTGGAAGCGCTGTAGGGATCGTAGCCGCCCAGATGGTCGGTTTCACGATAGCCCCACACCCATTCGTCGTTGCGGTACGCCTTGTCACTGGTGATGCTGACCACGGCCTCAACCGAAGGCGTCACGCGCACGGCTTCCAGCACGTTGAGCGTGCCCATCGCGTTGACTTCGATGGTGTCGGCGGGGTTGTCGTAAGAAGCGCGCACAAGTGCCTGCGCAGCCAAGTGGAACACGATTTCAGGTTTGAACTCCCGCATGGCTTCGATGAGCGCCTTGCGGTCACGCACGTCGCCCCGGTAGTCGCGGATACGCCCGCCAAGGCCGATCACGTCGAAATGCGACGGGGCGGTCGGCACGGCGTCCGAAAAACCGGCGACTTCCGCGCCCATCTGGAGCAGCCACGCCGTCAGCCACGAACCCTTGAATCCGGTGTGCCCGGTGACGAACACCCGGCGGCCTTCATAGATATGACCAAACATAGATTGTCCTTGGGGGAGAATGCCTCCGGCGGCCAGAGGGCTACCGCCCTCTGGACTCCTGTCCGGGGGAATGATTCCCCCCGGGCCCCTCAGCGCCTCCGTATCCCGCACAGGCTTGCGCCTGCACGGGATACGGCGGTTCTGTGGGCGTCGGACATGCTTTTTCAGGATGCCGCAACGGAGCCGCCGGGAAACTGTTTTTCAAAGAAAGGCGTATCGGAATGCCCTTCCCTCGGCCCGCCCCGCTTACAAAAGTCTTAGGAGGGAGAGGGATGGGGGTGAGGGGGAAGGGAGAGGGAAGCCCTTCTCCAGAAGGGTTCCCTCCCCCTTCCCCCGCATATCAAAATGTTATTTGCACCACGGGGCGTTGCCCTTGTCCCAGAGAGAGTTGAGCGCCTGCGCGTCACGCAAGGTATCCATGCACTGCCAGAAACCGGTGTGGCGGTACATGGAAAGCTGGCCTTCGGCGGCAAGGCGTTCGAGCGGCTCCTTCTCGAGATCACAGGACTCGTCTTCGGAGAGATAGTCAAGAAATTCGCGCTTGAACACGAAAAACCCGCAGTTGATGTATTCATCCAGAACGGGTTTTTCCTGCCAAGACAGGATGTTGCCGTTCTCGTCGGTCTTGACGGAACCGAAGCGGGAAGGCATCCGGACGCCGGTGAAGGTCGCCATCTTGCCGGATTTGATATGGAAATCGACCAGTTCGCTAATATTGATGTCGGAAACGCCGTCCCCGTAGGTGACCATGAAGCGATCCGTGTCGATGTGCTGTGCGATGCGCTTGATGCGCGCCCCTTTCAGGGTTTCCGGCCCGGTGTCGGACATGGTGACGCGCCAGTCGGTCACCTGCGCGGTCGGGTGGTAGGTCGTCGAGCCTGTGGCGAGATCCACGGTGAAGTCCGCATTACGCATACGGTAATCGTGGAAATACTGCTTGATGACCTCCCCCTTGTAGCCGAGGGGCAGCACAAAATCCTTGTGACCGTACCGGGCGTACATGGACATGATATGCCACAACACCGGACGCCCGCCGATTTCGACCATCGGCTTGGGTTTGAACTCGGTTTCTTCGCGGAGCCGGGTTCCCTTACCGCCACACAGAATAATAACTTTCATGGACTTGCCTCATGTTTCCAGATATAGGAAGCTCCGTATCCTGACCGGATCATCGGAGTCCGGTCACACTAGCAAAACACGCGGCAAAGGTGAATACCCCCGTCCTTCCGGGCAAAAATACCCCACCCCGCAATCCCTTTTCGGCCCCTTTTCGACGCCATCCGCATCAGGAGAAATCTCATGTCCCCATCCGTTCAGGCCATCAGGCGGTTCCTCGAAGCCCACGACCGTTTCGCCGCACACAACGGCATCACCGTTGAAGATGCCGACTACGATTACGGCAAGGTCAGCCTCGCGTTCGAAGATCACGTCAAAAATTCTCTCGACATGCTGCACGGCGGCGCGCTGTTCACTCTCGCGGACATGGCCTTCGGCCTCGCTTCCAATTTCGGGCAGGAAGACGGCACCATGATCAGCACCAACGCCACCATTTCCTACATGAAAAGCGCCAAGACCGGCCCTATCGTCGCCGAAGCCCGGCTCGCCAACGGCGGCAGGCATCTCGCCACCTATGAAGTCAAAATCTACGACGGGCAGGGAACCTATATCGCCTGCGCCATGATCTCCGGCTACCGCCTCGACACCAAGCTGGCGATTGAAGAGGAATAGAAAAGGTGGGGGAAGGGAGGGGGAACCTTTCTAAAGAAAGGTTCCCCCTCCCTTCCCCCACATCCCCATCCCTCCCTCTCCCAAGATTTTCGACTGATGGGGAGGCTCCCCGACAGGAGTCCGTTCCGGCAACAGACTAAAAAAACTTCTTTCCCTCTCCATATCAAACAATTTCCGAGCCGCCGTGCCCTTAAAAAAGGCGGCCCCTGACGGCCTTGGAGCGAATGAAAAGGGTTCCGTGTCCGGCGCAAGCCGGATGCGGAACCCTTTTCATTCGCCCTGAGGGGGTCTGGGGGGCATCATGCCCCCCAGCCGCCGGAGGCACTGCCTTTTATCTCCCTACGCGGCGGGCGTGGCGGGCGATGATCTCGTTGTAACGGGCCTTGAACGCCCCAGGCTCGGCAAGTTCAAAACCTGACTGCACCGGACGGAACACAAAGAGTGCCTGAGCCGCCTTGCCGTTGGACCAGCTCATGGGAGCCATGCTCCACTCCATGTTCTGGGCGGAAGCCAAACGCTGGTTCACCTGCGCGGGCGTCCACGGGGTTTGAAGATTCATGACCGAGGCCATGCGGACAAAGTCATACCCGATGCCTTCCCAGAAATCCGGGATGCCCTTGCCGGACTCGGCCATCGCACGCACGAGGGCGCCCGCCGCCGGGGACGGGGACGCCGGATTCCACGCGCCGGGGAAAATCGCCAGATCAAGATTCGCCACATTGACGCTCGAACGGTTGGAAAGCCCCTGCTCCCAAAGGGACGTACCCATCAGCACGAGGCGATCCTCGCCCTGATAGAACAGGAACGGCACGAGCAGCTCCAGATTCTTCCAGCTGTCTGGAATAAAAGCCGCCTGGAAGGTCGACGTCGGGACGGGGGTTTTGCCGCGCATGGTTCCGCCCACGAAACCGCGCATCACCTCGCCCCAGCTGGAGGTGTCGCCGGAAGGGTAGGTCGCTATCTTGGCCGTGGAACCGTTGGTGCGCACGGCCTTAAGGAACAGATCCGTCATGCGCTGCCCGTAAGTATCCGTCGGCGCAAGGACGCCGTAGCTGGAAATGCCGAGATTACGCGTAAAAGTGAGGACCGCGTCGATTTGATCCTGCGGGCTGGCGAAGAAACGCCACGCGACCGTCCCTTCGTCGCTTCCTTCAAGGCTCGGGAGAAAGGCGAAGACGGCGCGCGATTGCTGGATGCTGCGGGACTTCATCGCGGTATAGCGATCCGCGCGCAAGGGGCCGCCCACCATCACGCACTGCGGGGGCAGCTGAGACAGCTTGTCCAGCCAGTCGGAAGACTCCGTATCGATCATGCGGACATCCATCATCATGCCGGACTTGGACAATTCACCCTGCGCGGCCGTGGCACCCGCGGCGATCTTGTTGCCGAACGGCCCGTACGCTCCGCTCAGAGGCAAGGCCAAGGCCACACACCCGGAACTGAACGACGGCTGCCCTGCGCCGCCCGCACCGGAAAGCTTGCTCTGCACATCGAGCCACGCGGAGCTGTTTTCCGCTCCGGGGACCAGATCCTTCCAGAATTTCAGGGCATTCTGGGCGCCCTGCATGTTGCCGCTGGAAAGGGCCGCCCGAGCCACACGCTCCCACGCCAGCGCGCGCTGATCCGTGGGAAGGGCCGCATCGCGGGCCACCACATTGTACAGGCGCTCGGCTTCGGCATAATTGCCCGCCTTCCACGCCGCATCGGCCTGTTCGGAAAGAGGCTGACCGCTGACGGCATGGCCGGGCTGGGACGAAGGCGCATACCCGCCGCCGGAGACAAATACGGTACGGCCGCACCCGGCGAGCAGCAGAAGGCACGCCAAAACCATCAAAGCGCCTGCCCGTGCAGGCCGTTTCAGACAACCGTTCATGATTCCCCCAAAAATATGGTTCCATCCGTATGCGATACGCCGCACAGGGAACAAAAAACCCGCAAAAAAGCAGGGGTCGCAACCTAAAAAAGACAGACGACAAGGCGTATCCGTTCCTCATAGGCGTTTCAAGGCTACAGCATGGCGGAAAGCGAGGCAAGCCCGGTTCGCCTAACCACAGGGCTTTGATGCCGGTTTACGCCATTTGACCGGCGTTCGCGGCAAGGGTACAAGGCAAGGGTACCCTCTGTTTTCCCGTAACCACCGCACCTTCTCACGGAGCGTTTTATGAACCTCATCGACCTCATCAGCAAGCACCCCGTCCCGGTCACCCGCTTCCAGCGTCCCTACGTCATCGCCGAAGCCGGTGTGAACCATGAAGGCAGCATGGACATCGCCCGCCGCCTCATCGACGAAGCCGCCCTCGGCGGCGCGGACGCCATCAAGTTCCAGACCTACAAGGCGGGGACCCTCGCCTCCAAGCATTCCCCGGCCTACTGGGACACCAGCAAAGAGCCGACCCCGAGCCAGTACGAGCTGTTCAAAAAGCACGACTCGTTCTGGAAAGGCGAATTCGAAAACCTGAAAAAGCATTGCGATCAGGCCGGTATCGCCTTCATGTCCACCCCGTTCGACGTGGAGTCCGCCAAATTCCTCAACGACATGATGGACGTATTCAAAATATCCTCTTCGGACCTCACGAACCGCCCCTTCATTGAGTTCATGTGCGACTTCAAGAAACCCATCATCATGTCCACCGGGGCGGCCAGCCTTGCTGAAATCGCCGAGGCCGTGAGCTGGATTGAAGCCAAGGGCAATCCGCTGGCCCTGCTCCATTGCGTGCTGAATTACCCCACGATGGATGAAAACGCCGCGCTCGGCATGATCCCGGCCCTCGTCCGCCATTTCCCGCAGCACGTCATCGGCTACTCCGACCACACCCTGCCCAACGACATGAAGGTGCTGGAAGTCGCCACCCTGCTCGGCGCACAAATCCTTGAAAAACATTTCAGCCACGACAAGACGCTGCCCGGCAACGACCATTACCACGCTATGGACTACAAGGATCTCCAGCTTTTCCGCCAGAATTTCGAGCGGACGCTGTCCATGATCGGGGAAATGCGCATCGAAGCGCTGGCCTCCGAGGAGCCCGCCCGCCAGAACGCCCGCCGCTCCCTCGTCGCCAACCGCAACATCCCCGCCGGGAAGATCATCGACAAGGACGACCTCACGTGGAAGCGTCCCGCTGGCGGCATCAGCCCCCGTCACTACTATGAAGTGCTCGGCATGGCCGCCCGCGCCGACATCGAGGAAGATACCGTCCTCCAGTGGGCGCATCTGGAATAAGAAACGCATGTGCGGGAAGGGGCTGGAGAAGGTCCCCTTTCCTCCGCCCTATCCGTTGCGGGCCGCCTCTTTCCCCAGAATTCCGCACGGAAGAAGGGAATGGAGAGCGCCCGCCACAGTGAACGGCAAGACAATCATTGAGCATTCGGTTCGTTGTGTTTCAATCTTCCTCAAGTCCGGCGCGATCCGGTGTTTCCCAAGAAGGGAAACGGAGAAACGCGCACATCTTGCAGGAAGACAGGTGTGGGGCCCGAGGGAGGGGAGAAGCAAAGCCAAGGGAGCCTTCTTTCGGGAAAAACATGTCTCCCCTCCCCCGGGATTCCACAACACACATCCAAAAGGGAAACGCCATGAAAAAAATGCTCATTGCCGCCGTATGCCTGATGCTGCTGAACCCGGCTTATGCGGGCGCATCGCTGTTCGGTTCGGACGGCCCGAAGGACACCGACGAGATCACGCCTCTGCAATACGCCTCCCTGCTCGGCCTGCGGGACATCGATCCCGTGATGTTCCGTACGAAGCTGATGCCGCTCATTGACGAAGCCATGAAAGACGGCAAGATCACCGTCGGCGAATGCAAAGAGATCGAAAAGGCAGCCGGGAACGTGGCCCCGGCCTTCTACGCGGCCGCGAAAGCCCCGCGCCTTCAGGACAGCATCTCGGAAACGATGGACAAGGCGAAGAAGGACGGCAAGGAATTGGGGTCGAAACTTGAGGACACCCTCAACAACCAGCTTCCGCAGTTGTTCGACGACGCCATGAACCTGTTCCGGGATCAGATGCGGCAGTACAACAAGGAAAAACCAGAAGCGCCCACAAACCTCTGATTGCCTGCGGCGCGGAAAGAGGCATCTCCTGTGACCACTCAATCCATCACGACGCTGATTCTTGGTACGGCCCCGGAAAACGCGACCCCGGCCACCCACATCCTGGCCGGGCCGTGGTGCACGGCTCCGGCGTCAGCCGAAGAAACCGGTTTCGACATGCCGCCGGAACCTCTGGCCGATCCCGAACGGCTGGAAACGGCCGCCAGGCAGGCGCGCCAGCTCGTCACGCAGCTTGCCCCCCGGCTCCGGGATTACCTGAATGAGCTTTACGGCACGCAGCACGACGACCGCTATTGGGACTTCGTACTGGCCCCGTGGCTTGTCCGCGCCGTGGAAACGCTGATCGACCGCCTGTACCGTGCCGCCGGGATTCTGGAAATGTTCGGCGGCCGCCCCCTTTCCGTGCCCGTGCTGGACGCTTCGGAATTCGCCTTCGCGGACACGCAGGACTTCATCATGGGCGGCATCCTCAATCCTCAGTGGAACCACTGGCTGTTTTCCCGCCTGCTGAAACGGGACTGGCCCGCCGCATGGACAGCCGGGGAACTGCCGCCCGTCCGGCGCGAGGCCGCCCCGACCAGACGGGAAAACCTCTTGAAGCATGTCGCGCGGAATATCCTGTTCAGCCTGCCCTTTCCCCGCGTCAAGGGGTTCAGCCTCAGGCAGTCGTTCGATCTGTCCGTCGTGCTCACGCTCAACCGGGACCGCCGGGACGACACCATCCCGCTCCGGCTGCTCGGCGATCCGTCCGCGCCGCCCCTGCCTCTCGGGTTCACGGAGGACGAGGCCTTTGATCTCGCCGTCGCCCTGCTCCCCGAATCCCTGCGGAAAGCGTCCATCCCGCAGACGCTCGGCCACGAACAGGCCCGCATCCGCTCGCGCGTGGTCAGCGTGGCGGCCTGCGAGGACGACGCCTACCGCATCAAGATGGCCCTGCACCGGGGGCGCGGCTGCCGGATGATCTTCATCCAGCACGGCGGCGAGTACGGCTATGTCAGGACTTCCGTGGCCTATCCGCTCGTCGAGTATTGCCAGCACCGCTTCATCACATGGGGATGGAAGCGCCACGGCCTCATGCCCGGCAACTTCCTGCCCCTGCCGCATCCCCAGCTTGCTGCCCTGCGCGACGCACACCGTGAGAAGTCGCCCACGCTGCTGCTCGTCGGCACTGAGATGGCCTTATTGCCCTACACGCTCAAGTCCATGCTCCGGGGGCGGCAGCAATTCGCCTACCGGGAGGACAAGGCCCGCTTCATGGCCGCCCTGCCCGAAGCGCTCCGCAAGCAGTCCCAGTACCGGCCCTATTTCGACGTCCCTTCCTCGCTTGAGGACGCCCCGTGGCTGCTCCGGCGGTTCCCCGAGGTAACGCGCTGCACCGGCCCCCTCGAGCCGCGTCTGCTCGGCTGCCGCCTGCTTGTGCTCGATCACGCAGGGACGACGCTGGCGCAGGCGCTTGCCGCGAACATCCCGTTCCTGCTCTACTGGAACCCCAAGACCGCCAGCTTCACCCCCGAAGCCCTGCCGCTGCTCGGCAAGCTCCGGGAAGCGGGCATCCTGCACGACACGCCGGAATCCGCCGCAGCCAAGGCCGCCGAAGTCTGGGGCGACGTGCCCGGCTGGTGGGCCTCCGTCCGCGCCGCGTGCAAGCCGTGGGCGTCGCAGCACGCCCTCACGAACAAGGACGACGTCCCGCATGTGTGGAAGCTCGTGTTGAAGGATGTATAGAAGAGAAGATTGGAGGGGGAAGGGGAAACTTTCTGGAGAAAGTTTCCCCTTCCCCCTCCAAACCTCCCCCTTCCTCTTCAAAGACTTTCGACTGGTGGGGAGGCCGCGCGGCAGGAGTTCGTTCCAATCCGGGGTAGAAAAAATCAAGGCACCCTTTTTCACCTGTTCAAAATATATCCCTTTCAACAACAAAGAGCCTGAACACATTGTTCAGGCTCTTCTTTTTGCCCACAGGGAAAGCGGGGAAAAGGGATTCGATAAAGTCGAAAGTCTTTGGAAAGGGAGGGATGGGGTTTGGGGAAGGGAGGGAAAACTTTTCTGAAGAAAAGCTTTTCCCTCCCTTCCCCAATCTTTCCCTTACTCGACGGCTTTCCCAATCCTGTTCAAACGGATGTTACTGAGGCCGTCGGCAGACCAGTAGATGCGCCACGCCTTGCCGCGGATATCGTTGCGGTCAAGGAAGCCCCAGAAGCGGGAATCGGCGGAATCGTCGCGGTTGTCGCCGAGCGCGAAAAACTTGTCGGCGGGCACGGTGATCGGCCCCCAGTTGTCGCGGCCCGGAATCATGATGAGCGGCTGCGAATGCTGCGTGTACGGCTCCTGCACTTCAACGCCGTTGCGGTACAATACCTTGTTCCGCATCTCCAGCGTGTCGCCGGGAACGCCCACAATGCGCTTGATGTAGTCGAGGCTCCGATCCTTGGGGTAACGGAACACGATGATGTCCCCGACCTTGGGCTCGACGCCGCGGATCAGGTAGTCGTCATTGAAAGGATTCCGAAGGCCGTAGAGGAATTTGTTGACCAGCAGGTGATCGCCGATCTGGAGCGTTTCCAGCATGGAGCCGGACGGAATCTTGAACGCCTGCACGACGAACGTGGTCAGGACCAGAGCCAGAGCTACCGCCCAGATGAGCGCCTCGGCGTATTCCCCTATCACGGTCTTGCGAAACCTCTGGATGAGAGAAAGTTGTTCATTCATAAAGAAGGGGGTCCATTAGGAAAAGTGCCCTTCAATCCCTTTGGGAACGGCGGATGCCTTTTCCCGGGCTTGCGGCACGAGCGTTTGAGGGGAGGAGTAAGGGGAGGGGCGCTCCTTACAATGAGCCCCCTTCCCCATAGGATTTTTTACAGAACTTAACAGTATTTGGCTTCGATCTCAGCCCCGGCGACGGCAACGTCGGACTTGAACCGCTCGCGGGAAATACGGATCTGATGGGCAAGCTCGGGATCGTGAAGCGCGAGGATCTGGGCGGCCAGCCAAGCGGCGTTCCGGGCCCCGGCCTTGTCAAGGGCGACGGTGGCGACGGGGAATCCGGGAGGCATCTGCACGGTGGCGAGCAGCGCATCCATGCCGCCGAGCGGAGACGCGGCGACAGGGATGCCGATAACGGGTTTCATGGTGCGGGCGGCAACCGCGCCGGCGAGATGGGCGGCCATGCCGGCGGCGCAGATGAACACCTCACAGCCCGCGGCTTCCAGCGAATCCACGAGTTCGGCGGTACGTTCGGGGGTACGGTGGGCGGAAGTCACCGTGAAGCGGAACGGAATGCCGAGCTTTTTCAGGATGTCGGCGCAGGGGGCGACGGTGGCTTCGTCGGATGCGGAGCCGATAAAGACAGCTACCTTGGCTTTTTCCATACTACAGTCTCCTCAGGCCCTTCGCACCGATGTCTGAACGGTGCTGGCTCTTTTCCATGTCGATCTTGGCGACAGCTTCATAAGCGCGCTTCTGAGCTTCGGCAAGCCCCTTCCCAAGCGCGGTCACGCACAGCACGCGGCCACCGCTGGACAGGGTGCGGGAACCTTCGCGCTTCGTGCCCGCCTGAAACACCTTGGTGTCCGGCAGGGCGTCCACGGCGTCGATACCCTTGATTTCCATTCCTTTCGGATAACTGCCGGGATAGCCTTCGGCGGCGATGACCACGCCGAGCGCGGATTCGGGCCGGATGGACAGCTTGACCTCATCAAGCCGCCCGTCAATGCAGGCGTCCATGATCTCCAGCAAATCGCTTTCAAGACGCATCAGCAGGGGCTCACATTCCGGGTCTCCGAAACGGACGTTGTATTCCAAAACTTTCGGGCCGTCTTTGGTCATCATCAGGCCGGCATAAAGGATACCGGTGAAAGGATGCCCCTGCCGGGCCATTTCGGCGAGGATCGGGCGGATGGCGATGTCGGCCATCT
>OGCM01002183.1_pt1 | contig 19182 bp, 19 predicted proteins | sample 1570151 | NCBI WGS metagenome assembly OGCM01 (sample SAMEA4370582, study PRJEB24528) | human gut metagenome
TCAAGGCATGGAGAGATACCAATGGACTGCATTTCATTCAGTGTGCATGCCGTTTCACCGAGAACTGTGTAAGCTGTGGAGGCGGTCGTGGTTCTAAGCGTGATGAGATGAAAGAGCTGGTTGCACAGTTCAGAAATACCAGCAGTGTGATCGAGACAAATATCTTTAACAGTGTGCGTGATATTAATCTTCGCACAGTTATGGGATATCATAAAGACGGAGAATACTATAATTTCCTGGACGATTATGATCAGCGCGGAAATAAAGGTAATGATAAGGATAAAGAATGATGATATCTGCGCTTTGAAGCAGCTTTTTAGAAAATTTCTGATAAGAGATTAGAGGACTTTTCAGGATGAAGAATGAGCAGCCTGCAAAGCAGATAGTCTTATTACCTGAAATATTGAGATGAATGACAGAGACATACAGGAGAGGACAAAAGAGAGATGACAGCAAAATATGCATTTAAGCAGTCTATCCCGATCATGGCGGGGTATATCGTGCTTGGCATGGGGTTCGGCGTTCTTCTGGAATCAAAAGGATATGGTGTAATCTGGGCAATCGCAATGAGTGTGTTTATTTATGCGGGATCTATGCAGTATGTTGCCATAGATCTGATCACGGGCGGAGCGTCTATGATCGCGACTGCGCTGATGACTCTGATGGTGAATGCGAGGCACCTGTTCTATGGAATTTCCATGCTGGATAAATATAAAGATACTGGGAAGTATGAGCCATATCTGATTTTTTCTTTGACAGATGAGACTTATTCGCTGGTATGCAGCGGGGAAATTCCGGAGGGAGTTGACGGAAATAAATATTATTTTCTGGTATCATTATTTGATCAGTTTTACTGGGTGCTTGGAAGTGTGATAGGTTCTGTGCTTGGAAGTGTACTGGATTTTAATACAGCTGGAATTGACTTTTCAATGACTGCGTTGTTCCTGGTAGTATTTGTGGAACAGTGGAAGAGTACAAAGGATCATGCCAGCGCGATTACTGGTGTTGCAGCATCAGTAGTGTGTCTGCTGATTTTCGGCGCTGGTAATTTTGTTATTCCGGCGATGATCTGTATTACGATAATATTGTTTCTGATGAAGAAATTCAGAAAAGGTTCAGATGAAGTGAACGGTAAGAATATGAGTGAGAATTCAGAGATAACTGAGGTAAATGTAATGCATATGTCAGAGGAAGGAGAAGTGGAACATGTTTGATATTCATGCAGCAGGTGTTATTGCTGTGGCATCTATTGTAACAATGCTGATCCGAGCTTTTCCATTTGCTGTTTTTGGCGGGGATAAAAAGCGCCCTGCAGTGATTGACTATCTGGCAGATGTACTGCCTTATGCGATTATGGGAATGCTGGTAGTCTATTGCCTGAAAAATGTGAGTCTGGTCACGGCACCTCACGGACTGTCGGAGCTGATCGCATGTGTACTGGTTGTTTTGCTTCATTTATGGAAAAGAAATACACTGCTTAGTATTATAGCGGGAACTGCTGCTTACATGTTTTTGATACAGGTGGTATTTTGAGTGGTTCAGGCAGACTTTTTAAGATTTATCATGAGCAGAGAAGGATAGATGGTTTGACGGCTGCAAAGCAGACATTCTGTTATGAATAAGCTGTGAGACTGACAAGTTTAGATGTTTTGATTTCGATTTGGATATACAGACAAGGAAGGAACGCATGACATTACAGGAGATTCTTGAAAGTGTAAAAAGTGGTTCGGTATCTGTGGAAGAAGCAGAGAGAATCCTTAAGAAAGAAAGTTATGAAGAAATGGGATATGCGAAACTGGATACAAGCCGCAAGGCAAGAACCGGATTCGCGGAGGTAATCTACTGCAGCAATAAGGCAGATGAGCATCTTCTGAACATTTTTGAGAGATTATACAGAGAAGACGGCGAGGTATTCGGAACCAGAGCTTCCCAACATCAGTATGAACTGGTGAAAGAGAAGTTTCCGGAAGTGGAATATGATCCAATCTCCCGTATTTTAAAGATTGAGAAGAAAGATAAGAAACGTATCGGAAAGATTGCAGTCTGCTCCGCAGGAACAGCGGATATCCCGGTCGCTGAGGAAGCTGCACAGACAGCGGAATACTTTGGCACAAATGTAGAACGTATTTATGATGTGGGAGTCAGCGGAATGCATCGCTTATTTTCCAGGCTGGAGACGATCCAAAGTGCGAACTGCGTGGTTGCAGTTGCAGGCATGGAGGGAGCTCTTGCCAGCGTTATGGGTGGTCTGGTGAGCAGACCTGTGATCGCAGTACCGACATCTGTAGGATATGGCGCCAGCATGCACGGCCTTTCTGCGCTTCTTACTATGATCAATTCCTGCGCAAATGGAATTGCAGTGGTGAATATTGATAATGGTTACGGTGCCGGTTATCTGGCAACACAGATCAATCGTCTGGCGGCAGGTGCAGATGAAAAAGGAAATCTTCCTGCAGAAAAAGGAAAATAGGAACTGAAAATAGATAAGCGAATGTTACCGGAAAGAAAGTAAACGGTAACAGAGGAGCTGGAGGAACTTATAATTATGGGAAAAACATTATATCTGGAATGCTATTCCGGAATCAGCGGTGATATGACAGTAGCCGCACTTCTTGATCTGGGCGCTGACCAGACAGTTCTTGACAATGTACTGAAAAGTCTTTCGGTGTCAGGATTCCGGACGAAGATCAGCAGAGTGGTGAAATCAGGAATTGATGCCTGTGATTTCGATGTTGTGCTGGATAAGGCACATGAGAATCATGACCATGATATGGAATATCTGCATGGTCATCACCATGAACATACCCACAGTTATGCAGCAGAATCTGCACACGGCCATCACCATCATGAGCACCGCGGCATGAAGGAAATCACTCATATCATCGAACACGGCGCAATGACAGAGAATGCAAAGAAAATTGCATTAAAAATCTTCGGAATTCTGGCAGAAGCAGAGAGTAAGGCTCACAATGTACCGGTAGATCAGGTACATTTTCATGAAGTTGGAGCAGTAGATTCCATCGTAGATATCGTATCCACGGCAGTCTGCCTGGACAATCTGGACATTACAGATGTAATCGTTCCTGTTCTCTGCGAAGGACGCGGAACTGTCCGTTGTCAGCATGGAATACTGCCGATTCCTGTTCCGGCAGTTGCGAATGTGGTAAGTGCAAACCATTTACATCTCAAAATGACAGAAGTAGAGGGCGAACTTGTAACCCCTACTGGTGCGGCAATTGTGGCAGCAGTGAAAACAAAAGACAAACTTCCGGAAACATTTGAGATCCAGAAAATTGGAATCGGTGCAGGTAAACGCCAGTATGAATGCCCGGGAATCTTAAGAGCAATGATCATATCAGAAAGCACAGAGCAGGCTAAAGGAAGAGATAAAGCAAAGGCTCAGACAGAAGAATTCAAAAAAACGGAAATCAGAAATAATCCGAAAGCTGAAAATCAGGAAACCAAAGATACGATCATCAAGATGGAGACAAACATTGATGACTGCAGCGGTGAAGTCCTTGGATTTGTGATGGAGCGTCTGATGAAAGCAGGTGCCAGAGATGTACATTATGTACCTGTTTTTATGAAAAAGAACAGACCGGCCTGGGTATTAAATGTAATCTGTAAAGAAGAAGATATGAAAAATCTCCAGAACATTATCTTTGAAGAGACTACAACTATTGGAATTCGTTACACAAAAATGGAACGTGCTATCTTGCAGAGAGAGCAACGTGCAGTGCAGACACCATGGGGAGAAGCACAAGTGAAAGTGTGTAACCTGAATGGAAAGGAACAGACGTATCCAGAATATGAAAGTGTTGCACAGCTGAGCAGAGAAAATCAGATTCCATTTGCAAAAATTTATGAGTTTCTTGTTAAGAAAAATTAAAAAAAAGTGATGAAGAACCCTGTACAGGTAATTACGTCTCATTAAAATGAGATTACTGTACGGGGTTCTTTTTATTATGAGATTATAATAATTCAGAAAATAATGTATTTACTCCAGTTCATCTGGAGATGAAGTTCTGACATTTAAGATTTATTAAGCTTTAGTTGTAACTGTTCAGAACCCACTTAGTTGAAAATGATATCAGGGTTCCCAGATAGAGCTTCACGGATTGCTGTATAGGCATTAATTCCATGCTTATGAGCAGTCCCGATATAGCTCATGATTGTAAGATATTCCTGTGCTCCCTCTTCACTCCGAAAACAACCGGACACTTTAGTTTTTACTTTTATCATTCTGAGGTCTCGCTCAGCCTGGTTGTTATCAACCGGAACACTGAGATTCTTTATAAATAGGCAGACTGACTCCGTGTAATTCTCTAGCCTACCGACTAAATTTAATACTTTGGTCTTTTTCTTACGACCACGCTTTTTACTTGTGGATTCCGGTAATGGATTCTCTTCATTTCAAGAAGAAGGTTTTTGAACTCCTTTACCCAGGTTTGTTCCGGATGGTTTTCTTCCATGCCATTCAGTTCACGCAGTAAATGGGCGCAGCAGATAGCATGAAGGCAGTCTGAGTACTTCCAATAGGAACCCCAGCAGTCATGCACCGTGATTCCATGAAATTTCGGAAGGATTCCGGCATCATTCATACCAAGCCAGCCACGCTTTGGGTTGATGCTAAGGAATGTAAATAGAGCATCTGAGGCATTGTGAACCCACCATGTTTTGCCGTCAACTCTGGTTCCAGTTTCATCACAATGAATGAGACCAAGTGCTATCATGCGCTTTCTGATTTTCTCATAAGTATCAGAAAGAAGACCTGCACATCGGGTCACCATGTTCTTGATGGTTCCGGTAGCCAGTGGAATATTAAATACACTGCTAAGAATTTCATGAGTACGGTTTACGCTGACAGCACCAACGGTATTAAGTGCTACAACAAGAGCCTGTAGATTTTTTCCATACTGCACAGTTGCTTTGATATCCTTCGGAAATGTTCCCTGCTTATCACCACCGTGCATAGGACAGTCCTTCGCAAGAACAAGTTCATGTGCAATGACATTAACGGTAAAATCTGTATCCAATTCATGACGTGTTTCTTTTACACATGCTTTTTCCAGACATGAATCGTGATAAGGGATATTAGATTAGCTCTCAAAAAAATGTGGTGCTAAATCCTAAAGACGGGAAGAGGTTGTAAAAAAGTGAAAATATACAAAAAAGAAAGAGATAAAAAAATAAATACAACAAAAATAACATGTGAACATATGCAGAAAATAAATAAATAAAAAAACTTGACAAAATAAGAATTGGAATATATAATTTAGTTATGAAAAATAAATAAATGCCAATGAGCGAGAGAATAAGGCAGACATAACAAGACAAATATGTCTTAGTATGTATGCCTTTTCTTTTTGGGCAAAAGAGAGGAGAAGGTAATATAATACTGAAAAAAATTGGAGCATGGATGATTGCACTGTCTATGGTAAGTACGATGGCTGCATGTGGTGCAGAAAAGGGGGATGGAAAAGCAACAGCAACAGAAACAGAATCATCATCTGAGACAACAACAGAAGAAAGCGAAACAACAGAGTTAGAATTGTTTATGTCGAAACCCGAAACTGCAGAAATAATGGAACAAATAGCTGCAAAATTCTGCGAAGAAAACCCTGGAGTAAAGATAAATGTAACATCATCTTCAGACGGACGTACTGTTTTGCAGACAAGATTAGCCAGTGACGATGTACCAGATATTTTAAATACATTTCCGGCGGAAGATTTCTACAAGAATATATTTAGAGAGGGATATATTGAAGAAATTACAGATCAGGAATTTTTAAGTAAAGTTAACAGTGATACACTTAAAATGTCTGCTTGCGATGATAAATACTATGCTGTGCCAATGTCAGTTAGCACATATGGAATCTATGTAAATATGGATGTGTTGGAGGCAAATGGAATTACAGAAGCGCCTTCTACATGGGATGAATTAATTGCTGATTGTAAAACTTTAAAAGATAAGGGAGTTACAGCATTCCTTATGCCTAATAAGGATGTAGGAAATGTAGCACAGAGATTTGAACGTACAGTAGGTGTTATTAATAATGATTCTTACAGTGAGTTTAAGAAAATAGCTGATGGGGAAATGGAAGCAAAAGATTCTCCGACATTAAATGCGTGGGTTGAGTACAATACAGAATTATTAGAATACACAAATGAAGATCATATGGGTATGGATTATGATATAGCCGTTGCTGACTTTAGTAATGGAAAAGCAGCATTTATGTTCAGTGGTACATGGATGTTATCTACTGTAAAAGAAAATAATCCGGATGCAAATGTAAAATTAATTGCTTTTCCAAATCCTACGGGAGGGGAAACAAAAGTTCCAATCAATATCGATACATCCTTTAGTATTTCTTCAACATGTAAAAATAAAGAAATCGGTTTAAAATTTCTTGAGTATATGACACAAACGGATATTGCTCAGATGTACTGTGATGTGGATGGTAATGTGAGTTTGATTGAAGGTGTAGAGTATAATGTTGAACAACATAAAGATATGAAAACAGCTGTAGATTCAGGTAATATCTTCCTTACAGCAGTTAATTTCTGGCCAGACGGTTTAAGAGAAGAAATTAGGCCATATTGTCAGCAGTATTTAGGTGATGGAGATAAAGAAGCATTTTTTGAAGAAGCTCAGGATGCCATTGTCACGATATATAGTGATAATGAATAAACAATGATATGGGAGTGTTACAAAAATTATTTTGTAACACTCCATTTCTTAAAGGAGGCTCGCAATGTTAAAAAAACAAAAAGCGCATAAGGAAAGAAATATTGTATTTTTATTATTTACGATACCAGGCTTTTTATTATATAGTTTCTTTTTTATTACACCGGTATTAATGGGGGTTTATTATAGCCTTACAGACTGGAATGGAATAAGTAGAAAATATAATATTATTGGGATAGAGAATTATAAAAAGATATTCAGAACAAATCAGTTTATTGATTCACTCACATTTACTCTTAAATATACGGCTTTATTAATTATATTTACAATTGTGCTTGGTATTATCATAGCTTTGCTTTTAAATAGGAAAATAAAAGGCCGCTCGTTTTTTAGGGCAATTTACTTTATTCCGGCTATATTGAGTCTTTTAACAGTAGGATTGATATTCAATCAAATTTGTTATTATATTATACCAGAAATAGGAAAGGCTTTGCATATAGAAGTATTAAGTCAAAATCCTCTTGCTGATAAAAATTTAGCAATGTGGACAATTTTAATAGTTAACTTATGGCAAGGTCTTGCAATTCCAACCTTACTATTTTTAGCAAGCTTACAAAGTGTACCTGCAGATTTATATGAAGTTGCAACTTTAGATGGTGCATCAGCATGGGAAAAATTTAAATATATTACACTTCCGTTTATTCTTCCAGTTGTTAGCGTAGTATTCGTGCTTACACTAAAAAGTGGATTAATGATTTTTGATTACATTATATCAATGACAGAAGGTGGACCTGGAAATGCAACTAAAAGTGTGGCAATGTTGATTTATACGCATGGATTTACGCAGAACAAATATGCATACAGCATTGCAGAAGCTATTGTAATGGGCGTTTTGGTAGCATTGATTTCAGCTATTCAGATTTATTTTACTAACAAAAAGAAGGCGGTGTAATATATGACAAAGAAGAATAAACAACATAACGCTGTTACATATATCTTGCTAATTGGTGGTGTTTTATTAATATTACTTCCATTGTATGTTACGGTAGTCACTTCTTTAAAATCAAATGAGCAAAGTGCTCAAAGTTTCTTTTCATTGCCGATACCATTGTATCTGGAAAGCTTTAAAGAAATTTTAAGTAGTGAGAGATATTATAGGGCACTATTTAACACGATTTACATAACAGCTATTGTATTAGCAGGGAATGTAATTATTATGCCAGCAATGAGTTATGCAGTTGCCAGAAAAATGCCGGAGAGTAAATGGTATAGATACATATATGCATTTTTACTTCTTGGTATTTTTATACCTTTTCAGGTTAAAATGATGCCGTTAGTTAAAATGTTGAGTGGTTTGGAGATGATGAACCCTACGGGATTAGCGATACTATGTATATCCAGTTCCACTTGTGAAAGTGTGTTTTTGTTTGTCGGGTATATGGGGGCAATACCGATAGATATGGAAGAAGCGGCACAAATAGATGGAGCAGGAACTTTTTTAACATATCGTTCTATAGTGTTTCCGTTATTAAAACCAATGCTGGCAACAGTATTAATAAAACAGGGATTGTGGATATGGAATGATTTCATGCTTCCACTTATTACTTTGAATAAAACATGGGAAAACTGGACTCTAACATTATTTCAGTATAACTTCCAGACAGAATATTCTATTAATTATAGTTTGACATTTGCAACGTTTACACTATCAATGCTACCACTTGTAGTTTTTTATTGTTTTATGCAAAAAGCTATTATTGGGGGGCTCACTGCAGGCGCAGTAAAGAGTTAAAGGAGGGAAAAATATGAAAATTCAATATTTAGGGACAGCAGCGGCAGAAGGTTGGCCTGGTATTTTTTGTAATTGTGATATATGTAAGAAAGCTTCTACTATAAAAGGAAAAAACATAAGAACGCGGTCACAGGCACTGATTGATGACAAGATTTTAATTGATTTTCCGCCAGATACTTATGCACATATGTTACAATACGATTTGAAGATACCTTCTATTAAAACATTAATTGTAACACACTCACATCAGGATCACTGGTATCCTGAAGATTTAATGTTCCGTGGAGAGGGATTTGCTGGTAATATAGATGGAATCTTAGATATATATGGAAATGATAAGATTTATGAAAGACTAAAAGAAACTCAAAAATTTGTAGGCGAAGTCATGACAGAAAGAGCTCAGATAAAGTATCATCAAATACAAGAGTTCTGTATATATGCAGTACAAGGATATGAAATTATACCTCTCAAAGCATTACATAACAGAAGTGAAAACTGTTATATCTATATTATTAAAAACGGTGATAAAACTTTATTATATGCTAATGATACCGGATATTTTCCAGAAGAAACATGGGAATTCATCAAGGATTTTCAATTTGATTTGGTGAGTATGGACTGTACCATGCAAAAATATAAAGAAGGAACTAATCATATGGGGATAGAAGATAATGTAGAGGTTGTCGAACGACTAAAAAATATGGGATGTGTAACGAAAAATACAAAATACGTTATTACACATTTTTCGCATAATGGAGGAATGTTGCACGAAGATATTGAGAAAGAAGTGGAAAAATATGGATTTTGTGCAGCGTATGATGGATATAGCATAGAATTTTAGATGATGGAGAAAAATGAACGGAATAATTATGGCTATTGAACAGCTTTCGTGGCAATGGGAACTGCTTGTAAGAATACTGATTGCCTGTATTTTAGGCATTTTAATCGGGTTTGAAAGGCGAAACAGAAATAAAATAGCAGGTGTTAGGACGCATGCAGTTGTAGCATTTGGAGCAGCACTTATGATGATTGTTTCTAAATATGGTTTTTTAGACATTAATAATTTTGATGGTGCTAGGATTGCAGCCCAGATTGTAAGCGGTATTGGTTTTTTAGGAGCAGGAATTATTGTTGTGAGAAATAATAATTCAGTAAGCGGACTTACCACAGCCGCAGGACTTTGGGCAACAGCAGGAATTGGAATGAGTATTGGCGCAGGACAATATTTTATTGCCGTTATGAGCGGAGGTTTACTCATTTTAATGCAGATTCTCTTACATAATATAGGTTTATTTGCTGATGAGCCATATTCTTCAAAGATTAAATTACAGTTAAAAGGGTCTATGGAAGGAGTATATTTAATAGAAGAATATATTTCGGAAGAAAATATAGGCATCGCATCAATAAAATTAAGTAAAAATAACGAAGAGAGTACAAAACTGGAATTAGAATTATTATTTCCTGCGAAATATGATAAGATAAGTCTTATAGAGAAGCTTGCTGAAGAAAAATATGTGATTTTTGTAGCGGGATAATATTAAAAAATGCTAAGCTTTGTATTTAAATAAGACTGGAGTTAAAAAATCAATAGTTCTAAGAAGAGATATTTCTTGCAACCGGAAAAATCGTGTAGTATAATAAAAAAAGGGCGAGAGACAAGAACAAAGGCTGCATAGACAGTCTTTTGGTCTTGTCTTTTTATGACAACAGGTAATGACACAGAAGGAAAAAATTATGAATCATAAAATGTTGGAAAAATTTGAAGATTGTCCCGTGATTGCAGCCATTAAAGATGATGACGGGCTGAAGAAATGTCTGGATTCGGATATTCAGATTGTATTTGTACTGTATGGTGATATATGCAGTATCAGCGGAATTGTAAGTACGCTGAAAAAAGCTGGAAAGACCGTGATCATTCACATAGACTTGATTGCCGGGCTCAGCAGTAAGGAAATTGCTGTGACATACATAAAGTCTGTCACACATGCAGACGGGATTATTTCCACCAGACCTGCAGTGATTAGAGAAACCAGAGAAGAGGGGCTGTTTGCAATCATGCGGTTTTTCGTTATTGATTCCATAGCCTTTGAGAATATTAAACGGCAGACGGAAAGTGTGCATCCGGATATGATTGAAATACTTCCGGGCGTCATGCCAAAAGTTATAAAAAAAATCTGTAGTCAGAGCCGTATACCTGTAATTGCAGGTGGGCTGATATCAGACAAAGAGGATATTATGGCAGCGCTGGGAGCCGGGGCGGTTTCTATATCCACTACCAACCAAACTGTGTGGTTTATGTAAAAAGAATAAATACGCTGGAGACAAGAGACAAAGCGAACGCAGCATGAAAAACTTCATGTGTGTTTTGCGATGTCTCTTTTTTGTGGTATAGGAAATTCCTTTGGATTTCCTATACCACAAAAAGCCCTCCGGGCAGGATCGCACTGCGGCGAAGATAAGAAGGGAGAGAAAAAAATGTATGATGTTATTATAATCGGGGCAGGTGTTACAGGAAGTGCAGTGGCAAGGGAATTATCCAGATATAGATTAAAAACCCTTGTTTTGGAAAAGGAAGAAGATGTGTGCTGTGGGACTTCAAAGGCAAATAGTGCAATTATTCACGCAGGCTTTGATGCAACCCCGGGTTCTTTAAAAGCCAGGATGAATGTGGAAGGAAGCCGGATGATGGAGGCATTGTCAAAAGAGCTGGACTTTCCATACCAACGGAACGGTTCTCTCGTCTTATGTTTTCAGGAGGAGGATATTCCTAAACTGGAGGTATTAAAAGCCAAAGGAGAAGCAAATAATGTAGAAGGGCTGGAAATCATCAAAGGAGACAGAATATGGGAGATGGAGCCAAATTTATCAAAAGAGGTAAAAGCTATGCTTTATGCCCCCACAGGAGCGATTGTCTGTCCCTTTAAACTGACCATTGCCCTGGCGGAAAATGCCAGTATAAACGGTGTGGAATTTGCTTTTGACACTCAGGTCGACAAGATTGAAAAAGCAGAGAACGGATATAAAATTACTGCCGGAAGTAAGGTTTATGAAACAAGGTGTCTTGTGAATGCAGCCGGAGTTTATGCAGATGTATTCAACAATATGGTGAGTAGCAGAAAGCTTTCTATTACACCAAGAAAGGGTGAATATATTCTGATGGATAAAAGGGCGGGAGATTTTGTTTCACATACTATTTTTCAGCTTCCAACGGCTATGGGAAAAGGTGTTTTGATCACGCCTACGGTACATGGAAATCTTCTGGCAGGACCGACAGCGGAGGATGTTCCCGAAAAAGATAAGATTAACACTACGGCAGCAGGACTTTCTAAATTGTCGGCACAGGCAGAATTAAGTGCAGAGCAGGTTCCTCTTAGAATGGCGATTACTTCCTTTGCAGGGCTGCGTGCAACAGAAAAGGGCGGAGATTTTGTACTGGGAGAAGCAGAGGATGCGGAAGGCTTTTTCAATGCGGCGGGAATCGAATCACCGGGGCTTTCCAGCGCTCCGGCCATCGGCGTATATCTGGCAGAGCAGGTGGCAGAAAAAATGAAAGCGGAGAAAAAGACGGAGTTTCGATCTGAAAGAAAAGATATTCCGTGTGTGGCGCAGGCATCACCGGAAGAAATCAGAGCGCTGATAGAAGAAGATCCGGCATATGGAAATGTAATCTGCAGATGCGAAACCGTTACAGAGGGAGAGATTCGAAATGCCATCCGAAGACCTCTCGGCGCAAAATCTCTGGACGGAATCAAGAGAAGGACAAGAGCCGGGATGGGCAGATGTCAGTCAGGTTTCTGTGCTCCCAAAGTGGTGGAAATACTGGCAAAAGAACGGAACATATCGCCTCTTGAACTGACCAAGGCAGGAGGAAAATCCAGACTGCTGACAGGTGTACTGAAAGATAATGGAAGTGACTGCGAAAGAGGGGAGAAATAAGATGAACGTATACGATTTGATTATTATAGGCGGAGGACCGGCAGGACTTGCGGCGGCAGTATCAGCAAAAAAACAGGGTGTTGAGAATCTCCTTATTCTGGAAAGGGATCATGAACTTGGGGGGATTTTGAACCAGTGCATACACAATGGCTTCGGGCTTCATACCTTTAAAGAGGAACTGACAGGACCAGAATATGCGCAACGTTTCATTGACCAGGCAGAGGAGCTTCAGATTCCCTACAAATTAAATACCATGGTTCTTGATATCAGCTGTGAAGGAAGAGAAAAAACGGTGACGGCCATGAACCGAAAAGACGGACTGCTGATTCTAAGGACAAAGGCAGTCATTCTTGCCATGGGATGCAGAGAGCGTCCAAGAGGTGCACTGAATATTCCGGGATATCGTCCGGCGGGTATTTATACAGCAGGAACGGCACAGCGTTTTGTGAATATGGAGGGTTATATGCCCGGCAGAGAAGTGGTGATTCTGGGTTCCGGTGATATTGGTCTGATCATGGCCAGGAGAATGACTCTTGAGGGGGCAAACGTAAAGGTAGTGGCAGAACTTATGCCCTATTCAGGGGGGCTACAGAGAAATATCGTGCAGTGCTTAAATGACTTTGATATACCGCTGAAATTAAGCCATACTGTGGTGGATATTCAGGGAAAAGAACGGGTGACAGGCGTTACTCTGGCACAGGTTGACGAAAACAGAAAGCCGATTCCAGAAACAGAGAAATTCTATTCCTGTGACACACTTTTATTGTCCTGTGGACTGATCCCGGAGAACGAATTGTCCGCAAAAATGGGTGTGGAGATATCCAAAATCACGTCTGGTCCGGTGGTAAACGAGAGCCTTGAAACCAGTCTGGAAGGCGTATTTGCATGCGGAAATGTGCTTCATGTACATGATTTGGTGGACTATGTTTCCGAGGAAGCAAAAAGAGCAGGAAGTCATGCAGCAGATTATATCCGTTGCTGGGATGCAGAACAGAGACCGGATTTTAAAGAGCAGGAGATTAAAATTGAGACAACCGGAGGCATACGCTACAGTGTTCCTCAGACCATCCGTCCGGAGCAGATGGAAGATACGCTTACCGTAAGATTTCGTGTAGGTGCCGTTTATAAGGATGCTTATGTGAGTGTATACTGCGGTGACAAACGGATTTGGCATAAGAAAAAAAGAAAACTGGCACCGGGTGAAATGGAGCAGGTTGTGCTGAAAAAAACAGATTTGACAGCAGTACCGGGATTGGATAAAATTGTGATGAAAGTAGAGGTGGCAGAGTGATGGAAACAAGAGAACTGATTTGCATTAACTGTCCTTTGGGATGTGCTCTTACGGTATATATGGAACAGGGAAAAGTTGTAAAGGTAGAGGGAAATACCTGCTCCAAAGGGAAAACCTACGGCGAGCAGGAAGTTACGGCACCAACCCGTATTCTGACGTCCAGCGTAAGAGTTCTGGAAGGAAAACTGCCGGTTGTTTCTGTGAAAACTGCCTCTGATATTCCAAAAGGAAAGATTAGAGAATGCGCAGCTGCATTAAAATCTGTGCAAGTACAGGCACCGGTAAAAATCGGAGATGTGATTGTAAAGAATATATGCGAAACAGGAGTGAATCTGATTGCAACCAGAAATGCGGATTTAAAACAGAGGGATAACGCCTGCGGATGAAGGAGAAAAAATGGTTGATTATACAGGAAAAAATGCGGAAGAACTAAAGAAAAAGACCTTGTATCTTCTGGATATGGATGGAACAATTTATAACGAAAATGAAATTTTTGAAGGAACTTTAGACTTTTTAAATGAAATCGAAAGAAGACAGGGGCAGTATATTTTTATCACGAATAATTCTTCAAAATCCGTAGAAGACTATGTGAAAAAAGTAAAGGATATGGGTATCAAAGCAGAGTATGAAAATTTTTATACATCCAGTCAGGCTACAGCCATGTATTTGAAAGAAAATTATCCGGGGCAGGTCGTGTACTGCATGGGGACACGTTCACTGATAAAAGAGCTTAGGGAAGTCGGAATAGAGGTTGTCACTGAGGTGGATGAGAGAGCTTCTGTCGTCTTAATCGGCTTTGATACAGAAAATACTTCGGAAAAAATCCGCAATACCTGTATCATGCTTGGAAAGGATGTCACCTATCTGGCTACGAATCCAGATCTGGTGTGTCCGGTAAGCTTCGGGTATATTCCGGACTGTGGTTCCATGAGTATCATGCTGAAAAATGCAACGGGAAAAGAGCCGTTTTTTATTGGCAAACCGGAGCCGATTATGGTGAACTGTGTGCTGAAAAAACTCAATAAAACGCCGGAGGAAGCGGTTATTGTAGGGGACAGGCTTTATACGGATATTAAGACAGGAGTAAATGCAGGGGTGGATACCATCTGTGTTCTGTCAGGAGAAGCTACACTTGGGGATATTGAGAATGGAGAGGTAAAACCGGATTATATTTTTAAAAGTGTAAAAGAAATTTATGAGGGACTTACGGTACTGTGAGGTTAGTGTAATGTTGGTGATCACATGAGCTGTCACTGAGATGCTTTCATCATCTGTCAGTGGGTTGCTCCGTTTCTTGTCGGTATTCATTCTTAAGATTCTGGGGAGTCTCCTCCCCAGACCATAGTCAGATATACTTAGACAGTTCCTTGAGTATACAGGATATAGCAGTCGCTTCATGTTTTGGTATTCCAGCATGTTCCAGGCTTTCCTGGTTCCAGAACTGATCCGAAGGATGTGCTAGTTCAACACCGCTCTGATGGTTTGGAATACATAGAAACCATTCATTTATCTGCCTTCCAAAGATCAGATGGTAGCAGTTCCCATTCGTACTGTAATCTGCCTCGTAGGTCTGAACATGGGCATGGATCGGGTTAATATTTGCCATATTATTCACCACCTTCCAGCATTTCATGTTCAACAACATATCGGATCATATAATCGTCGCTCAGGCGCTTATTCTGCTGAAATGCGTACATAAGTGCCTTTTCACAGATCCCGTTGATCAGTCTTGGAATGCCTGTGGATGAATGATAAATCTCATCGAGAGCTTTTCCTGTAAAAAGTTCCTGCTGGCAGCCGGAATAGTCCAGGTGACTGCGGATGTATTTTTCGCATTCCGCCCGGTCCAGATGAGGAAGTACACAGTACATATCGATCCGCTGGCGAATCGCAGCGTAGCGCTGCAGTTTTAACTTTGTTGTCCACAGTTCTGGCTGTCCTATCAGTACGACAGTCATAGGACTCATGGAATCAAAACGGTAATTCAAAAGAAAGCGAAACTCTTCCAGGGTTTCCTTTTCCAATAAATGCGCTTCATCAAGGATGCATACAACTTTTTTATGCTGTACTCCGCGGATGATCTCGATCTGGTGTTGTAGCTGACGTTTGGAATCACCGCGATAGAAATGGGATTCCAGACCAAGCTGATCAAGCAGACCTTTATAGAACCATCTTGGAGTCAGCTTCAAAACGGAAAGATAGGAAGAATCAACCTTAACTTCCTGAAAAAGTAACACTCAAAAAATGGCAGATTGTAAAAAAACTTGAATGCTAACTTCTCACAAAGCTCCAACTCAAAGCGCAAATTTTTTCTTGAAAAAGTTGCGAAAAACCGCATAAAATAATGATTTATCGCAGTTTTTGCCTTGCAATTCTGCGGTAATTGTGTTATACTAATTGAGTAGGATTTACAACTTAATGAGGTTTGAAAAATGTACTATAACTTTCTCGTAAAAATTCCTGAGAATACAGGAAAAATTTCTTATAACAAACGCAAAAACGCAACTTATGTTGAATACACATACGACCGTGTTTATAACCCTGAGAAGAAATACAACATCGCTAAGAGAACAACCATCGGCAAAGTATCCGAAGAAGACGATACAGTGATGTATCCTAACCCTTCGTTTGAAAAATTTTTCCCAGACGTATTACTTCCAGAAGAAAACACTGAAGTGTTTAGAAGTTCCTGTGTAAAAGTAGGAACCTATATTGTGATTAAAAAAATCATCAAGGATTACAAACTTTTTGATCACCTTACATCATGGGATGAGCGCGGAAAGGGTTTGTTACTGGATTGCGCTGCGTACTCTATTATCACGGAAAGCAATGCCGCTCAGCACTATCCTGAGTATGCTTATAATCACCCTCTTATGACACCGAAACATACGATTTACAGCGATTCCACTATCTCCAGATTTTTTTCTGAGATAAGTTTTGATGACAGAATAGATTTCCTTAACAGCTGGAATAAGAACACGAATCCTAATGATCCAATTTATATTTCCTATGATTCTACAAACAAACACTGCAAAGCTGGGAATATAGAAATGGTTGAGTATGGACATCCTAAAACGGATGTAGGTGCGCCTATTTTCAACTATGCTGTTGCTTATGATCTTTACAACCAGAAACCTTTACTTTATGAGGATTATCCCGGCAGTATAACTGACGTTTCTCAGCTTCATGATTTAGTTGAGAAATTCAAAGGATACGGTTATAAGAACCTTGCTTTTGTGCTTGATCGTGGTTATTTTAGCAGAGAAAACATACATTTCATGAAATCCTGCGGATATGATTATCTGATAATGGTCAAGGGAAAAGCTTCCTTCGTAAACAAGCTGATTCTTGAACGAAAAGGGACATTTGAAACAGACCGTTCTAATGCAATCAAAGCTTACAGAACCTACGGAATTACAATAAATACCAAACTTTATCAGGAAGACAACGAGAATTGTTACTTCCATCTGTATCATAAATCTTCTAGGGAAAGTGCTGAAAGAATAAAGCTTGAAAACGCTCTTGAGCGAATGGAAGAAACCATGGATAAGGCAAAAGGAAAAGAAGGGAAACTCCCCAAAGCCTTTGAGCACTACTACGAACTCACATATCACGGATCAAAGTTTTACGGATACAAAGAACGCAAGGACGTTATAGAAAAAGAATTGAAACTGTGCGGTTATTTTGCAATTGTTACATCGAAAAATATGTCAGCCGAAGAAGCACTTGTGCTTTATAAGAATAGGGATGCATCAGAAAAACTCTTCTGTAGCGACAAGTCATTTCCTGGCAATAGTTCGCTTCGTGTGGCAGGGAATAACGCCTTGGAATCAAAGGTGTTTGTTGAGTTTATTGCACTTATTATTAGAAATAAAATATATACACTGCTTAAAAACCGTATGGCTGAAATGGCAAAGAAACCTAACTTTATGACGGTTCCAGGAGCAATCAGAGAATTGGAAAAAATTGAACTTATTAGACAGCCGGGTGGTAACTACAAGCTTGACCATGCCATAACAGCTACCCAGAAAACGATACTTGGTGCATTTGGAATAGATGGAGATATAATGCGAACAAAAGCCTTAGCTGTAGGCAGGGAATTAGAGAATTCAGAAATACCTGAAAAGGAGAAAGAGGAAACATATGGCACGTACGAAGACTACGAAATCAATTGATTTAAAAATAGCTGAAGCGGAAGAAAAGCTTCGAAAGTTAAAAGACAAATGCGATAAGGCAGCCGAAGAATTAGATAAACTGTATGCCGAAAAAGAGGCTGTCGAGAATCAGGCACTTATAGATGCAATAAAAAGCAGTTCTAGAAGCAGGGCTGAAATCCTTGCATTTCTAGAAAGTCGATAGCCCTAAAAAAGCTCAACGCCATAACTCATTTTTGATGATTTTTGGCGTTGAGTTGGAAAATCTTGGGAAGTTAGCATTTATAGTTAAAAAAATAACAATGCAAAAAACAGCCACATATCTGAGTGAATATTTCAGTATTCATCAAATGTATGTGGCTGTTTTTTTATTTTTCTATTATTTCTGAGGTAACTGTTTTTACAGATATATGCTGGGATTACAGAGCACTTACTCCGTCATCATCATAACGTTCATATTCAGCTCCCTCATATCCGATCATGCGGATAGTAGCAGGGTCGATATCTTTTACTGTCTGAGCAACATCAGCAACCGGGATTGCTTTTCCTTTGCGGATGAACAGTGGAACTTCATTCAGGGCAACTTCTACATAGTGATGACCTTTTCCAAGAACTTCCTGAGAGATGGTTCCATCCGGCAGGAATTTTACGAACATCATTTCTTCTGGCAGATATACATAGCGGCCTTTGGCATTCTGTGTATAAACAGGTGCGATCATGATTTCGTTTCCAAGGAGAAGCTGGTCTTCTACCTGAGTTGCGAAAGCATCGTCTGTGTAATCAAATGCCAGCGGGCGGAACATCATATCATCGTTTAATGCAGCTTTCATGTATTCACTGTACAGATATGGAACAAGACGATATCTGACACCGATTACATGACGGAAGTCTTCGATGTTTTCAAACTGGTAAGCTTCCTGTTCTCTGGTTCCAAGTGCGGAGTGGTTTCTCATAAGTGGTGTGAATACGCCAAGTGCCAGCCAGCGAAGTACCAGATCACGTGTTGTATCTGCACCGAATCCGCCAAGGTCTGCTCCTGTGTAAAGGAAACCGCACATATTCAGGGATGGAAGCATCTTTAAGTTCAGAAGGATGTGTGACCACCAGGATTTGTTATCTCCCATCCAGATTCCACCGTATCTGTGCATTCCTACATAGGAAGAACGGGAGAACATCAGGAAACGTTTGCCAGGTGCGATTTTCTCAAATGCTTCGCCTGCAGCGCGGGTCATGTTATAGCCAAACAGATTATGTACTTTGTCGTGACGGATCTTCTGACCGTTTACATTGTGATAGAAGCGTTTGTAATCTTCCGGATTGT
>OGCM01002184.1_pt1 | contig 19182 bp, 14 predicted proteins | sample 1570151 | NCBI WGS metagenome assembly OGCM01 (sample SAMEA4370582, study PRJEB24528) | human gut metagenome
TCATAGGGGCCGATGGGCACCGCCACACCGGACACCTGCGCGATCAGCTTTTTGATGAGCTTCTGACTTTCCTTGTTGGCGCGGATAAAATCCCGGAAGGTCTTTCCGCCATCGATAAGCACCCGGGTACCATCAAAGTAACCCTTGGACTTTTTTAGATAGGTATAGAGCATGGGATCCTGCTCCTGCAGGAGCTTGATGACCTCTGCCCATTGCGGGAAGGGATTGATCCCCTCTGCTGCCACCTTGCGGGGCTTGTTCAGCGCCGGGTCTGCCGTATATTCCGGCTTGGGCTCCGGCTGAGGCTGGACCGCAGGCGCTTCTCTCTGCGGCGGCGCAGCCGGGGTCGGCTCGTCCCAAGGGGGCGGGGCCTCCGAAGTCACCGGCGGTTCCTCCGGCAGGGGCGGCAGCTCTTCTTCCGCAGGAGCTGCTGCTTCTGCCTTGGGCGGTTCCACGGGCTGAGGTACCGGTTCCGGCTCAGACTGCTGCATTAGCGTCGGTTCCACAGAGGGTTCCTGCACGGGAGCCGATGCCGCCGGTGCACATACAAAAGGTTTGACCGGTGCCGACGCAAACGGTCTGGGGGCCTCCTGTGCAGGGACCGCAGGCCGGGCGGCGGGCACAGCCTGTACCGCCACCTGCTGGGGCGGCTCCGAAAGGCTGAACAGGGCCAATTCCAGCTCTATCCGCTGGTCACTGCCACGGGTCATGTGCTCCAGAGCGTTGCCCAGAGCCCGGATGGCCCGGATCGCCTCCCGCTGCCCCATCCGGGGGCCTTTTTCCAGATAGAGCTTTTCCTCTTCCGGGGATACACCCGAGAGCAGTGCCTGCCCGCCGGGCAGGGCCGCCAGCATCAGCGCACGATAATGGGCAATGAGCTCCTCAGTCAGCCGCTTCACATCCACTGACTGCTGGCGCAGTTGAGCCAGCTGTGCCAGTGCCGCGGCGGCATCCTGCGCCTCCAGCGCATCCGAAATATGGAACAGATAGCTCCGGTCGGTCACACCTGCCATCCGGCGGACAACGTCCGCATCGATCTTTGCCGTGACACCGGCACAGGTATCCAGAATGGACAGCGCGTCTCGCATGGCACCATCGGCAAGGCGGGAGATGAGCTCCGCCCCCTCGCCGGACAGCTCCAGTCCCTCCTGCCCGGCGATGTACTCCACACGCTGGGCGATATCCTCGGGGCCGATGCGGGTGAAATCGTACCGCTGGCACCGGGAAAGGATGGTGGCGGGGACCTTCTGGATCTCCGTGGTCGCCAGAATAAAGATGACGTGGGCGGGCGGCTCCTCCAGCGTTTTCAGCAGGGCATTGAACGCTGCCGTGGAGAGCATGTGCACCTCGTCGATGATATATACCTTATAATGACAGGCGCTGGGGGTGTAGGCTGTTTCATCACGCAGATCACGGATATCGTCCACGCCGTTGTTGGAGGCCGCGTCCATCTCCACCACGTCCAGAATGCTGCCGTTGTCGATGCCTCTGCAGATCTCGCACTCACCGCAGGGGTCACCGTTCTGGGGATGCAGGCAGTTGACTGCCTTGGCAAAGATCTTGGCACAGGTGGTCTTGCCGGTGCCGCGCACGCCGGTAAACAGATAAGCGTGGCCCACACGGCCTGTGGCGATCTGGTTGCGCAGTGCGGTCACGATGCCGCGCTGGGCCACCACATCCTCAAACCGCTGAGGCCGCCACTTGCGGTACAGGGCTCGATACATCTGCTTCTCCCCTTTCAACAAAAAAGCCGGGCAGCGCTGACGGGGTTTGACCCCCGCCTTGCGTAACTCGGCATACGGATGCAGGCTGACTGAAACGCACGGGACACACCGCTTAAGGCTGCTTGGTTCCCCACCTGACCTGGTTCACAGCGGCCCCATCGTACAGGGCCCGCATCCGTATGCCGAACCACGCAGCAGGCGCTGTCCGGCATGGCACATTTTGTGCTTGATTATTATAGCATGTTTTTGGGGAGATTGCAAGCCCCGGCAGCGGGCTCACCCTCTCAGGCGCTTTGCGCCAGCTCCCCCAAAGGGGGAGCCTTTGGCAAAACCATCAAACAACATGCAAAACAAAAGCCCCTTCCGGCATTACACCAGAAGGGGCAGAGTGCTGAATAAAAGTTAGGACTGGCAGGCAGTGATCAGGCTCATCTTGTAGACCTCGTCAGCGTTGCAGCCGCGGGACAGGTCGTTGATGGGAGCGTTCAGGCCCTGCAGGATGGGGCCGTAGGCAGCGTAGCCGCCCAGACGCTGTGCGATCTTATAGCCGATGTTGCCGGCCTCGATGCAGGGGAAGATGAAGGTGTTGGCCTGGCCAGCGACCTTGCTGCCCTTGCACTTGACCTGTGCAACTTCGGGAGCAACGGCAGCGTCAAACTGCAGCTCGCCGTCCACAGCCAGCTCGGGGTCCATCTCCTGAGCCTTGATGGTAGCGTCGTGGCTCAGAGCAACGGTGCCGCCCTTGCCGGAACCCTTGGTGGAGAAGCTCAGAACTGCGACCTTCGGATCGATGCTGAACAGCTTTGCGGTCTTGGCAGTCTCAACGGCCACCTCAGCCAGCTTTGCGGATGCAGCGATCTTGACCTCGCCGGTAGCCTTATCAACGGTATCGGTGTAATCAATGTTGACAGCGCAGTCGCCCATGGCAATGCGCTTCAGGCCCTCTTCGCCGCAGTCGCGGTCCAGGATGAAGCAGGAGCTCACCAGATGTGCGCCCTTCTTGGTCTTGACCAGCTGCAGAGCGGGACGGATGGTGTCGGCGGTGGAGTAGGTAGCGCCGCCCAGCAGGCAGTCAGCCTTGCCCATCTTGACCAGCATGGTGCCGAAGTAGTTGGACTTCTTCAGCATTGCGGTACACTCTTCAGCGGTCTGCTTGCCCTTGCGCAGCTCGACCATGGTGTTCACCATCTCGTCGAAACCTGCGTAGTTCTCAGGGTCAATGATCTCAGCAGCGGAAATATCAAAATTGCCTGCGGCAGCAGCGGCCTTGCACTCAGCCTCGTTGCCCACCATGACAACCTTCAGAACGCCCTCGGCCAGCAGCTTGCTGGCTGCCTCCAGGATGCGGGGGTCATTGCCCTCGGTAAAAACGATCGTCTTGGGGTTTGCCTTCAGCTGTGCTACCAGCGGTGCGAACATATCAGCCATTGTTGATTACCTCCGAATTAACTATCCAATATTCACATCCGGGTGCCTGTTGGACACAAGGATGCCTTTCTCTTTTATTCTAGCACACCCGGCAAAAAGTTCAAGACAAAATTGGCTTTTTGTGCTATTATTTTAGGAGAAAACCATTTTTTATTTGTGAATAAATTATCATTCAGCTGCAAGGAGATCAAACTGCTATGGATTGGGATACATTAAAGGCCGAGTGCCTTGCCTGCCGCAGATGTGAGCTGTGCACTGACCGCACCCATGTGGTGTTCGGGCAGGGTGTCCAGACTGCTGAGGTGCTGTTCGTGGGCGAAGGCCCGGGTCAGAGCGAGGACGAGCAGGGCCTGCCCTTTGTGGGCCGCAGCGGCCAGCTTCTGGACAAATACCTGTTTGCCATCGATCTGGACCGGAGCAAAAACTGCTACATTGCCAACATCGTCAAGTGCCGCCCGCCCCACAACCGTGACCCGCTGCCCACCGAGAGCGAGGCCTGTATGCCCTGGCTCCGGGAACAGTTCAAGCTGCTGCAGCCAAAGATCGTGGTCTGCCTGGGCCGTATCGCCTCCCAGCGGATGATCCGCACCGATTTCTCCGTGACCAAGGAGCACGGCACCTTTGTGCAAAAGAACGGCGTATGGTTCATGGGCACCTTCCACCCCGCTGCCCTGCTCCGGCAGGCGCAGAACAAACCCGCCGCCTTTGCGGATTTTGTGGCTCTGCGGGAGAAGATCCACGAGGTGTGCGGGCACACATATTAACAAGCTCACCCTCTCCGTCATTGCTGTCGCAATGCCACCTCTCCCGAAGGGAGAGGCCTTGGCAGAAAGATGAAGCTCACAAAAACTGCCAAGGGCTCCCACTTTGGGGGAGCTGGCGAGCGGAGCGAGACTGAGAGGGCAAGGCCGTTTCCAAGTATCATCTTCCTTCATTTTTGCATACCCTAAAGCAAAAGTGAGGTGTTCTGATATGAAAACGATCCAAAGCCGTTCCCCCGATTTCTTTCTGGGGGCCACCACACCAGCGGGCTTCAAGGGTTATTTTGAGCCGCTGCGCCGGGAGCCCGGGATGCAGATGCTTCTCATCAAAAGCGGGCCGGGATGCGGCAAATCCACCTTGATGAAGCATCTGGCCCAGGCCGCCGAGCAGCAGGGCCAGCGCATCGAAAAGATCCACTGTGCCAGCGACCCGGACAGTCTGGACGGGGTCATCTTCCTCGACCAGAAACGCGCCATCATCGATGCCACCGCACCCCATGTGGTGGAGCCGGACGCGCCCGGAGCTGACGAGCTGGTGGTGAGCCTGTACCACACCATCGATGCCGGAAAGCTGGCTCCCCACCGGAACGAGGTCAAGGCCCTGTTTGCCCGGAATGCCGCCCTGCGGGGCCGGGCAGCCCGGTATATCGCATCGGCGGGCAGCCTGATGCTGGACAGCCGCCGGGCCGAGGCCTGCAGCGCCAACTTTGAAAAGGTGCGCCGCTACGTCAAGCGGCTCTGCACCCGGCTGCTTCCCCGCACCGAGAGCACCGCCAGCGAGGAGCTGCGGCTGCTCTCAGCCATCACCCCCAAGGGGATGGTATTCTACCGGGGCACCGTGGAAGCGCTGGCCGACCGGTATGTGGTATTCCGGGATGATTATGGGGCGGTCTCCCGCCTGCTGCTGGAACTCATCCGGGCCGAAGCACTGGCCCGGGGCTACCACATCATCACCTGCCCCTGCGCCATGCACCCTGAAGATCAAATCGACCACATCTTCATCCCGGCCCTGCGGCTGGCTTTTTTGACCGACAACCTCTGGCATCCCATCCAGCTGCCCGGCGTGCAGGCCGTGCGCTGCACCCGCTTTGTGGACCGGGAGAACCTGTCCGGCTTCCGCGCCCGCCTGCGCTTCAACGACCGTGCCGCCTCCGAGCTCATCGACCAGGCTGTAGCCCTGATGGCTCAGGCCAAGAACTGCCATGATGAGCTGGAGACTTATTACCGGGCCGCCGTGGATTTTGACCAGGTGAATGCTGTTGCAGCAAATTGTCAAAAGATCCTGGGTCTCGGGTAGGCCCTGCTGTTAAACCCCACCGTCAGCCCTTTGGGCTGCCACCGCCCCTAGTAGGGGCGGCCTTGGCAAAGCGATGTAGTTTGTGCGTAAAGGGGAACCCCAAAAAACTTTACGTAACGCCAGAGGCCCCACTATTAGGGGGGCTGGCGAGCGATAGCGAGACTGAGGGGTTTAGTTTCCCAACATACTGTGCACAACCTGAAAGGAAGTGAACCCCATGCCAACCATCCGTCTCTCTGTCCGGGAGCTGGTGGAGTTCCTGCTCCGCACCGGCAGTATCGACAGCCGCTTTACCGGCTTTGACCGGGCCAACGAGGGCGCACGCATCCACCGCAGGCTCCAGAAGGCGGCGGGTGAAGGCTACGCCGCTGAGGTGTTCCTCACGGCAGAGCGGACGATGGAGGGAATCGGGTTCACCATCGAGGGCCGGGCCGACGGCATCTTTACTGACGAGGACGGCACAGTGGTCATCGACGAGATCAAGACCACCGCCGCGCCCACCGATGCCATCACGGAGGACATGAACCCCTGCCACTGGGCGCAGGGCATGGTCTACGGGGCCATCTGCGCCGAACAGCAGGAGCTGGAAGCACTGGATGTCCGGCTGACCTATTACCAGATCGACACCGATGAGATCATCCGCTATACCCGGCACTTCTCCGCCGCTGAGCTGGATGCGTTTCTCAACGACTTACTGCGGCAGTATCTTCCCTGGGCACGGCGGCAGCTGGACTGGGTGGAAGCCCGGAACCGGAGCCTTGGGGCCCTGCAATTTCCGTTTCCGGCCTACCGTCCCGGGCAGCGTGCCCTTGCCGGGGAGGTCTATCGCGCCTGTGCTGCGGGCAAGGCAGAGCAGAAGGGTGGTACCCGGCTGTTCTGCCAGGCACCCACCGGCATCGGCAAAACGATGAGCGCCCTCTTTCCTGCCCTGAAAGCCATGGGCGAGGGCAAGGGGGAAAAGATCTTCTACCTGACCGCCCGCAACACGACACAGGCCGCTGCTGAGGATGCACTGGCCCGTCTGCGGGCGGCAGACCCGGCGCTTTCCCTGCGCAGCGTGACCCTTTCGGCCAAGGAGAAGGCCTGCCTGTGCAAGGATGCTGAGGGCCGTCCCGCCTGCCTGCCGGAAGCCTGCCCCTACGCCAACGGCTACTACGAGCGGCTGAAGGATGCGCTGGCCGACCTGCTGGACAGCGCCGTCCCCTATGGCCGGGCCGCCCTGACCGAGACCGCCCGGCGGCACAGGGTCTGCCCCTTTGAGCTGGGGCTGGACCTGAGCGAGTGGTGTGATGTGGTCATCGGAGACTACAACTATCTGTTCGACCCAACCGTGCACCTGCGGCGCTTTTTCGATGCGGCGGGCGACTACATTTTTCTCATCGACGAAGCCCACAACCTGCCGGACCGGGCCAGAGCCATGTACTCGGCGCGGTTCTGCAAGAGCAGCCTGACCGATGCCAGACGGGCCATCGGCAAAGGAAAAAGCGCACTGAAAACTGCGTTGACAAAGGCAGACAGGGGCTTTCTGGAAGCGCGCCGGGCGGTAACGAAGCTGGCCCCCCGCCGGGGTTCAGCGCCCACCGAATCGCCGGCAGAGGATCTCACCCAACAGACCAGCCTTCTGGACACCGAGCCGGCAGAAGCCGCCTTTCCGCTGCCGGAGCCTTTGCTGGCGCAGGATGGCACGGTCTTTTTGCAAGAGCTGCCGAAGGAGCTGCTCCGGCTGCTGTTCAGCCTGCAGGCCCCCCTGCAGGACTGGCTGGAGGCCAACCCGGAGGCCGATGCCCACGCCCAGCTGCTCGAGCTCTACTTTGCGGTGCAGGATATCACCCGGGCAGCAGAGCGATACGACGCACATTTTGTCACCCAACTGACAGCCCGGGGCAGCGAGCTGGAATGGGAGCTGCTCTGCCTTGACCCTGCCCCCTTTGTGGATGCCAGCCTTGCCGCCGGGCGGGCTGTGGCACTGTTCAGCGCAACGCTCACCCCGCCGGGCTACTACCGCTCCGTGCTGGGCTGTCCCGATGCCCGGGCCGTGGCTCTGGAAAGCCCGTTTCCGCCCGAACATCTGGGGCTCTACTGCCTGCCCGGCATCTCCACCCGCTACCGGGACCGGGAGACCAGTGTGCAGGCCGTCTCGGATGCGCTGGCCGCACTGGCCCGGGCCAAGGTGGGCAACTATCTGGCCTTTTTTCCCAGCTACGCCTATCTGCGGCAGGTATATGAGGACTTCACCGCCCGTTACCCGGACATCGGGACGCTGGCCCAGGAGAGTGGTCTGGACGACGCGGCCCGGGCGGCCTTTCTGGAACAGTTCGGCCCAAGCCCCGCAAAAACGCTGCTGGGCTTCGTGGTCATGGGCGGCATCTTTGGCGAGGGCGTGGATCTGGTGGGCGACCGGCTCATCGGGTGCGCCATCGTGGGGGTAGGTCTGCCTCAGGTGAACCCCCGGCAGGAGATCCTGCGCCGCTACTATGACGAGGCGGGCGGCACCGGTTTCGACTACGCCTACCGCTTCCCAGGCATGAACAAGGTGCTGCAGGCGGCGGGCCGGGTCATCCGCACGCAGGAGGACAGGGGCGTGGTGCTCCTGCTGGATGACCGCTTTGCCCGCGCCGAATACACCCGCCTGTTCCCCCGCCACTGGCACCAGCTCCAATACCTGCGCAGCACCACAGAGCTGGAGCAGCAGCTTGCCGCCTTCTGGGCACGGAACCAATAGAAAAAAGCCTGTCAGCGCAAAAACCGACAGGCTTTTTCTCATGCTCCGGACATTTTCCGGCTCTTACTTCTTTCTGGGCAGGGATCTGCGCAGTTCATCCCAGGCAGTCATCTCCACCGATGTGGTGGCGCGCAGGGCGGCAAACGCTTCATCCAGATACTGCATCTCGCTCACCGCACGCATGGCGTGATCCGAAATGCACCACTTCCCAACGACTGTCTGCGCCATCCAGTAGACCATCCGCTCGGTCTTTTTCCGCTGTTTGGTACCCTCGCGGTAGCGGTCGGTGTTCTCCGCATCGTTCACGGGTACACCTGCCGCTTTCAGCATCTCACAGCACTCCCAGGCGGCATCCACGATCATCCTGCGCTGTTCCACTGTGGTGCGGGAAAGTTCCCCATCCACCGCATAGCAGGCATAAGCGCAGGGCAGGATAAAGGCGATGTGGCTCTTGAGCCACTCGTCCATATCGCTGTAATAGGTCAGCTTGTAATGAGTCCCCTCAAAGGCAGCCTGCAGCCGCAGGCGGAATGCGCCGGACAGGGGCGCGGTTGCTCCGCCAACGGTCATTCCCATCCCCATGTGCACACTGACCAGCCGGTCATGCTCCCGGCGGCCCGCATTGTTCTGGAAGCCAAAGGCGATCTTATCCACCGGGCGCTGCATGGCCTGCAGCATCTCCTGCGCATAGGGATCATTGCCCACAAAGATGAAGTACTGGCTCCGGTTTGCCTTGAGAGTGGGCAGCACATCGGCCAGCTGCCCGGCCTGCACCGTGACAAACACAAGGTCATACACATCCTCGGGGGCCAGCACATCTGTCGTCTGCATCCGATCCACCGTTGTTTTCCGCTGGAGCATGTGGCGGATGGTCAGGCCCTTCTGGTCAATGACCTCCTTCCACTCGCCCCGGGCCAGCAGGGTGACCACATTTTTCTTGTTCTGTGCCAGACTGTGGGCCAGCTGACAGCCCTGAACGCCTGCGCCGTACACCAAGATCCTCATAACGAGATACCTCCTGTTTTGCATGATCAGCCCGGCCAGAAACACCGGGCTGTTACTTTTTCAGGAACGAGAAGAAGCCCTTTTTCTCATAGGGCCGGGTCTGCACGCCGGTCACGGTGTAGCCCGTTTCGGCAATGGCAGCCTTCAGTGCCTCCACATCCACCGGCTGCTCCGAGACGATGACCGTTTCGCCCTTGGTGTGGGAAGAAGTCACCTTGTTCACCCGGGCGGTCTTGCGCACCACATCATTGATGTGGCTTTCGCACATACCGCACATCATACCATCAACCCTCAGGATCGTTTCTACCATTGTTGTCCCCCTCCATGCTGTATCTGCGGACACCCCTGTCAAACTGCACAAGTCCAGCCCGCTGTTTTCGTCATTTTGTTAGTTTTAGCTAACTCATTGTGGAAACAAAAAGGCTCCTGCCCCGCACAGCACTGCTCTGCGGAACTTTGCCGATCTGTTTTCAGTTTTATCATACCATACCGGTGGGCAAATTTCAAGCTGCCCACAAAACCGGCCATGGGACTTTTCAAAGGGTCAGTTCATGGAAAACAGCGCTGCTTTCCAGCTCTTTCCATTGCATCGTGTTTCCTTCCAGGGTCATGTAGCTGTGGGGGCTGTCCTCTTTGGGGATGCTCACAGAACCCGGATTCAGGTAAAGATTTCCCTGCCCGAACTCTGTCCAGGCCGGAACATGGGTATGCCCGTGCAGCAGCACATCTCCCGGGGCCAGCGGCGGCAGATTTTTTACATGATAGATATGCCCGTGGGTCGCATAAATGAGCCGCCGCCCCACCGGAAGCACCGCATAATCGGCCAGCACGGGGAATTCCAGCACCATCTGGTCCACCTCGGCATCACAGTTGCCCCGCACGCAGAGCAGCTTCTCCTTTTTCCCGTTCAGCAGGGGGATGACCTCCTTGGGGGCGTACTCTCGGGGCAGGTCGTTGCGGGGGCCGTGGTAGAGCAGATCGCCCAACAGGAACAGCCGGTCGGCTCCCTCCCGCTCAAAGGCCTCCAGCATTTTGCGGCAGTAGTAAGCCGACCCGTGCAGGTCTGACGCGATCATCCATTTCATGGCAGATCCTCCTTTTGTGCGTTCTGTTCTTATTTTACCGCCGCCGCGCCCCTTGTCAAGGGCAAGGGCCCACTGTAAAAAGTCATACTTTTATTTTAAAAAGTCCTTGACAAGTATCCCTGTGATGTGGTATCTTTGAACCAATAAAATATCGTGTGGATTTTTACAGCATTCTGCAACTTTTCGCCACACAATGGTACAAAAGCCATTGTGTGGCTTTTGCTTTGCCTTCAAATCCAAATCTGACCCTCAGGAGCAATGAAAATGAACGATACTTTTATGAAAACCAGACCGGTGTTCCCGCTGCTGCTCTCCATGGCCCTGCCCAACGTCATCTCGATGCTGGTGAACAGCCTGTACAACATCGTGGACAGCCTCTTTGTGGCCCAGATCAGCGAGCAGGCCATGACGGCGCTTTCGCTGGTGTTTCCCATCCAGAACTTTGTCAATGCAGTGGCCATCGGCTTCGGCATCGGCATCAACGCCCAGATCGCGCTCTACCTCGGCGCAGGCGACCACGAAAACGCCAACCGGGCCGCCACCCACGGCATGATGTTCTCCCTGCTGCACGGCGTGCTGGGCATGGTCCTCTGCATTGCCATCATGCCCGGCTTCCTGCGCCGCTTCACTACCGATCCCGCTCTGGTGGACATGGGTGTGACCTACTCCACCATCGTGTTCCTGTTCTCGCTGGTCAACATGGCAGACCTCGCCTTTGAGAAGATCTTCCAGTCCGTGGGCCGGATGAATGTTGCCATGGTGGCGCTGATCACCGGCTGCGTGACCAACATCGCCCTCGACCCGGTCCTCATCTTCGGCCTTGGGCCGGTGCCCGCCCTGGGCATTGCCGGTGCGGCCCTTGCCACCGGCATCGGGCAGGCCGTTTCCCTTGTGGTCTACCTCTATGTCTACTGCACCACCAAAGTCGCCGTCCGCTTCTCCCGCCGCTGCCTGCGGTTCGATGCCGCCCTTGACGGCAAGCTCTATGCCATCGGCGTACCGGCCATCCTGAATCTGGCCCTGCCCAGCCTGCTGGTCACCTTCCTGAACGGCCTGCTGGCGGTCTACTCCCAGAGCTATGTGACGGTGCTGGGCATCTACTACAAGCTCCAGACCTTCCTTTACCTGCCGGCCAACGGCATCGTGCAGGGGATGCGACCGCTGGTGGGCTACAACTACGGTGCCCGGGAGCATGGCCGTGTGTCCAAGCTCTACAACCTGACACTGGGCCTGAGCGCCGGGATCATGGCCATTGGCACCCTGCTCTGCCTGACCATTGCAGGCCCGCTGATGGGTCTGTTCACCTCTAACCCCGAGACCATCGCCATCGGCCAGACCGCCCTGCGGGTCATCTGCCTGGGGTTCATCGTCTCGGCAGTGTCTACCACCTCCTCCGGCGCGCTGGAGGGTCTGGGCAAGGGCGTGCCCTCGCTGGTCATCTCCCTCTGCCGCTACATCATCTTCATCATGCCCATTGCGTGGGTGCTGTGCGGCCGCATGGGCCCTACCGGTGTCTGGCACGCCTTCTGGATCACAGAGGCCCTCTCTGCCGTGATCGCCTACGCGGTATATCACAAGGCAATCCATCAGAAATAACCCTCTCTAACAAAAATTCCCGCTCGATGGAGCGGGAATTTTTGTTATCATCTCTTCTTTTGTGGAAGGCTGCGCTCAGATCAGGCCCAAAGTTTTGAGCTCCCTTGCCACGCCGTCCTCCGTCACAGCCGGGCAGATGCGGTCGCAGAGCTTTTTCAGGTTGTCGGAACCATTGGCCATGCAGACGCTGATGCCTACGACATCGGTCATCTGCAGGTCATTGTCGCTGTCGCCAAAGCCGATGGTATCGGCCAGCGAACACCCCAGCTCATCACAGATGGCCTTGATGCCGGTGCCCTTGTTAAACTTGCGGTTGATGAGCTCCCCGTTGACGATGGCTGACGGGGTATCCCCCAGCCGGGACTCGCAGAAGATGAACTGATCCTCATACAACTGCTTTGCTTCAGCAAGGCAGGCCTCGTTGGGGGCGATGAACACCACCTTGTAAACCGGCTCTCCGTGGTATTCCTCAATGGGCCGGATGGTCATGCCATACTCCATCGTTTTGCACCAGCGCTCAGCCTCGCTGTTCAGCTGCCCCGGCTTGCGGGGGAACAAATGGGCGAACCGCTCGATCATCCTGATGCCGCCGTAAGTATCGTCCCGGGCTTCCAGTGTGCACTCGGCACCGGCACGCCCCAGCACCTCCCGCAGGCCCTCGACCTGCGCAGGCTCCATGGGAAGATCCACGAGAATTTTCCCATCACAGCCTACATAGCCGCCTGCAGAGCAGACAAAGCCATCGAAACCGTAGGCAAGCAGCGGTTTTGTCATGCGCAGGTTACGGCCAGTGCACAGAAACACCTTGTGGCCGTTGGCCCGGGCCTGCCGGATGGCCTCCACGGCACTGGCCGGAACGGTCATCTCACCGGGCGGCAGCAAAGTACCGTCAATATCCAGAAAAATCAGTTTTTGCTTCATAGTTCCCTCACTCTTTCACTGCCAGTTCATGGTAAAGCCGCGAATCAGTAGACCAACGGCCAGGATCGCCAGCAGCACCAACAGAACGGTGCGGTTGGCCTGTTTCTGCTTCTGCCTGGCCCGGGCACGGCTGTTCCGGCTGCCGCCCTGCTTCCGGTTCTGGGATCTGCCGCCGGAGCTGCGGCTGCTCGTGTTCTGCTTTGTGCTGCTGCGGCGGGAAGCACTGCCGGAAGTCCCCTCTTTCTTCCTGCCCGCAGTGTTCTGGCCGGACTTTGCCGCGCGAGGGGCTTTCTCTTCCGGGGCCGCCGACGCAATGGGCTTTTTGGCCCCGCAGCGGCTCAGATAATCCTCAGCCAGCCGGTAATACTGGCCCAGCTCACTGGTGCGCAGGGGCGCGCCTGCATAGCCCTCTTCCAGTGCTTCCACGGCCTCGTTGAAGAGGATCGCCGCCTGCGCAGCCGCCGTGCGGTCGGAGGCATGGGCCGCTTCATTGCGGGCGGTGCGCACCGCGTTGCAGGCCCGGCGGGCAGCAGCGGGGTGCTCCGTATTGCCCAGCAGATCCAGCGGGCGGGCAGCATCCTTTTCCGGGTCCAGCAGCACCCGCATACACAGGGTGGTATCCAGCTGCTGCCAGCTGTTTCGGCCCGCCAGATCGGGCAGACGGTCATAATATTCGGGGCTCTCCTGCTGGCGGGTGCGGATGTGATCCAGCAGGGCTCCCAGGCTGTGCTCCCCGGGCTTGTTCTCCCAGTGCCAGCGCAGTAGCTTGCGGCTGATCTCATCGCAGGTAGTTTTGATCTCAAAAGCGGTTTGCAGTGCTTCGTCGGGCATAACGTTTCTCCTTCGTACAACCAAAAAACGGAGGAAGCGCAGCCTCCTCCGTCATTCATTTACATCATAAACTGATAATAGACGAAGCCCCACAGCGCAATGCCTGCGCAGACGATGGCGGTGATGGGCGGGACCCAGCGGACGAGGGTCTCGGCAATGCCGTCACGGCTCTCTTCCGCATCGTCCTCCTCATCGTACTGCTCCACCTCGGGTTCCGGCTGGTGGGCCGGGGCGGCACGGCGGGCAGCAGCAGGCATCACACGGGTGCCCTCGTCATCCACAGCCGCTGCACCGCTGCCGGGGAACGCCGCGCGGGTGGCGGCATCCAGCACCCGGGTAGGCTCTGCTTCCGGAACAGGGGTGTGTTCTACCGGCGGTGCAAAGCTGGTCGGAGCGCCGACAGGCTCTGCCGGGCGGGCCGTCTGGATGACCCGGGTGGGTTCTGCCTGCACCGGCGCGCTGGCCACGATGCGGGTCGGCTCTTCCTGCGGGGTGGCGCTCACCACGCGGGTGGCCTCCACCGCCGGGGCCTGCTCTGCAGGGGCGGCCTTCTGGCCGGGCTGCAGCAGGGTGTTCAGGGCGTTCTGCAGCAGGATGCGGTCACAGCCGCACTCGGTGCAGTAGACCGTGTCCTCTTCCTTCGGGTGGAAGGAACCGCAGGCACAGTACCAGCCGTTCTCGAACACCTGCGGCATATACTTGAGGCCGGTGCGGTTCATCCGGCTTTCCAGTGCCTTTTCCAGCTCCGGACTCAGGCGGCGCGGGGCCGGCAGGCGGACGCGCTTGATGGCATCCAGATGCACGACCTTTTTGCCGCTGTATACGTTCTTCAGGACCACATCCACGCTGGTGATGGCCTTCTGGGTCACGAACACGGCATCGTCCATGCCAAAGCTCTCACCGGGCTTGACCTCGATCTCGCGGTATTCAAAGGCATCCTCACACAGGATGATACCGTCCACGCCCTTGCACTTGAAGTGGATTTCCAGTGCAGTCAGGGTGACCTTGGAGATGTTCTTGAAGGTCAGGCAGACTGCGTTCTCGCCGCTGAGTTCGCCCTTGAGCAGTTCCACACAGACGAACTGCACCGGGCTGCCCGGGGTATAATAGTTGGCCCGGGTGCGTGCGACCGGGTTAAAATTTTCCTCCACGACACTCGCTCCCTTCGATCATTCGTTTTCCTGCGGGGCATCCTGCGCCGGGTCGGGCATTTCCTCGCCCAGCACGGCCTGCTCCGCCTGTTCAGCGGGCTCTGCGCTCTCGGCAGGCTCTGCGGTCTCCACAGGGGCCGCCGGTGCGGCGGGTTCCTGTGCAGGCTCGTCGCCGTCACGCGGGGGCAGCTTGCCGCCAGCCATCACGGTGTTGAACTCCTTCTCGTTGAGCTTTTCGCGTTCCATCAGAGCCTGTGCCAGCGCATGGAGCTGGTCGATGTGCTCCGTCAGGGTGCGGCGGCAGGTCTCGTAAGCCTCATCGATGATATCCCGCATCTCGCCGTCGATCTCGGCAGCGGTGCTCTCGCTGTAGCCCTTGCCCTGGGTGAAATCACGGCCCAGGAAGGTCTCCTCCTGCGAGGTGCCGTAGACCACAGGGCCCAGGCGCTCGGAGAAGCCGTACTTGGTGATCATCTGGCGGGCAATGTTGGTTGCCTGCTGCAGGTCGTTGGAGGCACCGGTGGAGATATCCTCCAGGATCAGCTGCTCGGCCACACGGCCGCCCAGGCTGGAAACGATATCCTCGAACATCTCACCCTTGGTCACATAGCTGCGATCCTTTTCAGGCAGATACATGGTGTAGCCGCCAGCCTGGCCGCGGGGAATGATGGTGATCTCGTGCACGCGGGGATGGTGCTTGCAATAGAAGCCTGCCACGGCGTGGCCCGCCTCATGGTAGGCGGTCAGCTTCTTTTCCTCGGCAGTCACAACGCGGCTCTTCTTCTCAGGGCCTGCCATGACCTTCATGGAAGCTTCCTCAATGTCCTCCATGGTGATGGCCTTGCGGCTGCGGCGGGCAGCCAGCAGAGCGGCCTCATTGACCAGGTTCTCCAGGTCAGCACCCGCAAAACCTGCGGTGCGCTGTGCGATGACCCTGAGGGAGACATCGGGAGCCAGAGGCTTATTCTTGGTGTGGACCTTGAGGATCTCCTCGCGGCCCTTTACATCGGGCAGGCCCACATAGACCTGACGGTCAAAGCGGCCCGGACGGAGCAGTGCCTTATCCAGAATGTCGGCACGGTTTGTGGCTGCCATCACGATGACACCATCGTTGGCCTCAAAGCCGTCCATCTCAACCAGCAGCTGGTTCAGGGTCTGCTCCCGCTCGTCGTGGCCGCCGCCCAGACCTGCGCCGCGCTGACGGCCCACGGCATCGATCTCATCGATGAAGATGATACAGGGCATGGTCTTTTTGGCCTTATCAAACAGGTCACGCACACGGGACGCGCCGACACCGACGTACATTTCCACGAAGTCGGAGCCGGAAATGGAGTAGAAGGGCACCCCCGCCTCACCGGCGCAGGCACGGGCCAGCAGGGTCTTACCGGTACCCGGAGGGCCCACCAGCAAAACGCCGTGGGGGATGCGGGCACCCAGCGTGTTGAACTTGTCGGGGCTCTTGAGGAACTCCACGACCTCCTTCAGCTCTTCCTTTTCCTCGTCCTCACCGGCAACGTCGGCAAAGGTCGCGGTCTTTTTGTTCTCATGCTCGTCCTTCACCTTGGCCTTGCCCACGTTCATAATACCGCCGCCGCCAGCGCCGCCGCGCATCATGGAGAAGAGCAGGAAGCCGGTGCAGCCCAGCATTCCCAGGTAGAACAGGATCTCCATCCAGGGGATGGACTCCTTCAGGGTGGTGTAATCGTACTCCATGGGCGCAGTCGGGTTGGCTGCGTCGTAGGAATCGATATACTGCTGGACGTTCTCGATGAACACATAGGCGTAGGGCAGCTTGTAGCGCACCGTCACCGTGCCGTCATCGTTTCTGGTTGCCCCCACGGAAGAGGTGGAGGAGGAGAACAAATTGCTCAGCAGACCGCCGGAGGCCTGTGTGGCAGCGGTGGCACCTGTGGTTTCGGGCAGCTCCTGCTTGCCCTCCTTCAGCGTCAGGGTGATGATGCTGGTGTTGCGGTCCAGCGTAAAGGCTGTGACCTGATTGTTCTCAAAGTAGTGCACCACAGTCGAGTAGCTCATGGTGGAGCCGCCGGTACTGCTGTCGCTGGTGCCCAGCACCGACCAGATCATCAGAACACCGGCCAGTGCCAGCGCCAGGATCAGGGGATTAAAGCGAGGTCGTTTCGGTTGCAAAAGGGATCAACTCCAGTTCTAATTCGTTTTTGTTATGCGTAGATTTCCGGTTTCAGCACACCCACATAGGGCAGATTGCGGTATTTCTCATCGTAGTCCAGACCATAGCCCACCACAAATTCGTCCGGCACCTGGAAGCCCTCGTAATCGGGCTGGATGTCGGCCTTGCGGCGGCTGGGCTTGTCCAGAATGGTGCAGATCTTCACGGAATTCGGGTTGCGCATCTTGAGCATGGGCACCAGCTTGGAAAGGGTGACACCGGTATCCAGAATGTCCTCCACGATCAGCACGTCCTTGCCGGACAGGTCGCCGTCCAGATCCTTGATGATCTTGACCAGACCGCTGGTGGTGGTATTGCTGCCGCCGTAGCTGGACACGACCATAAAATCAATATTGCAAGGGATGGTCACGGCCCGCATCAGGTCGGCCATAAAGACCACCGAACCCTTGAGGATGGAGACGAGGACAAGGTTTCTGCCCTCGTAATCCCTGCTGATCTGTGCACCCAGTTCGGCAACCTTGGCTTTCAGTGCTTCCTCACTGACCAGGATGTTCTTGATATCGTCATTCATGCTCATGGGTTGTTCCTCCATTTTCCAATTCCAACTGCAAGATCTGTTCTGTCTCCTCGTCCGGGGCCAGCCCCTCGGCAAAGCCCTCCCCACAGACCCACAGGATCTCACTGCCCGCCGCCAGCAGCGGCAGGCCCTCTCGTATTCCGGCAGGAATGCCTGCCTCATTCATCCATTTGCGCAGGGGCTTGCTCAGCCCCCGCCCCGCAGGCCGGAACCGGTCTCCCGGTTGACGGGTGCGCAGCGTAAGGGCAGAATATAACAAGGTTATTCTAGCATAATCCGCCCGATTTTTTAAGTCTTTTTTATGAACACCCTGTGTTTTTTCTCGAAAACCGCTTACAAAAAGCCGTGTTTTCAGGGTTTGGCCCCCGGGCAAGGCAAATTCTGCCCCATCGGCAGGGGCAAACGGCAGCGAAAACGCAGGGGCCGCAGCCACTTCCGGCCGGCTCTTTTCCTGCCAGAGCATCCCGCTGCCTGCGCAGAAGCGGACCGTATCGGTCAATTGCACCGCCCCGCTCCCCTGCTCCACCAGCTCTGCCAGCAGGCGGATATACTTTTCCTCGGCATCCCGCACCGGGGCAACAAGGCTGTGGAGCGCCGCTTCCAGAATGAGCGGGTCAGCGCCCTGCAGCGGCTCCAGCCGCCACGCTGCCTTGGCTTTCGGGGCCTTGCGGGCAGTCTGGGCTGCATCCAGACGCGCGATGGAAAGCAGCTGTTCTGCCTGCCTGGCAAAGTAGGCATCCGCGCGGGCCGCCTTTTCACAGAAGCGGGCCAGATTTTCCTCTGCCGCATCGTTGACGCTGCGCAGGGCCGGAACGGCCCCATGGCGCAGGCGGTTGCGGGCGTAAGCATCGGACTCGTTCGTCTCGTCCGTCACCCAGCCCTGCCCGAAAGCGGCGCAGAGCGCTTCGGTCTCGGCCCGGGTCAGGCCCAACAGCGGGCGGCAGTAGCCGGGCCGCCTGGGCCGGATGCCCCCTGCCCCGTGCAGCCCGGTACCCCGGGCCAGCCGGAACAGCAGGGTCTCGGCCTGGTCAGTAGCAGTATGGGCCGTTGCAATGCAGTCTATCCCGCCTGCCAGCAGTTGGGCAAAGCAGGCATAGCGGAGTCTGCGGGCCCAGTCCTCCCCGGCATGGGGCGGCACAGCCATTCCCACATCTGCCGGGCGGAAGACTGTCAGCGGCACCCCCAGCCGGGCACACTCGGCCCGGACAAAAGCTTCGTCCCGGTCCGCAGTCTCACCCCGCAGGCCGTGGTTGACATGGCAGGCCGTAAGGGGATACCCAAAAGCTTCCCGCAGTTCCAGCAGCACCTGCAGCAACGCCATGCTGTCGGCTCCGCCCGAAACGGCGGCGCACAGGTGCAGAGCCCGACCCGGCTCCGCAGGCGCAAACAGCTGCTCCTGCCGGGCAAAGCGTTCTACTTTTGCGATCAATTTTGATGTCTCGTCGTTCATCAGCGTTTGAAGTCCACATCCATAAAGCGGGTGTGTGCGCCATCCCAGCCCAGCGGCACCGTGCTGGTCTCGCCGTGGCGGTTCTTTGCCACGATGCACTCCGCGGTATCCGCATCCACCTCGGCCCCATCGGGGTTCTGGCTGGCGTAGTAGGAATCACGGTAAAGGAAGAGGACGCAGTCGGCATCCTGCTCGATAGAACCGGAGTCACGCAGGTCCGACAGCTGGGGCCGGTGAGAAGAGTTGTTGCCCTGCTTCTCCACCGCACGGGACAGCTGAGAAAGTGCGATGATGGGCACATTCATTTCTTTAGCCATGATCTTCAGGTTTCGGGTGATGGAGCTGATCTCCTGCACACGGTTCTCGCTGCGCTGGCCGGTGGTCATCAGCTGCAGGTAGTCGATAACGATCAGGCCCACATTGGGGCGGGTGGGGTCCTGATTGACCCGGCGGATCTTCGCCTTCATCTCGGTGATGGTGATGCC
>OGCM01002211.1_pt1 | contig 18994 bp, 18 predicted proteins | sample 1570151 | NCBI WGS metagenome assembly OGCM01 (sample SAMEA4370582, study PRJEB24528) | human gut metagenome
TGGATCGCCTTCATAGGCAAGGGCCAGCTGATTACGAAGATCATAGAAGCGGTTATTTACTGGTGTGGCGGAGAGCATAAGTACCTTTGTCTTGACACCTGGTTTGATGACTCTGTTCATCAGTCGCATGTAGCGATTCTCTTTTTCGCCACCTTTACTATTGGTGCCATTGCCATTACGGAAGTTATGGCTTTCATCAATGACGACAAGGTCATAATTTTCCCAGTTAATTCGATCAATCGGCAGTCCAATGACAGTGTTTCCGCTGTCACGAGAGAGGTCTGTATGGTACAGAATGTCATAACGGAGTCTGTCTGCGGCTAGCGGATTATTAATCAGATTGCCACGGTAGGTCATCCAGTTCTCAGAGAGCTTTTTCGGACAAAGCACGAGAACATTTTTGTTGCGGCCTTCGTAATATTTTATGACGGCAAGAGCTGTAAACGTTTTGCCAAGACCAACGCTGTCTGCAAGGATGCAGCCGTTGTATTGTTCCAATTTATTGATAATCGCGAGAGCAGCATCTTTCTGGAAGTTGAACAGTTTATTCCAGATTACGCTATCCTTAAAACCGGTAGCTTCGTTTGGCAGTACGTCTTCTGAAATATCTTCTAAGAACTCACTGAAGATATTGTACAGAGACATGAAATAAATCAATTCTGGTGAATTTTCCTGGTATACAGAAGAAATCATATCAATAACTTCTTCGGTAACATTTGTGAGTTTTTCTTCATCATTCCAGACGGAATTAAACATATGGAGAAATTCTTTGCTTGCTGGATTCTCCATACGTGTAATCATGTTTGTCAGATTATTGCCGCGCTCACAGCCAAGGTCAACGGTTGTGAATGTATTCATTGGCATATAGGTATAGGTATCCTCATCGCCATCTACTATAAGGAAGTTATTCATGCCTTCACGGGTAGTGTTAGTTTTAAAGCATACCTTACGACGCATCCAATCTGCACATTCTTTTGCTACAGCCTTCTGCTTCAGCTCATTCCGTAGGCGCACTTCAAATTCAGTGCCATATAAACTTTTTTCTCGCTGAAGACGCGGGATATAAAATTCTCGACGCTCTTTCGGCGTTTTCTCCGCCACGAAGGTAGGAGAGGTGAATATAAAGCGTAGTTCTTCGCAGGACTCCAGCTGTTTTTTTAATTCCTGATAGGCATAGATGGAAAAACAGGCTGCTGCAATAGAAATACGATCACCGCGTTTTATCGTTTTCACAAGGTCATCTTTTACGACCTTCGTGGTGTTGTTAAATATTTCCACAGGTAAATCTCCCTTCAGAGCCCTTTAATCTTTTACTGTTTCCATGATGTCTTCCAGGGTACAGTCTAACGACTCGCATATTTTAAGTAGAACGTCAGTTGTGATATTTGCGCCCTTGCTTAATTTTGCAATGGAAGCAGCACTTACGCCACTTTTTTGTGCGAGATCATGTTTATTCATATTTTCATCAATCAGCAACTTCCATAGTTTATTATAACTTATACGCATAATTTGTCTCCTTTGGATTGTTTAATAATACATAGTGACATTATATCATAGTATGAATGAAAAAACTATGATTTTGAATAAAAAATATGCGAAAGCATATAATAATTTACAAAATTAAAAAGAATTTACTTATAAGAAAACTAATTTGTATGTAATAGGTAGATTGAAAATCAGGAGAAGAAGCTATATAATACAAGACATTGGGAGAAGTGAAATAAACATATTGGGGAGGTACAAATGTTAAAGCAGAATCAGGATAATATATCTATAAGAAAAGAGGATGAAATCTGTTATGGACAAAAAATTCGCAGTTATGGAAACTGTAGTTTCTCGGTCGTCATTCCAACGCTTTTGATTACTGAGCAAGTTGTTTTGGTGAAATTTTCTGTGCGGTATAAGCCTGGGGCATCATGTAATTTGGTGCTTGATTTTGGAAAAATTGTTGATCAAACGAAAAGAGAATATTCAGAATATCCTTCTGATATTGTTCTTCGACAAAAGGGAATAAGCACAGTAGAATTTGAAATTGCAACGCTTAATAAAAAAATTATATGGAAAAATGCTAAGGTATTATTAATGTTGTTATCGTCTTCTGGAGTTAAATATGAAATTTCTTATTTATGCGATACTGCATCAAAACTTCAGTTTGAATATGTCATGGAACTGAAAATGAGTGCAGAAGATAAAGCACGTTATAGAAAAATTATAGAAAATAAGGAAAAGAAACAAAGCAAGAGTGATGAAGTGATTGGCCAAGCAGCGAATGAAAAGTCTATGTATACAACGCCTACATTAGAAGAATATAAAAAAGCGCTGCTTCAAGAAATGTATTTTTTAAAGAATAATGGTGGGCGGAAATATAAGATTACGAATGGTACACGTATTGATAACAGTAAAAATACTTATGTATATCGTTTTGAGCTAGAAACTGAACTGAATTTGGCAGATGACGCACCAATTACATTTGTTGCTAATGGAAGAGATGCGGTTGGAAGCGTTCTGACATGTGAAGGCTTTGAAATTATTGTCACAATTGATAAAGATTTTGGTAATAAGATTGGTGTTGCTTATATTAGTGTAGAACCATGGAAGCTTTTAGAAGCACAGGTTAATAAAATTGGAAGTATTTCAAGATCAGATTATATTGCAATTAAGTTGTTGGAAGATGGACCAAAACTAGCAACAATGGAGCCGTACACGATGATTTCAAAGGGACAAGAAATTGCAAAAAGAAAAGCAGTGCAGCAGGATATTACTGTAATTTGGGGACCGCCTGGTACGGGTAAAACACATACAATGTCGGAAATTGCAATTGAATTTTTTAAACAGAATAAATCTGTTTTGGTTGTTTCACATAGTAATATTTCTGTAGATGGCGTTATTAAAAAAGTGGCCGAGCTAATGAAAATGGCTGGGATGGAAAACGTATTGAAAAAAGGAAAAGTGCTTCGATATGGCTATGTTCGAGATAATGAGTTGACGGATGCTGTAGATACTGTTGCGTTCAACTTTGCGTTGAATCAAAATCAAGAACTTAAGAAAAAGAGGGAACAATTATTAAAGGAAAAAGATAATTTGCGTGGAAAGGGACAACAAAATAGTCAACAGTATTTGGATATTGAAAAGAAACTAAAAGAAATTCGTGTGCAGGTACGGTCATTTGAAGGTCGATATGTAGAAAAGGCACAATTAATTGCAACAACAATCTCTAAAGTTAATATTGATAAAATCTTTGAAAATAGAAAATTTGATGTAGTTATGTTTGATGAGGTTAGTATGGCTTATGTGCCACAGCTTATCTGTGCTGCTACTTATGCGAAAGAACATTTTATTGCAGTAGGAGATTTTCGACAGTTAGCACCAATCGCACAATCAGAAGCTCAAAAAGTATTAGAAGTGGATATCTTTACATATTTAAAAATTTCTGTAAGTAAATCTATAATTTACAATCATCCATGGCTTGTGATGTTGAATGAGCAGAGAAGAATGCATCCAGAAATTTCAGAGTTCGTAAATCAATATGTTTACAATAAAATGCTTAAAAATCATGAGAGTGTTTATAAAAGCAGAATTGATGTTGCTCGTCAAGTTCCATTTGCGGGACATGCGATGAATCTGATTGATTTAAGAGGAACTTATTGCGCAGCAGGAAAAAATAGTGATAATTCTCGATTTAATATTCTTAGTGCAGTTGTTTCATTGGGAACAGCAATAGATGGAAGTGGGAAAAAACTTAGTGTGGGTATTATTACACCATATGCGGCTCAAACACGTTTGATTCGAGCGATGTTGAAAGATTATGATAACAAGCATAAAATAGAAGTTGCTTGTTCTACGGTTCATCAATTTCAGGGATCAGAGCGAGATGTAATTATTTTTGATGCTGTTGAAAGTTACCCATCTCAAAAGGCAGGATGGTTGATGTCAAAAAATGAGAATGGTCATGTGACACGATTAGTCAATGTTGCAGTAACAAGAGCAAGAGGAAAACTGATTACAGTGGCTAATAGCAAGTTTTGGGCAAATAAATTTGAAGGAACTAGTCATATCTTTTATAATCTGATTCAACATTTAAAATGTAAGGGTAATGTAGTAGATATAAAAGATCAAGTGCTTGAGAATTATTTTAGAAATTTAAATACTGGAAAAAATATTCATTATTATTCAGATATGAAGGAAAGTATTAAAGATTTGATAAAGGATATTCATACCGCACATGAAAAGATTGTAATTTCGCTTCCAGATGGAAATTTGGATAAAAAGACTTCTGAAATAATTTTAAAAGAGTTGCAGGAACTGTATGGAGTTCGCATTTTAATGAAAACGAATGATTATACAAGTTTACCAGATGAATGGAAAGCATATTGTTGGGGAACAGATGATGCAGTATTTCCACTTCTTATGATAGATGATCGGATTATTTGGTATGGGGTACCAGATTCAAAACAAATTTTTAGTGATGGTAGCTGGGGATATATGACGGTATGTAAGACTATTTTTCGATTTACAGGAGAACATACTGTTGAAATGATTAAGTCGCTTTCTGGATTGGAAAATCGTGTAGTTGATAAGCATTTGAGTTCTCTAAAGGAGAAGAAAGGATATGGTATGCAAAGTGCATTGAATCAGAAAGAAGATAATGGAGATCAATCATACGGTTTAGAAAAATTTGTAAAGGAAAACTCAAACTGTCAAAAATGTAGAAAATCAATGATACTTACAAAAGGCAGAAGTGGTAAATGTTTTTTGAAATGTAAATCATGTGGCGAGGTAGCATATTTAACTCCAGAGCTTGTGAATAGATATATTGAAAAGGAGTCACTGAAGTGTCCAATTCATAGTTGTTCAATAGAAGCTAAACTGGGACAATATGGAGTGTATGTTCGATGCAGCAGTGGACATAATATAAAGATAGACGATATTTAGAAAACAAACTTATTGAGCTAGTGAAGCGCTTGATCTGAAGTCGAGCATTTGATTCCATATCAAAGTGTGGAGGATGCATTGTTCAAAGTATTAGGGGCAGAATAGAAAGTCGGGTGTCTTTTTATGCGTTTGGGGAAAATTCGGTAGAAATAAATTTCAAACAGTGTTATAATAAATGACATTATTAGTATAACTTTAAAAGGTATTCCCAGAACTGCAGGAAAAATATCTGGCTGATCCAAAGTCGGGACCGTGTCCCTGCTTCAAGGCAGGCGATACATTTTTGCTAAAGAGAACGCCGCAGCGGGACGATTTCTATCATCTGATGAATGGCAAGTTTTGCGGTGAGGCATGGGACGCAGTGAGCCGATATGTCTATACCGCTTTGCAGGGCGGCTCTATCATGCACGGCTGGACAAATGACGAGCGCATGATGATCACCTGCTGTAATGATGGGACAAGACCTGTCATATTCAAAATAGAAAGAATTGACATCCCGGAAAGCGAAGAGGAAAAGCAGTGGCTGGAGAAGCAGAATTTCAAGAACACTGCAGAGGATGCTTATACGGGATAAATCAAAAATTTAACGAATTAAGCTAATCGTGCCATATGGCTTGATTATAAACGCAAAGATAAAAACGCAACGTGCATCTTTGATGTACTAGAGCCGGTAGGTAGCCCGGCCGTCCTATTTATAATAGGGTAAGTAACCTGCCCCTCCGGGTTGTCCGTTCTTTGTTCAATAAGTTTTAGGAGGGAATTTTATGAACAAAGTAAGTGGAAAACTGACGGTGTATTTTGAAGAACTATTTTGGGTAGGTGTATTTGAGCGTATTGAAGATGGTAAATTATCTGTGGCAAAGGTAACATTTGGTGCAGAACCAAAAGATTACGAAGTGCAGGAATATATTCAAAAATACTATTTCAGTTTGAAATTCAGTCCGGCTGTTGAAACTATTGTAAAGGATATAAAAAGAAATCCGAAACGGATGCAGCGAGAGACAAGAAAGCAGACAATAGAAATAGGCATCGGCACAAAATCGCAACAGGCATTGAAATTACAACAGGAGCAGAACAAACAGGAGCGTAAAGAGAGAAGCCGCAAGAAGAAAGAGGCAGAAGAACAGCGAATGTTTGAGTTGAAACAGCAAAAGAAAAGAGAAAAGCATAAGGGGCATTAAAGTCCCTTGAGCTTTTGCTCAAATTCAAGTTTGTAGAATTAATAAAATCGGAAGTTGGGGGATACACATGAAAATAGTAATCGTAAACGGAAGTGCGAGAAAAGGAAACACATTAACAGCGATCCAGGCATTTGCTGAAGGTGTTGCAGAAGAAAATGAAATTGAAATCATCACACCGGAGAAGCTGAACATTGCTCCGTGCAAAGGTTGCGGAGTTTGTCAATGCAGCAAGGGCTGTGTCGATCAGGACGATACGAATCCGACAATAGATAAAATCGTTGCAGCGGATGTGATTGTCTTTGCCACACCTGTTTATTGGTGGGGTATGTCAGCACAGCTGAAGCTCATTATTGATAAATGTTATTGCAAAGGACTCCATCTAAAAAACAAAAAGGTCGGTGTCATTGTTGTCGGAGCTGCTAGGGTCGGCAGCATCCAATATGAGCTGATCAATAAGCAGTTTCAGTGCATGGCAGATTATTTGTTTTGGGATATGCTGTTTATAAAATCATACTCCGCAAGTGACAGAGCGGATTTGAGTAATAACACAGATGCTATTGCTGAATTGAAAGAACTGGGCAGTAATCTGTGTTGAATAACAGTATTGAATTCCACATGGCAATTATTGAACTTTCTAAAACGGTTAAGAAAGGATGATTAAATGGATTATTTTGCTGTAATTGATACTGAGACAAACTGGAACAATGAAGTAATGTCCATAGGCGTTGTGATAGCGGAGAAGGATACATTCAAAAAAGTCGATGATCTATATTTTATATTTGATCCAGAGTATAAGATTGGCGGCATGTTTTCTATGGTACTTCCGGTAAAAGGACGAACACCTAAAGATCTTTTATTTACACGTAAGATAGCTATAGAAAAATTTAAAGAAGCTTTTGAAAAATATGGCGTAAAAGATTTATTTGCTTATAATGGCGCTTTTGATAAGAATTTGCTGAACGAATTAGCGTCCTATAGATGGTTTGATATTATGAAAATTGCTGCATATAGGCAGTATAACGATAAGATTCCTGCCAGTATAGAATGCTGCAAAACAGGAAAAATGAAGCGTAATTATGGCGTGGAACCTATGATGCAGTTGCTGTCTGGTAATTGTAGATATACGGAAGTACATAACGCTTTATATGACGCAGCTGATGAACTTGAGATTATGCGGTTACTTGGAAAAAAATTTGAAGAGTATATCGTTGCGAAAATTTGATTGATGTTAAAATCTGGTATTTCAAAGCTTCTCACATCAACAGTGGGTAACACTGAAATTTCAGGAAAGGAGATTGTGTATGATGACAGCAAATCCGATTTTACTTCAGAAAAAATATGCTCGCGTCATTGAGTGCTTTGCCAAACAGCAGGGACTTTCATTGGATGAGGCATTGGGTTTATTTTACCATTCTGAAGTCTATCAGTTAATGCGTGACGGTGTTTCCGATATGCACTGCATGAGCGATGCGTATTTGGTGGATGAACTGGAACAGGAATATAATCAGAATATGGAATAATGTCTTGCTAATAAATTTTCCCTTTGAGTAGAGGTGGTCAACAACCTAAATCTACTCAAAGGGGATTTTTTTGTAAAGGCGAAACCGCCAACTGAATTATTATATTTTTTGTGAAAAATAGTTGCATAAAAAATATAACGGTGATATACTAATATCAGAAGGAAGATAAGACCAATGGTTTGGAGGAATGAGACATGATTGTAGAGGTGAGAGCGAAAAACTGTTACGCATTTGAGGATGCCATTACATTTTCAATGAAGGCAGATATGCGAAATAAGAAATTTGGAGCAAATGTTCATAAAGAGAACAATTTTAATGTGCTGAAAACAGTAGGAATATACGGTCCAAATAATGCCGGAAAAACTTGCTTGATTAAGTGTATTAAGGTAATTAAAAATGTACTTTTAAATAAGAAAAATGGTGTGATGCCTAATATATTTGCGGACAGTCCTATCTGTGAGTTAGGCGTTACATTTTTATCATCTGGAAGGAAATTTTCTTATGATTTTAAGTATGATGAAGAAAAAGAAGAATATATATATGAATTTTTTTCTGAGATACTGAAAGATCAATATGGCAACGAAAAAGAGGTTTGCTGGCTGAAAAAGGACTCGGTTAGTGAAGTATATGAATGCCTTGACGAGACTGTACAGGCCATGATTCCAGTTATATCAAAAAATAATTTACTGTGCTATTTGATTGATACAAGCAAGTTTGAGTATATGAACGAGATGAAGAAAATTCTTGTTGGGTTTGCAGAGAAAATTGATATTATCAATATGAATAATATCCCTATGAGACATACGATTGAACTTATGAAGAATAAGGATCAATTACAGCAGAAGGTTGTCGATTTTATCAAAAATGCAGACTTGTATATGGATAATTTCGAATATGTGGACATTGATAAGATACAGCTCAAAAAAGGGGAAGGTGACGAAAAGCCAGACGAAAAGGTACTAGATATTCCAGAAAATATTATGGATCAGATTCGCCTTGTTTCAACGTATAAAGGAGTCCATGTGCCAAGTATGATGTTTGATTCCACAGGAACAAAAAAAATTGCTGCTATTGCTAGTTATGTGATCGAAGCACTTGAACAAGGCAGAATTCTCGTTGTGGATGAGCTAGATAGCAGTATTCATTTCAAACTGACCAGAGCAATTGTGGCGATGTTTAACAATGAACTGAATACAGGCGCGCAGATGATATTTACTGTCCATGACATCAATCTTATGGATTGCAAGAGAATGTTTCGAAAGGAACAGATTTGGTTTGTTCATAAAGATGAAGAAGGAGTATATGTGTACTCACTTGCCGATTTCACAGCACAGAAGGGTGTGAGAGATACGACAGACGTTATGGAAAAATATAGGAGGGGAGCCCTTGGCGCATTGCCAGATCCAGAACTAATCAATTCGTTGTTGAGTATCAAAGGTGATGTGAAGGGGGATAGTGATGATGCCGATGCCGAATAAAATGCCTAAGTTTTTTGATAAGCATAAAATCTGTATTATATGCGAAGGCAATGAGGAATATCAGTATCTTAAACGCTTGAAAGATTTGAAAGTCTGGAATGAACAGTATGATATTTCGTTAGTTAATGCTGGTGGTAATGGAAATATTCCAGCTAGATATCAAGACCGATATCAAAATGGAGCAGATGAACTTGTGCTTGTATTTTGTGATACGGAAAAGAAACCGCATGAGCAGTACGAAGATATCAAACGAAAAATTAACGAATTTCATGGCGTAGATAATGCTGCAAAAGAAGTGATTATATTTGGTAATCCCTGTACAATGCAGATTATATCGAAACACTAGACAGATGAAAATCTGAAATCACCTGCGAAACCGGTAAATGCTCCATTAATAAAGAAATATACTGATGTGGAGAATTACAAAGGAAGGGCAGACCAAATTGGAGAGATTATGAAACATGTTACTAAAGAGAATTATGTGGAAATGTCTCGACGAGTGGAAAGTTTGGAATCGCAGGATTTTATGACTGGAAGTAGCAATTTTGGAAAATTCATAAAGCTGTTTGAGCGTGTTGACAGTGAGTGGATTGAGAAAATTAACAATCGTATAGAGTAAATAGGGAGGAAAATAATTATATGGAGCAAATGAAAAAGAAATCAGTTCTTTTGGGAAACGGAATAAATATTCAATTCGGAGGAAAAGCTTATTCAAACCGATTTATTTTATCAAGAATTGTATTTAATGCACAGTGCGATAAATATGATAATTTGTTTGAAGGTACGTTATCAGGAAAAGAAATAAAACAGCTTTTTTATGGACTTCTTCCTACTGCTAATGCTGTACTTGATGGAAAATATGATGAAATTGGTACGGATGAATGTGAAGTGAAGGAAGCTATTGTAGAATTTAAAAAACAAAATGCATATCGTAGTAAGTTTGAACATTACTATGATATTCCTTTAGAAGATTGGTTTTTACTGTTGCGATTAAATCTTTTAAAAGATTCGGATTTTACAGATAGATGGGTGGCAGCGAAGCGAGGATTAGAATGGATGATTCTTGATGCTATATATAATGAAGGGCGCCTTCAAGAGGTTTATCAAAAAATGAAAAAGCCAGTCAAGCGTTTTTTCAAGGCATTTGATTCGATATTCACATTGAATTATGATGATAATATAGAGCGATTGACTAATAGAACTGTATATCATTTGCATGGAGATTATGCCGTTCTTGCTGATTCGGAAAACCCAGAATTTGTTTCAGGATTTTACCATATGCAAACAGGACAAATAGTAGCAAATCCAGAATATCCACAATGTTATTGCAATGCATTGCTTAATTTTAGTGGTCAGCATAAATACGAAGCGGCACAGAAAAATTTAGAGTGCATTAAGATCCTACAGCGATTAAAACAATTACATGATAATGATATTGAGGCATTTCAGTTAGAAAGATTATCAATAGAAAGTCGATCAAGTAAAGCTGCTAAAATTATTGATACCTATATTGAGCATCCAGAACTGAAGATAGCTACAGATTATCATTTTAGTGAGTTGGAGCAGCTTTCTGGTGAGTTATATATTATAGGTCTTTCTCCGCAAAATGATAGTCATATCTTTGAATGTATCGAAAAAAGTAGTGTCGATAAAGTTATTTTCTATTGTTATGGTGAACCACCCAAAGCATTGCCTTTAACTAAGCCATATGAGTTTGCTGATATAAAGAAACTGTGGAAATCACTGGATGCAGACATGCCCAAATATAATTGTGGAAGAAAGTATCCAAATTCTGAAAGGGCAAAGAGGTTTTTCAAAATTTTAAATGAGGTATCCTTTGATCCAATTACAGAAGATGAGCTTATAAAAGAGGCAAATTCAATTCCTGATTTTATCGCAGTGCCGTTATGTCAGGAAGCTATGAATTTAAAAGAGATACAGATAGCACCTAAGAATGAAGAAGGATTTTACAAGCAATTTAGAGCTGTCAGTAGAATTGCATTAAGAGAAGGTATTTATCCAGCGGTCTTTTATTTGCTATTAGCAGAAAATTTTCCAAAATTGAAGTAAAGAATGGAAAAAGGATCGAGATAAAACAAAAACCGGTAATCGCTATGCGAAAATCGGATGCTCCTTCTAAACATGTTAGATGAGTTATGTCATTATAATATGTGATGAAGAGAAAAAAGTCAATGTATCTGAAAAAAATAAGAGGATAATTGATATATAAAATCTAAGCCATAAATAAAGAGACCCCGTAATTCAAGCACCTGCAAGCAGACACCATCACGGAGCCTCATATGGCTAGGATACAGGCACCGAAGCATCTGTAAACAAACACAGCGATGCACTATAAACCTGCATCTAATTATAAAATGTAAAACATATTTGTCAATAAAAAAGTTCTTGATAACACAAGAGAAGGAAAACAACTACGCATGGACACCGATAAAGTAGTACAAGATTTGAACCGGCGTTTTGCAGCACCACTGCCGGAATTTTATAAGCGTCGTATCATCTTTTGGTACGATGAAGATAAAGAATTTGAGGACAAGCTGGACGAAGTAGTTCTGGAAAACGCAAAAGTGATTGCATTGACCAGAAACAATTCGTTTTCCGTGAAGAAACTGCTTTCGGTAGACGACTTGACCACAAACTATTTGATTTACAGTACTTGTAGCTATAATCGCCCGGATGACAACTGGCTTCTGGATGTGGAGCTTTATAGTGAGGAGTTTAGGGCAGACCTGATTTCCATCTGGATGGATGAGATGGGACTTCCATCAAATCCGGCCATGCGAAAGCAGGTCAAGAATTACCGTGCTTATTTCAATGCGAAAGATCGGCGTTTGAAATAAGCACACAAAGCAAAGTTCCAGCAACACCCGATCAATTGAATATAACTGTCATGGCGGCAATCTGTGGATTAAAAAAACCACAGCTGAGCCAAATTTTACGCAGTGTATTCCGTGCCGGACTGGATTTAAAGAATAATATTATTTATCAAGATTTTGTAAAATATCATGCAGACGGTGCATTTTGGGAGAAAGTTCGACAGGGCTGCGGATTTGCAGAGGAAGAACCAGATCTTGGACGGCTGGCAATCCATTTGCTGCTGACCACTGCTACCTGCACGATGCGGCAGGAATATCTTGCCGGACTGGATGGATTTATTTCCATGCCACACCAGGCATATTGCTACGATTTTATTTCTGAATGGCTTCACAGTGAAGACAAGCAGCAATTGTATGATGTAGCACGTTATGTTGAGGATGAAGCCCGTCTGCATCAGCGATTTGAAAAGCTGACTGTGGATGATTTGGTGGGAACGGAATGCTTCCCATGTATCAACGAAGTGATTCTGACAAAACTGATGACAGAGATAAGCGACCATATCATTGATGTGGATACGATTACTTCAACCGTTGAAAAGCGAAGAACTTGTGCATGGTATGAGCCGTTTGAAAATTTCTATGACGGTATTTTGCAAGTGGCAAATATGCAAAGTTTCTTTAAGGAACATTCTGCTGGATTTCATACCGCAGAAGCAAAAGGCATCTGGAAAGAATATACGGAAAGCTACTATCAGATGGATACCTATTACCGTTTGTTCCACATGAGCTTCCAAAAGAGTCTGGAGACTTCCAACATTATGTTGGATGATCTGTTCAAACACGTTGTTGATAAGGTTGAAGGACTTTATACCCATTGGTTCTTAGGCGAGTTATGGAATAGTGTAAAAACATACATAGAGGATACGTATGAAGGATGAGTGAAGAACTAACGCGGATGAGAAGATAATCTTAAGCAGTTAGTAACATGAAAAATTTTTTCTGTGCTCACAGTGATTTATGAGTTTGTGAATAACTAGAGAGAGTTCAGCTGTACAGGTACGACGAGTACGCATAGCTGAATGATTTGTAGTACAGCGGTAAGACTATAAATAAAAATGAAAAATATGTTTTTAAAAAGGAAATGCAAAAACATGAAAATAAAAAGTATGAAGACAATACGAGTAGTAGCAGCCGTCATTCGCCAGAATGGAAAGATATTTGCCACGCAGCGCGGTTACGGTGAATGGAAAGATGGATGGGAATTCCCTGGTGGAAAGATAGAAACCGGGGAAACACCCGAGGCAGCATTAAAAAGAGAAATACAGGAAGAACTCGATACTGAGATATCGGTGAAGGAACGCATTGATACGATTGAATACGATTATCCGAATTTCCATTTGTCAATGGATTGCTTTTGGTGTGAAATCGTAAGCGGCAAACTTGAGCTAAAAGAACACGAAGCGGCAAGGTGGCTGACGAAGGAATCTCTTGATAGTGTGGATTGGCTTCCAGCGGATAAAGCATTGATAGAGAAAATCAGGTTGATGCTTTGATAAGAGTCTCTATAGTAGCTGTTTTATAATAGTCATAATAGCAAATAATGAGAGAGGACATATAGTAGTGGAAAGAGAAAAAAATAGATGTCGCGCGTGGTATGAGGGCGATCCGATATTGGAGGAATATCACGACAATGAGTGGTGCAAACTAAATCATGATGACAATTTTCAGTTTGAGATGCTTTGTCTTGAAGGAGCAAGTGTAGGTTTGTCGTGGAAAACAATTTTGCATAAGAGAGCAAATTATCGTGCTGCATTCCATGATTTTCAAATCGATGCATGCAGTGAAATGACAGATGAGGAACTTGAGAATCTTATGCTGGATTCAGGAATCATACGCAATCGTAGTAAGATATTCAGTGTGCGCAAGAATGCACAGGCAGTAAAAAAAATTCAAGATCAATACGGATCATTTGACGCATACTTGTGGCATTTTACTGAGAATAATGTCATAGATGGTCATTGGAAGACGGTAGAGCAGATACCGACAGTTTCAGATGTGTCTCGTAAGATGGCTCTTGACATGAAGAAAAAAGGAATTGCTTTTGTAGGCCCTGTGATTACCTATTCATTCTTACAATCCATAGGGATGGTAAATGATCATCTTGAAGATTGCAAATACAGAGATTGTTGATAGAACATGAAAATTGATTAGGACTAAAATAAAAACGCAAAACACGTTGATATTTTCATTACTGAGAGATATAATAATATTACATAGTAATAAAAACGATAAAACAGTTTTTAATAGGAGAAACAAGTGAATGAAAATACTTCGTATTACAGCACAGGGACTTCCATTGTTTAAGGAAGATCTGGATATTTGTTTTTATGCACAGCAGCGTGTGAGTGAGAATGATAAGAATAATTTATATAATATGATTGAAAATTATTATCTTCATTCAGCATGTGCCTTTATTGGTATTAATGCATCTGGAAAAACATCTGTACTTAAAGTGGTCAACTTAGCATTAAGCATTATAAAAAATGAGCCTATCAATCATGCGGAAACTAAGAGCATCCTTGGAGGAGCAAAAAAAGCTACAATTTGCACATGCTTTTATGACAAACGTAAGTATGTTTGCTGTCTGGAGACTGAAATTACTGCAAAGAAATCGAAGACAGGAGAATATATGTATTCGATTTTATCTGAAAAATTATGGGAAAAGCCAATTGCTAGTGTTAGATCAAAGAAATATTTGACAGACTTTGCAGGGATGAAACCAACAGCAATCCGCAATCAGGATGAGATATATCTGCCAGATGATGTTAGTTTTATTATTGCACATAACAAAAAGGTAAATGATACAGTAGAAGTATTCAGTTTACTTTCTTATACGAATATAAATGTACTACCATTTACGGAGGATATTCCGCTAGAAGTGATTGCCTTTCTTGATCCTACAATTGAGAAACTATGTTTTGAGCAAGTAGAGGGAAAAACTTTCATTCATTTGAAGTTTAAAAATGAAGAAGAAATTATTTTAAATAATGCAGTAGATCTTGAACAATATTTATCCACTGGTACAATTAAGGGTATTATTACATTTTCAATGGTAAAAGAAGTACTTCAATCAGGTGGATATCTTCTGGTGGATGAGATTGAAAATCATTTCAATAAAGAAATAGTGACGACTTTGGTTCGTTTCTTTATGGACAGCCGCTTTAACAAAAATGGGGGGACTTTGATTTTTACAACACATTATCCAGAGCTGTTAGATGAGTATGACCGAAATGACGGAATATACATTGTAAGGAATTGTAATGGAATTACGGTAGAAAATTTAAGTTATATTTTGACTCGTAATGATATTAAAAGAAGTTATGCTTATCAAAGTGGTTTCCTTGAGGGAACGACGCCTACGTATGAGGCATATATACGTTTGAAAGAAAGCTTGATATGATTTTTAGATAAATAGAGAAAAAATAATTAAAAAAACGGGAGAATTGTCATGAGTACCATGAGCAACAAAATTACCGGTAAGGAATATCCGTTATCCAAAATATTCAGTGCCGATTTCGAGTATCATATTCCAGGATATCAGCGTCCGTATGCTTGGACGGAAGAAGAAACTGGAATCTTATTTGATGATCTTTATGAATTTTTTCAAACAGAGGCTGTAGATAATTATTTTCTTGGATGTATTGTGTTGATCAAGGATGAGAATAAGCCACATGCAGATGTGATTGACGGTCAGCAGAGACTAACAACATTGTCCATTCTATTTTCTGTTATGGCAAATTCGTTTCATACGGAGGCCTATCGAAATAATTGCAAAAAGTACTTGCAGGAAGATGGAAATATATTAGAGGGGATTGCGGCCCAGCCACGAATCTTTTTACGTGATTGGGATCAGGATTTCTTTTCAAAATATATTCAGGATATTCAGCTTGATGCGCTTGTGCAAATTGATCCGGTAACTTTGGATACTGAGGCGAAAAGGCATATCCAGAAAAACTGTACCGTTTTGCGTGAGAAGTTTAGCGAAGTATTTAATGATGAAAATGATCTTTTAAAGTTTACTCAGTTTATTCTGACAAGATGCTTTTTGGTAGTGGTATCGACGCCAAATCAGGAATCTGCTTTTCATGTATTTTCTGTTATGAATAGTCGAGGCCTTGATTTGCTACCTACCGATATTATTAAATCCATGACAATTGGTAAGCTGCCAAAGGACGAGGAACAGAAATACACGGAAAAATGGGAGGAACTTGAGAATCTGACAGGACGCGATGGTTTTAATGAAGTATTTACGCATACACGTACTATTTTTGCGAAGGAACGTCCAAAGAAGAATTTACTTGACGAATTTAAGGAATACGTTATAAAGCAAACATCGCCAAAGTCTTTGGTTGATGAGTATTTGATTCCATATACAGAGGCTTATGTATGCCTGAAGAATTGTGATTTTTCTTCAACACAAAATGCAGAAGAAATCAATGAGCTTCTTCTATGGCTGAATAAGACAAACAATCATGACTGGATGCCGCCTGCTATAAAATTTTTAACGGATCATAAAAATGATTCTGTTTACATACTGTGGTTTATTCGTAAACTTGAGCGATTGGCTTCTTATCTTTTGGTGACAGCGAAGGATGTTAATCAGCGTATGGAACGCTATAAATGGATTTTGGTTGAGATGGAGAGTAGACCAGATAACAATTTAACAGCACCTTTGGAAAATATCGAATTGACAGATTGGGAAAAACAGCAGTTTATTGACGCATTGAATGGAGAAATCTATTCGATGACAGCTAAGCGAAGAAACTATATCATACAAAGATTAGATTCGTTTCTGAGTGATGGCGGTGCCACTTATAACACAAAGTTATTTACGATCGAGCATGTTTTGCCTCAGCATCCGAGTGCAGATAGTGAATGGATGAAGTTATGGCCGGATACGCAAACGCAACGATTTTGGCTGAATAAGATTGCCAATCTGGTACCGTTAACAAGGCAGCGCAATTCGGCAGCACAGAATTATGATTTTAATACGAAAAAAATCAAATACTTCCAGTCTAAGAATGGAACTAGCTCATATACACTTACAACACAAGTGATTAATATTGCGGCGTGGACGCCTGAGGTTGTAGAAGCTCGTCAAAAAGATCTGGAAGAGATCTTCATCAGTAAATGGGATCTGAAAATTTCCAAAGAAAATTCTTCGGAGAATCCAATATATAAATTAGCAGGACGTGGTGGAAATGCATCGGGGTATTCACTAGATGGAGACAATTTTGTTGTAATGAAAGGCAGTCATATTGCACCAGATATCACAGATGGATTACAAACTGGGTATTTGATTTTGAGAAATCAGTTGATTGCAGATGGAATGATTGTAGATGGAACATTTAAAGAGGACTATACGTTTACGAGTGTATCTGCGGCAGCAGTGGTAATCCTTGGACGTTCAGCCAATGGACGCACAGAATGGACGAAATTAGATGGACGTACATTTGCACAGGTAGGACATTGAATGCCGAAACCGTACAAAAAAATTCAAACATACTGCGAAAGCAGAGAAAAGAAAGAGGAGAAGAAATATGGGAAGAATATTTTATCTGGATGCTGTGAATGGAAATGATGAAAACAGTGGAATTACGCCGGATGCAGCGCTGAAAAGTCTTGAAGCTGCGAATCAGATTTTATTTGGGGCTGGAGATAAGTTGCTTTTAAAATGTGGTTGTGAGTGGAAAGGAATGCTTTGCCCACACGGGGATGGAGATCGTTTTCAATTTGCACAGATTGGAACATATGGGGATGGAGAAGCACCGTTAATTGATGGAAATGGTGCATATGCAGCGATATTACTGGATGGAGTGAGCTATTGGAAAGTAAAGGGACTTCGTATTTGTAATCATAGCAGCGAAAGATGTGTGCGTCAGGGAATTTGCATTAGTGCAAAGCCAGAGGGAATTACAGCAGGAATAGAAATTTCAGATTGTGAAATCTTTGAGGTAGACGGTGAAAATCGACGGGCAATGCCAGCATACCAGAGCATGTATTGGAATGGGGCTGTGTATGTTACCTTTCCAGGTCGTACATCAGCTCAAGATCATCTTCATGACATTATTATCAGCAATAACTACATTCACGATGTAAGAACAAGTGGTATACGTGTAAATCAGCAGGAAGATTTTATAAATGATATTCATCATACACATGTAGTTGTGCGTGGAAATAGGATTGAACGAACTGGATCAGATGGAATTATTGTGGCAAATTGTATTTCTCCATTGATTGACAGTAATGTATGTTTTGATGCAGGAGCACTCGGTACACTTGAAGATACCCAGTTGATTGCTGGTATCTGGGTTTGTGCGACACGGGATGCGTTGATTCAGCGAAATGAAGTGGCACGAACTAGAATGTTTGAAAATGATGGAACAGCGTTTGATACAGACTGGGGAACTGCAGGTACGACAGTTTTTCAGTATAACTATTCGCATGATAATGAAGGGGGATTTTGGCTGGACTGCATGAAGCTGAATCACAATAGAGACTGTGAAGAGACTATTTTGCGCTACAATATCAGTATGAGAGATGGAAGAGGCATTGCCGTATATGATCAGGGCATTTTAACGGAATGGTATGGAAATTTATTTTTCCATGAAAAGCCAATCCAGATTTGTTGTTTTGATGAAGGTGAAAATTTCCATTTTGACCATAATGTTTTCTGCATTCCACAAGAGACGGACTGGCAGAAAGCACGTTATGAAGAAAATATTGTAAATGACAGCCAGTGGCTGGAATTAATACAATATGAAACACAGAATCCTAACTGGAGAGATCACGTGACGGAGAAACTTTGCAAATTTGTTGGCGTAACGAGATGATGTTATCATTATAATGATTCAGCGCAGAAAACCCCGGCCGTTTGCAAGAACGTCCGAGGGATGAATGCGCCAATTACAAACAACGCAACCATCATTCCAATAGGGTTTTCTTCTGGAATTGTTGGTTTTTCTTGGCCTGATGTTCTTCAGAACGCT
>OGCM01002213.1_pt1 | contig 18962 bp, 18 predicted proteins | sample 1570151 | NCBI WGS metagenome assembly OGCM01 (sample SAMEA4370582, study PRJEB24528) | human gut metagenome
ATAAGAAACGATAATCTGTCGTTTTCCGGATTTGCCCGATAATGTCAGCCACAGAGATATTCTTCATAGAAAGCGTAATCAACCGATTCGCCTGATAATCCTCAGCAATAACAGCCCGGGAATATTCCGGGTAACATACAGCCAACAATGCAAACAACATCCCTCTGAATAACATCCGGGATATTGTTCCTTGTTTGAAATAACACATTACTTTCATGTTTACTGTTTTAATTAATAATTACCTATTTTCAATCACCACCTGTCCATTGTTTTCGCGGAAATCCGCAAAATGAATCGACCATTTTAGCAGGTCCAAAGATAATGGGAGCTCTATTTAAGAGAAATCCCCATTTTTAGGTATATTCTATCATCTATTTCTATGAATTAATGTCTTTCTACGATCAGCCGATTGGCCCGAACTTTTAACTTAACTTTCTGTGTATCTTCGAACATACGAATCACAGATTCAAAAGAATCATATTTACTAAGGTCACCCGTAAAACGCAATTGTTTCGTCTCAGCATCCCGATATTCTACTTCGATATTATACCATCGTCGTATTGTCTCCATGATTTCTTCCAAAGGAGTATTATCAAAAACGAACCAGCCATTTTTCCAGGCGATGACCTCCCTGACATTTACTTTTTTCAAGCTTCCCTGATTGGTTTCCTGATCAAAACTAAATTGTTCATTCGGTCGCAGATAGGTTTGATATTTTCCAAGCCGGACTTCCACCCCTCCTTCTACTAAAGTGGTTTTCCATGTTCTACGATCGGCATATGCCTCTACATTGAAATGCGTACCGGTAACTTTCACTTCCAAACCGGCAGGCGTTTTCACCGTAAAAGGTTTCAGCGTATCCGAAACGACTTCGAAATAGGCTTCACCTTGTAAAATTACTGTTCGCTGTTCAGCAGTAAACTCTACCGGATATTGCAAAGAACTTTCAGCATTGATCCAGACTTTAGTACCATCGGCAAGCACTAACCGATATTCACCACCAACCGGAACTTCCACCTTATGCATTAATGTTTGCTGTTCATTATTTTCCAAACCATTCGGTAGATTAACCGCATAATTCAATATAGCACTATCTCCGGTCAAAAATTGTTTTTCATTTAATTTCAAGGTTACCGGTTTCTTATCCAATACCACTTGCCTTCCATCCGCCAAAGTAAGAATAGCTTGGGGAGTTCCTGGGTGAATCAATGTAAAAGCCAATTCCTGTTGCCGTCTATAATCGCCCTGACGATTTATAATCCATATCGTTCCTATTCCCAGCAACAGGAGAACTATAGCAGCTACCCGCAAACCTATTTTCCTCATCCGAATAGATCTACGTTTTTCAACCCGATGCAAAATCGACCGATTCGCTTGTTCCGGATCGAAATGATTTTGCCACTCAAGCAGTTCGGCCAGGCTTTCTCCGCTCATGATCCGCCGATACAATGCCTCATGTTCCGAAGACCGACTACGCCACTCAGCCAACAGCCCGGCTTCTTCTTCAGAGAGTTGCCCGAAATAAGCTTTTTGCAACAACAAAATCAATTTTTGACGATCTTGTACAAGACACATAATTTGTTTTATATCGAATTACACTTTATATTAAAGACTAATAAGTCTTCCAAAAAGATGAATGATTCTTACAATTTTTTACCTTTGTTTTCGACTTTCAGGTTAAATAAAGATGAAATCAACAGCAAAACAAGGGATTAAAAATTCTTCTCCAAATGAATTTGCCAGTACAATGAATCGGTTGTATGCTCCTTTATGTTTTGCAGCCAACCGGTTTCTGAACGATAAATCGGCATCAGAGGACATTGTCCAGGAAGCTTTTGCACGGCTTTGGGAATTAGTGTCCAAAGAGAAGGAAATCGAAAGCATCGATAATTATATGTATATGTTGGTACATAACCTCTCTCTCGAATGGTTAAGAAAACTGAAATTACAGGAAAAATTCGTGAATAGCCGTTCGCTCAAAGAAGTGAACATTTTCAATGTTATAGTCGAAACAGATGTCGCTTTACAGATCATCAAGGAAATCGAAAAATTACCTCCCCGTAGTAAACAAGTCATGCAGCTCGCTTTTCAAGGCCTCGACAATCAGCAAATAGCACAGGAAATGAACATCTCAGTAAACAGTGTTAAAACACTGAAATACAAAAGCATCGACAAATTGAAAGCGATTTTCTCATCGGATACACTTTTAAAAATCCTGATGATCTTCGGCTAGTTTTCTAAACGAACTGTCTTTAAATCAAAAAAACTTCTTTATTTTCTCTCTCGACAAGAATAATCGTTGTGAAAAAAGAAAAGAGACATACTTTTTGGGTATGCCTCTCTCAGTTAAAATTATTCCCGCTTTTATCCAATCATCACAACCAAGTATTTTGTTTGTTTCCAGAAATTATTTTCGTCATTGATTTTCAGGGTCATATTACCATCTTCACCGGTCTCCAAAGTATAGGAATCAGCCGGATGGACAGAAAGTAATTTCGCTTTTTTACTATTCAACGGGATCACCTTCATCTCACGGATATCCAAATCGGTAAAGTTGGCTTTTTGTGCTTGTGACGATACGATCGGCGGACAGAAAATCCCTTGTCTGGAAATTACCTCAGCTTCTTTCAGCTCTTTGCGGTTTCCAATCAAATAGTGTCCCTGATGAATCGCCATATCCTGTTCATTGATCGTCATTTGCTGACTTTTATTGGCTTTATCCAAAGCTTCCACATTCTCGGTCAGATTAGCGACTTCCTCGGTCTTCACTGCCAATTGCTGATTCTTCTCAGCCAATTGTTTAGTAATTTCATTCAGTTTCTGTGTACGTTGATCCAATTCCGCATTTAAGCCGGCAATCAATCTTTTAAACTCGGCCGACTGGCTTTTATTCTTACCTTCGAGTTTGGAAATCTGTTCTTTATAAGAAGCGATCGCCTCGGTAATAGCCTGTACGTCTTTTTTCAGCTGATTCAATTGCTGTTTGGATTTACTATTGGCTTTATTTTCATTAATTGTTTCCAAAGTCAATAAACGTTCGGCATCCCGCAACGATTGCATTCCGGCAGAAATATCGTTCAAATCGGCCAGCATACTCTCCATTTCGGAATTCTGCATAATATGTACTGTACTCAAAGAATCCAGACGGGCTTGTAAAGACTTATATTTCTGAGAACTCTCTACGCAACTACCCAAGAAGAACATAGAAGCTCCGATTCCTAAAATGACGATCTTTTTCATACTATTATTTTTTAGAGTTAGATTCTGTCCTTAAACAGGACAAATCCGATGCCACAAGCACAAAATCAACAAAATATACTAATTATCAATATATTACATACAACAGATTAAGAATCGCAGCTTGTAGAAAGTGGGGAAAAAGTAAAAATGAGGGTGTCCAAAAAGGCAAAATACCCCCTTGTAGAATCGGATATTTGATTTCAGTCTCCAATAGGGATACGAATAAATCGAGGGTGCCAAATACTTTTTGGACACCCTCATCGTATCCCGGTAAAGAAGACTCTCCTCATTATTTCCGATAGTCATAAAACCCGACTCCGGTCTTCCGTCCCAATAAGTTAGCGCGAACCATTTTCCGCAACAAAGGATGAGGCCGGTATTTAGAGTCACCGAATTCCCGGTACAACACTTCCATAATAGCCAGACAAACATCCAATCCGATCAAATCACCCAGTTCCAATGGTCCCATAGGATGGTTAGCCCCTAATTTCATCGCGGCATCGATTTCCTCTTTTTTCGCCACTCCGTCAGCTAATATACCGATGCCTTCGTTCACCAGAGGGATCAGAATCCGGTTGACTATAAATCCAGGAGCTTCCTCGACACTGACGGGCACTTTCCCGATTTCCTGCGATAAAGCAAATACCTGATCATGCACCTCTGCCGAAGTCAGCCGGCCTTTGATCACTTCCACCAGTTTCATAGCCGGAACAGGATTGAAGAAATGCATACCGATCACCTTTTCCGGACGGTTAGTCACAGCGGCCACTTCCGTTATAGAAAGCGAAGAAGTATTGGTTGCCAATATCGCTTCCGGTTTACAAATTCCGTCCAACAATTTGAATATCTCATGCTTGGTAGCCATATCTTCAGCTATCGCCTCGATCACCAAATCAGCATCGGCACAATCCTCATATTTCATCGAATCTTTAATCCTGGCCAATACCTGATCTTTAACCCCGGCTTCCAATTTACCTTTTTCCACCATTCTGGAAAGATTTTTATCCATAGCTTTGTGGGCTTTTGCCAAAGAAGCTTCAGAACGGCCTTTTAACAATACCTCATGTCCGGCCTGGGCAAATACCTGGGCAATACCATGTCCCATAGTCCCTGTTCCAACAATGCATATTTTCATAATCGATAAATTTAAATTACAAAGATTTTAATTCCCTTCAAATTCGGGTTTACGTTTCCATAAAAAAGCTTCCATGCCTTCCTTCTGGTCGGTCGTTGCGAAACACAACCCGAACAAACCGTTTTCGATGACGATACCGGTATCCATATCCGTTTCCACTCCCCGGTTGATAGCTTCTTTGGCATAACGAACCGCCAATGGCGCTTTAGCAGCAATAGTCTTTGCCATAGCCATACACTCATTCATCAATTCTTCCGATTCCACCACTTTGTTCACCAGTCCGATCCGGCAAGCTTCCTCGGCATGGATAACCGCAGCCGTATAAATCAACTCTTTGGCTTTACCTAATCCGACTAAACGCGGTAAACGCTGGGTACCGGAAAATCCCGGCGTGATCCCAAGTCCCACTTCCGGCTGACCGAACTTCGCCTTAGCCGAGGCGATACGGATATCACAAGCCATCGCCAGTTCACATCCTCCTCCTAAAGCAAATCCATTCACGGCAGCAATAACCGGCTTAGCCATCAGTTCGATTTTCCGGAAAACAGCAGCCCCTAACTCACCGAAACGCCGGCCTTCTTCGGCCTTCATCACACTCATTTCAGCAATATCGGCTCCCGCAACAAACGAACGTCCTTCGCCTGTCAGAATAACCACATCGGTTTCCGGATCGGCTGCAATTTCATCGAATGCCCGGTCCAATTCCTGCAAGATCACCGTATTCAAGGCATTCAATACCTCCGGATGATTGATCTTTACCAGACAAACACGATCTTGTTTTTCCAGCATTAATTTTTGATACTCCATGTCCGGGCTTTTATTTGTCAGTTTTCCGGATGTTTGCCAACCTCTCGGTCAGCAACGGAACGATCTGTTTCACATCCCCGACAATTCCCAGGTCGGCAACGTTAAAAATCGGAGCATATTTATCCTTGTTCACGGCAACGATAAATTCCGATTCCTCCATTCCGGCCAAATGCTGAATAGCTCCGGAAATACCCATAGCGAAATACAGATCGGGACGAACGGTTTTCCCGGTTTGGCCAACCTGACGGTCATGAGGCATAACCCCGGCATCCACCATGGCACGTGAAGAAGAAACCTCGGCATTCAGCGTTTCCGCTAATTTTCCGAGCATCTCAAATCCCTCCGTATTACCTACACCACGGCCTCCGGATACAAGAATCTTCGCTTCTGTTATATCGATACGGTTCTTTTGTTCTTTCACCGTCTCGAGAATCCGCACTTTAAATTTCGACTTATCGAAATGAATATTCACCTTCTCTACCGTTCCGGCACGTTGTTCATCTTTCGGTTTCGTGCGCATCACTCCCGGACGTACGGTCGACATTTGCGGCCGGTGTTCTTTACAAATAATCGTCGCCATCAGATTTCCTCCGAATGCAGGACGGGTCATCAGCAAATCCCGTTCATCCGAGACAGCGAGGCCCGTACAATCGGCTGTCAACCCGGTCTCTAAACGGGCGGATAAACGAGGGCCCAAATCCCGGCCGATCGTCGTCGCTCCAATCAGTACGATACTGGGTTTACGCTCATGTACAATCTGTGTAATCGCCTGAGCGTAAGGCTCGGTATTATATTGTACCAGCTCCCGTTCGTCAGCACACAATACGACATCGGCCCCATAAGCGATCAATTCCTGTGCCTGACCCGCCACTTCATAACCCAACAACATCGCCACCACTTTTTCATTCAGGCTATCGGCCAACTCCCGGGCTTTCCCCAATAATTCGATGGCAACTTTCTGAATAACTCCTTCCCGTTGCTCTACGAATACATAAACGTCTTTATATTGAGATTTATCCATCTTCATCAGATTTTAAACTTTAGATTTCACCGGATTATTCCCGGTTTTCCTCTAAAATCATGTATTAAATAATAAATTTCTCTTTCAATTTTTCGATAATAACATCTACAGCTTCGGCCGGTTCCACTTCGAAAACTTTTCCGGCTGCTTTAGCTCCTTTGGTAAAAGACTTCCATACCCGCGTCGGCGAACCGTTCAATCCCAATTTAGCTTCATCCACACTGATATTATTAAAATTCCAGATTTCCACTTCCCGATCGTATGCCTCTACGATTCCCCGCACAGACATATAGCGCGCTTTGTTTGCCGTAGCCAGAACAGTAACGACACAGGGAGATTCCACCTGTACGGTTTGATATCCTTCTTCGGTAGATTTACGGATCGTAAACAACTTGTCACCATCGAATTCCAAATTCTCGACATACGTCACTTGTGGCAAATCGAGATGCTCGGCAATCTGAGGTCCTACCTGCGCCGTATCTCCATCGATCGCCTGCCGGCCGGTAATGACCAGGTCGAAATCCAGCATCCGTAAAGCACCGGCAATAGCATTCGACGTAGCCAATGTATCTGCACCGGCAAACTTACGGTCGCTCAAATGAATCGCCCGGTCGGCTCCCATGGCAAAAGCTTCACGCAAAATATCATCGGCCTGAGGCGGTCCCATCGTAATAACGGTTACCTGCGCACCATATTTATTTTTCAAGGCCAAAGCCATTTCCAATCCACCTTTATCGTCGGGATTCATAATGCTAGGTACACCATCCCGTATCATTGTTCCTGTTACCGGATCGAGTTTGATCTCTGTCGTATCAGGTACTTGTTTTATACAAACTACTATTTTCATGTATTCTCTTTTTATAAGTTCAATGCGGAAAACATTATTATTTCAATAGAGCAGCAGCAATCACCATCCGCTGTACTTCAGAGGTTCCCTCATAAATCTCCGTAATCTTGGCATCTCTCATCATCCGTTCGACCGGATACTCACGGGTATATCCATACCCCCCGTGAAACTGTACGGCTTTTGTCGTCACTTCCATCGCTGTTTCAGCAGCAAATAACTTAGCCCGTGCCGAATCGACAGAGTAAGGGATTTTCCTGTCTTTCTTCCAGGCAGCCGTCCGCACCAACAAACGGGCAGCTTCGATCTTGGCATTTAAATCGGCCAACTGAAATTGGGTATTCTGAAATTGTCCGATAGAGCGTCCGAACTGTTTCCGTTCTTTCACATATTTTATTGTCTCATCCATGGCTCCCTGAGCAATTCCCAAGGCCTGTGAAGCAATTCCCATACGTCCGCCATCGAGCGTCTTCATCGCAATTTTAAATCCTTCACCCGGTTTACCCAGCATATTTCCTTTAGGCACAATACAATTTTCAAAAATCAACTCACAGGTTGCGGATCCCCGGATCCCCATCTTTTTCTCTTTTTTACCGATGGAAAATCCCGGAAAATCCCGTTCAACGATAAAAGCAGAGATTCCTCGTGTACCCTGCGACTTATCGGTCATCGCCATAACAATGTAAACGTGTGCATAAGCTGCATTCGTAATAAATATTTTGGACCCGTTGAGCACATAATGATCCTCTTCAGCAACAGCCATTGTCTGCTGGGCAGAGGCATCGGTACCTGCATTCGGTTCGGTCAGACCAAAAGCTCCGATCCATTCTCCCGAACATAATTTGGGTAAATATTTTTTCCGTTGTTCTTCATTTCCGAATTCATAGATCGGAGAAGCACACAAAGAGGTATGGGCAGAAACAATAACCCCGGTCGTTGCACATACCCGGGACAATTCCTCTACAGCCATAGAATACAATACGTTATCACCACCGGCTCCGCCATATTCCACCGGGAAAGGGATACCCATAATCCCCAGTTTCGCCATTTTTTCTACCGTTTCGACAGGGAATCTCTCTTCTTCGTCCACTTCTGCCGCCAGCGGTTTTACTTCTTTCTCAGCAAATGCTCTGATCATCTGCTGAAACAATATCTCTTTTTTTGATAATGAAAAATCCATACCTTTTTTAATTTATAGTTTACGATTCGGGCTAGAGGTATCCACCATCCATCCTCCATCGTGATTTCCTTCAATACGCTTTCGTCGTTCAGCACATCTTTTTTAAATCCGGGGCAACGATCAGAGTTACTTCTGTAGCTGCCTGCACCTGTTCTACCGTAAACTCAGGATGTATCTCTTTCAGTACAATTCCCCCGGGTGTGATCTCCATAACTCCCATTTCTGTAACGATCATATTCACCTGCCCCTTGGCTGTCAAAGGTAAAGTACATTTTTTCAGGATTTTCGGATTTCCTTTTGCCGTATGTTCCATGGCCAGGATCACCTTACCGGCTCCCATCAGCAGGTCCATCGCTCCTCCCATTCCCGGTGTTTTTTTCCCCGGTATCATCCAGTTGGCTAAATCTCCTTTTTCATCTACTTGCAAGGCCCCCAGGATACTGACATCTACGTGTCCGCCCCGGATAATACCGAACGAAGTAGCACTATCGAAGCTGGCCGCTCCGGGCAGAGCCGTTATCGCTCCACCGCCGGCATTGATCAAGTCCGGATCTTCTTCTCCCGGAGCAGGAGTCGGCCCCATACCGATCAATCCATTCTCCGTTTGTAAGATGACCTCGACACCTTCAGGCAGATAATTCGGCACTAAAGTCGGCAAACCGATACCCAGATTCACCACGTCTCCATCGTGGAGTTCCATTGCCACTCTCCTGGCAATCACTTCCCTGATTTGTTCTTTTTCCATAGCTTGTATATTTTCAATGATTCATTCTTCGATCCAATTCCTGCGCAATAAACGAGGCGACATCGTCGGCATAGGTATTCATCCCGAAGCCGGCATCGTACCCCAATTCTTTCGCCAACTCGTGTGAAATCCGGGGACCACCACAAGCCAGGATCACTTTGTCCCGTAATCCTTCGGCTTCCAACATCTCCACGAGTTCCGTCAGATTTTTAATATGAATATCTTTCTGAGTCACGGTCTGCGAAACCAATAAAGCATCAGCTTTCAACTCGATAGCCTTAGCGATAAATTCCTCGTTGGTCACCTGGCTACCCATATTCAAGGCTTCGAACATTTCATACCGCTCCAAACCATAATGTCCGGCAAAACCTTTCATATTCATAATAGCGTCGATTCCCACCGTATGGGCATCTGTTCCGGTACTAGCTCCGATCACCACAATTTTCCGACCGATATGTTCCCGGACAAACTGATCGGTCTCTCCCATATCCCACTTGGTCGATTCCACTTTCGGCACATAGATATTGCTATAATCTACCGTGTGTACACAATTTCCATAACAATTAAAAAAAGTATATCCTTTCGTCAGTTCCTGATGAAACACCACCTGAGGATTTTCAAATCCCATTTTTTTCATCAACTGTTTAGCAGCCTCTATCGCTTCATCTCCGGCAGGTACAGGTAAAGTGAAACTCAGCTGTGTCTTTCCGTCGTTCATCGTATCCCCGTAGGGTTTTATCTTTTTCAGATCGAGGGTTTGATCGAAATCTCTCCCTTCTGTTGAATATAAACCTCCGCTCATAATCTTTATTTGATTTACGATTTTTGTTATCTGTTCATCATGATCTCTACAAAAGGATTGCTATAGTTCTTTCCCTTGGCACAAACGCCGTCCAATCCTTTTCCTCCGTTTTTAGGACGCTTGATATCGGCAAAAATTCCTTTTTCCAAGGCTGTAAAAAGTCCTTCCCGTTCAATCTTTTCCAAGAGAACGGTAGCTTTATCCAACACTTCTTTCGCCCTGTTTTGTATAATCCCGTTTTCTTTAAAGACCACTTCATCTCCGATATTTTTCATATTATTAAAAATATAACGGGCATTCTCGATCGACAGATAACGATCCGACATAAATGGAGTATGTATGGCTTCGGTCGGCATTCCCAACAGTTGAATACCTTGTGAAGTCCAGATTCCGATCATATTGAAAAGAGCATCCTGAATATGTCCGCGGAAAATATTTCCGGTCATAAATTTCGTCGGAGGCATATATTTCAAAGTAGCCTTCGGAAAAATTTCCCGGGTCATCTGGGCCTGAGCCAATTCGTACAAAAAGCCGTTTTCCAGCATGGGATCCATTTCAAAAGCATGTCCCAGGCCCATTTGTTCTTCCGGCAGCCCGGCCAATAAAGCCAATTGTTCATTGATCAGATCGGAAGCCAAAACAGTATGTGCTTCTTCGACAGCGTCGGCAGTAGTCAGGTAGTTATCTTCGCCTGTGTTGATAATCACTCCGGCAAAGCCGTTGATCACCCGCGACATAAACTGGTCGACCAACGTCCGCTGCATATTGATATCCCGGAATAAAATCCCATACAACGCATCGTTCAACATCACATCCAGCCCTTCCAAAGCTCCCATCACAGCAATCTCCGGCATACATAAACCGGAACAATAATTACACAGCCGAATATAACGACCGACTTCTTCTCCTACCTCATCCAAAGCTTTCCGCATAATCCGAAAATTTTCCTGGGTGGCAAAAGTTCCGCCGAATCCTTCTGTCGTAGCCCCATAGGGTACATAGTCCAACAAACTTTGCCCCGTTGTACGGATCACAGCAATGACATCCGCCCCTTGCCGGGCAGCCGCCTGTGCCTGTACCACGTCTTCGTAAATATTACCGGTAGCGACAATGACATAAAGATAAGGCTTTGCTCCCTCTCCGATCGTTGCGATATAATTCTCACGCCGTTTCCGGTTGTCGGAAATCCGACGGATACTGGCCTCGATATAGGGTTGCAACGCTTTTTCCCGCTGGCCGGGAGTACATACCGGTACCCGGGTGACATCTACTTTCCCGGCAGCCACTTGTTCGGCTATTTCCTGTGGAGTCATTCCGGTTTCCACCATTACATTACCCAGAAAGAATAAAATTCCTTCTCCCAACACGTTCTTTTCTTTCAGCTCGTCTACCAAAATGTTCGGCAGAGGGACAGCATGAACATCCACTCCGTCGATACCCAGCAAACGACACAATGTCCTTTCGACAGCCACTGTCGTATAGCCATCCACAAAATCCTGCACCTGGTCAGCAATCTTACGGGCCATTTCACGGGCATGTCCGACTTTATCAAAATCTATTCCTAATTTACTTTTCATATATATTTTCTTTCTACTGTACTGTCTTTTTCCAATCAGGATTTTCTTCCTGCAAATAATTTTCCACCCGTTCCAACACTCCACGGTCGATCCCCAGCATCCAGGCAATACGCATCGCCTCCTGGGGAACTTCTTCTCCGCTGTCTTCTTCGAGTGAATAATCAATAAACTCATTGATATTTTTCAGGGTCATATTCCCTTCAACCCGATTCTCTACAAATCCCCGCACTCTCAATTTACGGCATTCGGCCGTTATTCCGCTATAATGGGTAGTAACCATAGCCATCACCCGGTGAGTAGTCAAAAAATCCACTACCCCATTCACAATTGCCCGTCCCTCGACGGGATTGGTCGTCCGGGCCAATTCGTCTATCAGCACCAAAATTTTACTTCGCTGCCTGACTTGCCGGATCATTTCATCCACCCGCAACATCTCAGCCGCATAAGAAGAGAGACCGTTCAATTCATCCTGATCATCCCCGATACTGGTCAAGACTTGTTCCACGAGCGGCATACCCGCCCGCCGGGCAGGTACATAAAAACCGAACTGCATCAGGTATTGCGCCAATTGCACACTTTTCAACAACACTGTCTTTCCGGCCATATTGGCTCCGGTAATCACCGTCGTTCCCTTTTCCAATTTCAAATCTACAGCCTGAAACGCTCTTCCTTCCTGTTCTAAAATCTCCCGGATCTGAGGATGGAAAAGACCTTCGAACACCATTTCCCCCTCTTCCGGAATTTGCGGCAAAGTCAATTGTCCTCTTATTGCTTGTCTGGCTTTTGCCAATACGACATCCAGCAATCCGACCGCTTCCAAAGCCTGTTTCAAATCGTCGTGATAAGGTCTCAACTGCACAGACAACTCTTCGCGTACCTTGTCTTCCAAAACCACACTTTGTACATACAACGCTTCTAATTCCCGTTCTTCTGCCCCTTGAAGGCTCTTTTGTTTTATTTCAGCTCTCAGCCTGGCCAGCTCAGCCGAATAAGTATCATAAATATAAAAATGAGGAATCCGATTCCCTTCCGGATCCAACAAACGTACAACCGGCTCCAGTTCCGGGAGTAAAACAATCCGCCATTCTTCGACAAGTCCCCTGATTTCTTCCGAGCACAAAGCAAAAGTTTTCAATTCGAACAATTCAAGATCATCCAACACTTGCTCCATCGCCATCCGCCCGATCGTCCCCCGGATATCTCTCACCTGCATCAGCTTACCAGTCAAACGTTCCAGCCGGGATTCATTTTCAGGTTGTTCAAAAAGTACCATGATCTTTTGAATACGTTCAAATTCGGCCTCCAACCGAGATTTCGAATCGAGCCAGGGCAGATCATACAATACCCTCCGGCCTACAGCCGAACAGATATCCAATTGTTCGATCATATAACGGAATCCCCTGACTTGTCTTATCGCTTCCCTTAAAATCATATCCTCAACGGTTTTTACCGACTTTTTCTATTTTTTTCACATCATACACCGGAATTTGCAAGCTTTCTTCCAATGCTTGCTGCAAACGCAACGAATCCAAAAGTAATCCTCCCGGAGACTGAGGATTGATCGTAACGGCCAAAAGCCGGCTACGATGAAGCACCTGTACTCTTCCGCCCTTACGTAAAAAGGCATAAAAAGACTCAGGTGCGGAAAAAACACGGGTAAAATCACGGACGATCAATTCTACGGTCTGTTTCTGTACGCGTAAAAACTGAAATACTTTATCACTCACAGCACCGGCAATAAAGATCCGATGCCCATATTGCAGCAGATCGGTTCCACTTTTCTCCAGCATAAACACAGAAGGCAATTTCAGATCGATACATTCTCCCTCCGGCCCGACCGCCCATACACCTTGTTGAATGGCATCCAACCTCTCTTGTAAAACTTCGTCCACCTCTTCCAGATCGATCAAATCACAAACATAACGGGTACGTCTCACCAATTCCCGAATATTCCCGGAAACAGCAGCCCCCGTCGCTAAGACCATCGCCTCCGTAACGGTGGGAGACGCCAGGCTTAAACGGGACAAAGCCCCGTCGACCAAGGTCGTTCGTACCCCGAAATCTTTCATATGCCGGATCAGACTTTTCAACCCGGCAGTATCCGCAGGCCCTGAAAGCAATACTTTTCCCGAAGTTTTAGCCCTGGCGATAACCAACCGTCCCAAAGCAGTCCGATGATCATCGATTTCCATGATTTCAGCCACCAACCTCCTCTCCCGGTAATGTTTCTCCGAAGTAACGAATATCATTCCTTCCGGCACGATAATCTCGGGTTTCGGGGTTTGACATACCTGATCCCGGTTTTCTCCGTCAATTCCGATCGAAGTCAGAGCGAACCGATCTGCCGAATCTTTTATCCTGCGAAGGATGTAATTCAGGCATTCTGTTTTCCCTGTATTTTTCTCCAATCCGACAATTGCCAGACTCCTGTAATCGGATATGTCATCAACAAAACCCATCTGTTCAGCATTTTCATTTATGATTCCGGATTTATCCTTTCAATCGAATGAAACGGTAAATCCAAAATCACAAATAATTTATCCTTTCGCCAATAGATTACGTGTCTTACGATCCAGATTCGCCGGTTCGAGAGACAAGCGTTCTCCGCTCAGCAACTCAGCCACTCCTTCTGTTTTACGGCGCTTCTCACACTCTTCACAGTGGCATTCGTCTCTGTAATCCGTCGGTTCGGTATACGTAGTCACTACGCCTTCAAAATTACGCAACACCACCCGATTGGGGCCCTGAGAAATCAGATAGGTCGGCATCACCGGAATTTTTCCGCCTCCACCGGGAGCATCCACGACGAAAGTAGGCACGGCATAACCGGAAGTATGTCCCCGCAGGTTCTCGATAATCTCGATTCCCTTCGATACAGGGGTACGGAAATGACCGATACCCACAGAAAGATCACAGATATAGATGTAATAGGGACGTACCCGGATCTTGACCAACTCGTGCACCAATTTTTTCATGACATGTGTACAATCGTTGATCCCGCGGAGCAGGACAGACTGATTTCCCAGAGGTATACCCGCATCGGCCAGCCGGGCACAAGCAGCCGCCGACTCTTCGGTAATTTCGTTCGGATGGTTGAAATGAGTATTCAGCCAAATCGGATGATATTTCCGAAGCATATTTACCAATTCCGGCGTAATGCGCTGGGGTAACACCACCGGTGTTCTCGACCCGATACGGATAATCTCGACATGAGGGATTCCACGCAGCCGTTTGATGATATATTCCAATCGTTCGTCACTGACCAATAAGGCATCCCCTCCCGATAGGAGGACATCTCTCACCTGGGGGGTATTAGCGATATATTCGATACATTTATCGATTCTTTCCAATGGAGTGGCACAATCGTGATGTCCGGCAAAGCGGCGCCGGGTACAATGCCGGCAATACATCGAACACATATCGGTGATCAGGAACAACACCCGGTCAGGATAACGGTGGGTCAGTCCCGGTACGGGTGAATCACCGTCTTCATGCAAGGGATCTTCCAGATCAGCCGGTGACCGGTGTAATTCTTCAATGGTCGGCACCGATTGTTTACGGATCGGACAATAAGGATTATCGGGATCGATCAGACTCAGATAATAAGGTGTGATCGCCATCCGTAATGTCTTCAGCGACTCACGGATACCCTCTTCCTCATCTGGTGTCAGCCGGATGTATTTCTTCAGCTGATCCAAAGTTTCAATCCTGTTCTTCACCTGCCAATGCCAATCGTTCCATTGTTCATCGGTCACTTCAGGGAAAAACTCTTTTCTTCTGCTAGCCATAAAAACATATTTTTAATTCGTCGGGATTATAAAATCCCGACCATTCAGGCATACAACTCTGTAAATATCTTCCGTAATGCCTCGCTTTCACGAAGTTCCTGCAGTGTAATCTCAGCATGTCCTTTGGTATACCCATTTCCAACGATCATAGTCACATCGCTGCCGACACCTTCCGCTCCCAAAGCAGCCTTCGTAAAACTGGTCGCCATAGAGAAGAAATAGACCAATCCGTCATTTTTAGTACACAAGATGCTGGTCATCTCAGTATCCGTAATATTCACATTATTGATCGTAATATCACACATTTCACCATTCGTCAGTTCGGCAATTTTCTCCATAACCGGAACCGGCTGAGTTGCATCGGCCGAGAATACATAATCACAGAAGCCTAATTTCTGAAGCCGTTCGGTACTTCTCTGGCTATGGCACAAACCGATTACTTTACCGGTAACACCAGCACGTTTCTTTGCTTCATAGCAACACAACATACCCGATTTACCACCGGCACCGATAATCAATACCGTATCTCCCGGTTTCACCAATTTAGCAGTCTGAGCCGGAGCACCGGCTACATCGAGAGCCGACAAAGCCAACTTTTCCGGCAGATCTGCCGGAATCTTCGCATAAATACCGCTTTCAAACAAAATAGCTTTACCATCGATATCCACCTGGTCGACATCTGCCCGGATTTCTTTAATTTTATCGATACGAAGCGGAGTCAGCGACAAAGACACCAAAGTTGCGATTTTATCTCCCACTTTCAGATCGGTCTTTCCAACTAAAGCATCTCCGATTTTTTCCACCGTTCCCAGTAACATACCACCGGAACCGGTCACCGGATTACGGTGTTTTCCTTGTTTCTCTACAATTCCCAGCATGATCTCGGCAATTTTAGCTTTATCCCCTCCGGCTTGTTCTTCAATCTGAGTAAAACTAGCCGAATCGATATTCAGAGTTTGCACATCGATCAAAATCTCGTTATCATAGATTTCGTCCATATTGTTATCCAGTTTGTCAGCCGGTTGTGGTAATACTCCTTTCGGTGAAATTACTCTATGCGTTCCGTATTTATTTCCTTTTTTCATAACGTTTTATTTTTTAATATTTACTTTAATTTTTTCACTTTATACCTTTCGACTTATAGCCTATAGCTTTTCAGCCTTTAGCTTTCAAATTCAATATCTTCCGTGCTTCGGCCGAGGTAGCGATTTCGCGTCCCAATTCCTTAGCGATACGAACGACCTTAGCTACCAACTCGCCATTGGATTTTGCCAACACCCCTTTTTCGAGATACAGATTATCTTCGAACCCCACTCTGACATTTCCTCCCATAGCGATAGCAGGAGCAGCCAAAGTAAAGGCATGGCGTCCGATACCGGTTGCAGTCCAGGTAGAACCTGCCGGAATAGCATTTACAAGCCAGCAAAGATTAGGAACTGTTGCAGGCGTACACCCGGGGACACCGAGTACAAAATTAAACTGCATGGGAGCTCCCGGTACCTGACCTTTCTTTGCCATATTCAATACGGTTTCGAGATGTCCCATCTCGAAACATTCGTATTCCGGTTTGATCCGGTTTTCCAGCATTCTTTTACCGAAATCCCTCATCATAGGCATGGTATTTTCAAATACCTCATCTCCGAAATTACAGGTGCCACAATCCAGGGTAGCCATTTCCGGGAAAAGTTCGGTCGGCTGCAGACGTTCTTCCGCTGTCATTCCTACAGCCCCTCCGGTCGAAGGAATCAGAATCACATCCGGGCATACTTCATATATAGCGTCTATACACGTTTTGAAACGTGCTTTGCTCTGAGTCGGCGTACCGTCGTCTTCACGTACGTGAAGATGAACGATAGCAGCACCTGCATCTACAGCAGATTTTGCTTCTCTGACGATTTCTTCTACAGTATAAGGAACGGCGGGATTTTGTTCTTTCGTTACCTCTGCCCCGCAGATCGCAGCTGTTATAATCAATTTTTCCATAATTATCAAGACTATTAACTTACATTATCCTTTCCGCTGATCCTCTTTTTTCACCACACAGGTTCCACTGGCCCGGCAAACCACAATCGGTTCAGCCAGGACATCCGCAGCCGAAGCTGAAATATCCGGACGGGCAGCGACCACCTTACGGGCTTCGAAAACCATTTTGCGGGAAGTATTTCCTACTTTCACGATTTCACCGACAGCTTCGATATAGTCGCCGGCATATACCGGAGCCAAAAACTCCACATTGTCATAGGCCACAAAAAGACCTTCATCTCCGTCATGCATAATCAGTAGTTCGGTCGCAACATCGCCGAATAAATGCACCATATGAGCTCCATCCACCAAATTTCCGCCATAATGAGCATCTTTAGCGCTCATCCGAAGTCTTATCATTGATTTTTCCATATTTTTAAATTAACCGGAACAGATCTACACCCATCCCTTTCGATTACACCTCTTTTTTACCTTCCCCGCTTTTTGCCTCTTCGCCTTTAGCTTATCCCCCTACCCTTTCACTAAAAAATCCACGAATATTCCGGGAGTCTTTATCAGCTCGGGATACAAATCTCCGGTTTCTACCAACTCCTGCACTTCCGCAATAACCAAATCGGCAGCCGTCGCCATCAGTGGATTGAAATTCTGAGTCGTACCTTTATAGACTAAATTTCCGGACTCATCCCCTACACTAGCACCGATCAAAGCCACATCCGCCCGCAACGGTTTTTCCAGCAAATAATCTTTACCGTCGATATTCAGTACTTGTTTACCTTCTGCTACCAGGGTTCCGATACCTGTCGGAGTCAATACTCCCCCCAAACCGGCACCACCGGAACGGATCCGTTCGGCTAAAGTACCCTGCGGACTGAATTCGATCTCCAGTTCACCACTGTTCATTTGTTCACTCGTACATGGATTCGTACCGATATGCGACACGATCACTTTCTTCACCTGCTTGTTAGCGATCAACTGTCCGCATCCTTTATCCGGATAGGCGGTGTCGTTCACGATGAGAATCAGATTTTTCACTTCCGATTGAGCCAAAGCGTTAACGATTGCGTTAGGTGTCCCGTTAGAAAGAAACCCGCCAATCATAACCGTCATCCCATCTTTTACCTTTGCTACTGCCTCTTCCACTGAAATAAGCTTCTTCATAAGTATATGGTTTTGTTTAAAATTAAACTAATTCGATCTAGCATGTCAAATTTATAGAATTTAAAATCAAATATGATATATTTTATACAGATTTTTTTCTGTATTCTATTATTTGGAATGATTCCATTCGTAACAGATTTTTTTGATGATAATTTGAAAAACGCGAAATGTTAATAGTAAATGCAGATAGAAACATTTCTTAGACACGCAAATAGTTATAAAATGCATGCCACGAAAATCATTGACCGTACGAAAGCAAGCCGGATAAAACAAAGGCTTTCAATCTGATAATCAGAAAGAAAGCCTTATCTCCAATAACAAAAAACTGAATAGAACTTATCAAACAATCCCTTTTTAGGGTATCCCAGTTAGAAAATTCTGATTTTTTGTAGTGAAATTGAATATACGTTTCTGTAATTTTGGTCGGTCAACACGAATTTCAAATACCGTGCATTTGTAGGAGCAGCTATTGACAAAAGGTCGATTTCTCCAAGGGTTGTACCCAACGTATAATCTATTGCCTCAGTCCAGACACTTCCATCGACAGAAAACTGGACCTGTACTTTTCGTGCCATAAAAGCCCGTTTTCTTGGAGAAGTTGCAATATCAGAGGCAACTTGTTCTATTGCAAAACCATTTACCCGCTTTGTCTCTTGCATATCAACTGTTATTTCATATTTTA
>OGCM01002215.1_pt1 | contig 18908 bp, 15 predicted proteins | sample 1570151 | NCBI WGS metagenome assembly OGCM01 (sample SAMEA4370582, study PRJEB24528) | human gut metagenome
AAATGTAAGGAATCTGTATGGAAATACAAGGGAATGTGGGAAGATTTCTCAGGAACCGTTGGTTTCTGGGCAGATATGGAAAACCCATATGTCACCTATGATGACAACTTTATTGAGTCCGAATGGTGGGCATTAAAACAGATCTGGGACAAGGGATTGTTATACAAAGGCTTCAAGATCGTTCCTTACTGTCCTCGTTGTGGTACACCACTTTCTTCCCAGGAAGTTGCACAGGGTTATAAGACTGTAAAAGAACGTTCTGCAGTGGTACGTTTCAAAGTTGTCGGAGAGGATGCTTACTTCCTTGCATGGACTACAACTCCGTGGACACTTCCATCCAACGTTGCACTCTGTGTGAACCCAAATGAGACTTACTGCAAAGTAAAAGCCGCAGACGGATACACCTACTACATGGCAGAGGCACTTCTTGACAAAGTGTTAGGAAAGCTTGGCAATGAAGAGGAAGGTGTCAAAGCATATGAAGTATTAGAGACTTACACCGGAAAAGATTTAGAGTACAAAGAATATGAGCCGTTATATGCATGTGCAGCAGAAGTGGCAGCAAAACAGCATAAAAAAGGACATTTTGTTACCTGTGATACTTATGTAACGATGTCTGATGGTACCGGTATCGTTCATATAGCTCCTGCATTCGGTGAAGATGATGCGAATGTTGGACGTAAGTACGATCTTCCGTTTGTACAGTTTGTAAACGGAAAAGGTGAGATGACAGAAGAGACACCTTATGCCGGATTATTTGTAAAGAAAGCCGACCCTGAAGTATTAAAAGATCTGGATGCGCAGGGCAAATTATTTGACGCACCAAAGTTCGAACACGAATATCCACACTGCTGGAGATGTGATACACCGCTTATTTACTATGCAAGAGAGTCATGGTTCATCAAGATGACAGCAGTCAAAGATGACCTGATCCGTAATAATAATACTGTAAACTGGATACCGGAATCCATCGGTAAAGGACGTTTCGGTGACTGGCTTGAGAACATCCAGGACTGGGGAATCTCCCGTAACCGTTACTGGGGAACTCCTTTAAATGTATGGGAATGTGAAGGCTGCGGACATCAGGAGTCTATCGGAAGCCGTGCCGAATTAGCAGAGAGAAGCGGAAACCCGGATGATGCCAAAGTGGAATTACACAGACCGTATATCGACGCTGTGACCTTCAAATGCCCTGACTGTGGCAAGACCATGCACAGAGTGCCGGAAGTGATCGACTGCTGGTTCGACTCAGGAGCAATGCCGTTTGCACAGCACCATTATCCATTTGAAAATCAGGATTTGTTCAAACAGCAGTTCCCGGCTCAGTTCATTTCCGAGGCGGTAGACCAGACACGAGGATGGTTCTATTCCCTGATGGCAGAGTCCACCTTACTGTTTAATAAAGCTCCTTATGAAAACGTTATCGTTTTAGGACATGTACAGGATGAGAACGGACAGAAAATGTCCAAATCCAAAGGAAATGCAGTCGATCCGTTCGATGCATTAGAGACTTACGGAGCAGATGCGATCCGCTGGTATTTCTACATCAACAGCGCTCCATGGCTTCCAAACCGTTTCCATGGAAAAGCAGTGCAGGAGGGACAGCGTAAGTTCTTAAGCACCTTATGGAACACTTATGCATTCTTTGTACTGTATGCAAACATTGACGGATTTGATGCAACAAAATACAAACTGGAATATGATAAATTATCCGTGATGGATAAATGGTTACTGTCTAAATTAAATACCGTGATCGGCGCTGTGGATGACAACCTTGGCAGTTACAAGATCCCGGAAGCTGCAAGAGCACTCGATGAGTTTGTGGACGATATGAGTAACTGGTACGTAAGACGCTCCCGTGAACGTTTCTGGGCAAAAGGAATGGAGCAGGATAAGATCAATGCCTACATGACACTTTACACAGCGTTAGTAGAGATCTGTAAATGTGCAGCACCAATGATCCCGTTCATGACAGAGGAAATCTATCAGAATCTTGTGTGCAGCATTGATAAAAATGCGCCGGAAAGTATTCATTTATGTGACTTCCCAACCGTTAATGAAGCATACATTGACAAAGAGTTAGAGAAAAATATGGATGAGGTATTAAAGATCGTGGTTATGGGCCGTGCATGCCGTAATGCAGCAAACATCAAGAACCGTCAGCCGATCGGAAATATGTTTGTCAAAGCTCCATTTGAACTTTCAGAGTACTTCAAAGAGATCATCGAGGATGAGCTGAATGTAAAGAAAGTTTCCTTTACCGATGATGTAAGTTCCTACACAAGCTATACATTCAAACCACAGCTCCGTACTGTAGGACCAAAATACGGAAAATATTTAGGTCAGATCCAGAAAGCTTTAGCAGAGCTTGACGGAAACGCTGCCATGGCAGAGTTAAAGGAAAATGGATTTATCACTTTGAAGTCTGTCAGTGATGATGTAAAATTAGCAGAGGAAGATCTGTTAATTACAATGACACAGATGGAAGGTTATGTAACGGAGGGGGACAATACAGTAACCGTTGTCCTTGATACCAACTTAACACCGGAGTTAATTGAAGAAGGATTTGTGCGTGAGATCATCAGCAAGATCCAGACCATGAGAAAAGAAGCAGGATTCGAAGTGATGGATAAGATCATGATCTCTTATCAGGCAGATGACAAAGTGGCTGCCATCTTTGACAAATATGGTGATGCGATCAAAGCAGATGTACTCGGACTTGATGTTGTAGCTGGCAGTGTGGATGGATACGAGAAAGAATGGAATATTAATGGGGAAACCGTTCTTTTAGGTGTAAAAAAAGGAGAGTAAGGAAATGTCTAAAACAGCAGCAGTCTTCAATAAGAAAAAATTTATCAATGATGTAACAGAGACAGTCCGTCATATGTATCGCAAACAGTTAAAAGAAGCAAGCCAGCAGGAGATTTTCCAGGCGGTATCCTACGTCGTAAAAGACGTTGTGATCGATGACTGGCTGGCAACCCAGCAGGCATTTGACGATCAGGATCCAAAGATTGTCTATTATATGTCAATGGAATTTCTGATGGGCCGTGCGCTTGGAAATAACCTGATCAATTTAAAAGCTTACAAAGAAGTGAAAGAAGCTCTGGAAGAAATCGGACTGAATCTTGACGTGATCGAAGATCAGGAGCCGGATCCTGCACTCGGAAACGGTGGTCTTGGACGTCTTGCAGCATGCTTTATGGAATCACTGGCAACACTCGGATACGCAGCTTACGGCTGCGGTATCCGTTACCGTTATGGTATGTTCAAACAGCAGATTTCGGATGGTTTTCAGGTAGAGGTACCGGATAACTGGTTAAAGAATGGCTACCCATTCGAACTTCGCAGACCGGAGTATTCCTACGAGATCAAATTCGGCGGCTATGTCCGTACCGAAGACATGGGAAATGGCAACACCAGATTTATCCATGAAGGCTATCAGTCCGTTATGGCGATCCCATACGATATGCCGATCGTAGGATATGATAATCATATGGTAAATACGCTGATGATCTGGGATGCAGAGCCTAAGGAAGGTTTCCAGTTAGATTCCTTTGATAAAGGAGATTATAACAAAGCGGTAGAGCAGGAAAACCTTGCACGTAACCTGGTGGAAGTCCTTTATCCGAATGACAATCATATTCAGGGAAAAGAGCTTCGTTTAAAACAGCAGTATTTCTTCGTATCAGCAAGTTTACAGCGTGCGATCGCAAGATTCAAAAAGCATCATGAGGATATCCATCAGCTGCCTGAGAAAGCAGTATTCCAGATGAATGATACACATCCGACGGTTGCAGTGGCAGAGTTAATGCGTATTTTGCTGGATGAAGAAGGCTTAAGCTGGGAGGATGCGTGGGATATCACAACCCACTGTGTTGCTTATACCAACCATACCATTATGGCTGAGGCTCTTGAAAAATGGCCGATCGAGATTTTCCAGAGACTGCTTCCGCGTGTATATCAGATCGTGGAAGAGATCAACCGCCGTTTTGTTTTACAGATCCAGGAGCAGTATCCGGGCAACAATGATAAAATTGCAAAAATGGCAATTTTATATGATGGTCAGGTAAAAATGGCGCATCTTGCGATCGTTGCAGGTTATTCTGTCAACGGTGTTGCCAGACTGCACACAGAGATTTTGAAAAAAGAACAGTTAAAAGATTTCTATGAGATGATGCCGCAGAAGTTCAATAACAAAACCAATGGTATCACACAGAGACGTTTCTTAGCACATGCGAACCCGCTTCTGGCTGACTGGGTGACAGCACATGTGGGAGAAGGCTGGATCACAGACCTTTCCCAGATCAGGAAACTTGCGCCTTATGCAGATGATAAAAAAGCACAGCAGGAGTTTCTGAAGATCAAGCACCAGAATAAAGTACGTCTTGCAAAATATATCAAAGAGCACAATGGAATTGATGTTGATCCGGATTCCATCTTTGATGTACAGGTAAAACGTCTTCATGAGTACAAACGCCAGCTGTTGAATATCCTTCATGTTATGTATCTCTATAATGAGATCAAAGAGCATCCGGATATGGAATTTGTTCCAAGAACATTCATTTTTGGCGCAAAGGCAGCAGCCGGTTATAAAAATGCAAAACTTACCATTAAACTGATCAACAGCGTTGCAGAAGTGATTAACAATGATAAGAGTATCAATAATAAGATCAAAGTGGTATTTATCGAGGACTACAAAGTTTCCAATGCAGAGTGGATCTTTGCAGCAGCAGATGTCAGCGAGCAGATCTCAACTGCAAGTAAAGAGGCATCCGGTACCGGTAATATGAAGTTCATGTTAAACGGCGCCCTGACACTTGGAACGATGGACGGTGCGAATGTTGAAATGTACGAGGAAGTCGGACCGGATAATATGTTTATTTTCGGTATGAGCTCGGACGAAGTGATCGCACATGAGCATAACCGTGATTATGATCCGATGCAGATTTTCAACACGGATCAGGATATCCGCAAAGTTCTGACACAGTTAGTGAACGGATTCTACTCACCGAACGACTCCGAACTTTTCCGTGACCTGTACAATTCACTGCTGAATACACACAGCACACAGTACGCGGATACTTACTTCATTCTTGCAGACTTCCGTTCTTATGCAGAAGCGCAGAAGAAGATCATGGAGTATTACAAGAACAAGAGCGCCTGGGCAAAGAGCGCTATCTTAAACACTGCACATTCCGGCAAGTTCTCATCCGACAGAACGATTCAGGAATATGTGGATGATATCTGGCATTTACCGAAGGTGAAGGTTGATGTGGAATAAAGTGATAAGAAAATAAAATTACAAGAAGGACAGTCTCTGTGAAAAAGGGGCTGTTTTTCTATATTTATGTTATGTCAAAAACAAATTGACAATTTTTTCGATACAAGTTATGGTAATAAGGAAATCTTTTTTATCAAATTGAGGGTGCAAGGTCTGCATAAAAATCCAGTTAAAACTGCAAGTGCAAAAAGCGACGAAACTATTTTCCTGAAATATCAGGTATATAGGAAGGAGCAATTATATATGGGAAAAAAAGTATTGAAAGCAGATACTGTAGTAAAGAATTACTGGCGGAATAACGAACAGTTTGCAGATATTTTTAATGCAGTTTTATTTAATGGAAATAAGGTTATAAAACCGGAAGAATTAGAAGATATGGATACAGAGGAATCTTTGGTATTAGAACACAAGGAGTATATACAGAGTATTGTGGCAGCAAGAGATAACGTTAAAATCAGAAAAAAATCTACCACTTATGATGCTGAATTTGTTATACTTGGATTGGAGGGACAGGAATGTATCCATTATGCAATGCCGTTAAGAGTGATGGGATATGATTATAGTACATACAAAAAGCAGTATGATGACAATGCGGCAAAGCGTAAAAAAGAAAAAGGATTAACAGAAGATGAATATCTGTCGGGAATGAAGAAAACAGATAAATTTATTCCTGTTATTACAATCGTTATCTATTATGGTGAGAAGCCGTGGGATGGAGCAGTATCTTTGCATGGGATGCTAAATATTCCAAAAGCAATGGAAACATTTGTGAATGATTATAAAATACATCTGGTGGAAGCCGGAAAAAATAATCTGGTATTGCATAATGTAAATAATCAGGATTTATTTAATCTGCTTGAAATTCTTTTAAGCAGAAGTGGAAGAACAGATGGAAAAAAAGAAAAAGCAATAGATTATACAAGAAAACATAAGGTAGACAAAGCTGTTATTATGACAGTAGCAGGCACTATGAATGGAAAAATTGATTATAATGAATTGATTGGGGAAGGAGAGAAAGGTATGGTCAGTGTATTTCAGGAAACATGGAATGAAGGAGAGGCAAAAGGTATTATTGAAATGGGGAATGACTTTGGACTTTCCGAGGAGGATATTTTAGCAAGACTTCAAAAAAAGTTGAATGTTTCACTGCAAAAAGCACAGGAATATCTTTACGCATATAGAAAACAGAACGCATAAGATATGCTCTCGGCGGTTTGCCTAACAATATCTTTGCTTCGCGCTATGTTTCTTATATTCCAAATAAAGAGCAGTTCATCGCCTATCATACAGTTACATTTAACGTTACCATTTATGAGATAGATTTGTTATACTTAAGTAGAAATTGCAAAAAAAATAGTTTGGAGAGGCAGCTATGGCAGAATTTATAAAATTACCTGTTGGAATTGAAAATTTTGAAAAAATCCGCAGAGATGGTTTTTATTATGTTGATAAAACCGGTCTGATCGAGCAGCTTTTAAATAACTGGGGAGAGGTCAATCTGTTCACGCGTCCACGTCGGTTTGGTAAGACATTGAATGCTTCCACCGGAGAATTATTGGACCAATACCAGTGGAAACGATGTGCTGAAACATTTTATAGAAAGTGCAGGAGCAGCAAAGGGGCTGGCAAAAACAGACTTAGAGAGACTTGTAAATGGTGAAATCGTAGAAAAAGATATACGTGAGGATCTGACTTATAATGAACTGTATGCATCCATGGATAACCTTTGGAGTACACTTTTCATGGCGGGATATCTTACGCATAAAGGCAGAGTTGATACAAAAAGATTCAGACTTGCAGTGCCAAACAGAGAAATCCGGAACATTATCACAGAGCAGGTTCTGGCTTTGTTTAAGCAGAATGTGGAAAAAGACGGACAGCGTCCGTGATACTTAATGTAAGGTTATGTTAGAAGAAAACTAATTTCAAGAAAGATGTGACATGTAAAAATGTTGCATCTTTCTTTTTTATTGTTGCAGTCTGCGGTCAATTGGTTGCAATGTAAAAACGAACATGATAATGTGATAGTAACAGGAAACGGAAGATGCGCAAAACAAGGAGGATTTTATGATCTGGGAAGATGTATTAGCAAAATTTAAAGAGTTATTCGGGGATGAGGGTGAAATCGGTGTTTATTTTGCACCGGGACGTGTGAACATGATCGGTGAGCATACCGATTACAACGGAGGACACGTTTTCCCTTGTGCACTCACTATTGGTACATATGGTGTGGCAAGAAAAAGAGATGATAAGAAACTTCGTTTCTATTCCATGAATTTTGAGCAGCTCGGTGTGATCGAGTCCTCAGTAGAAGGTTTAAAGCCGGAAAAAGAAGCTGACTGGACGAACTATCCAAAGGGAGTTATGTGGGCGTTTGGAGAGAAGGGAATGAAAGTAGAGCAGGGCATGGATCTTGTTTTATTTGGCAATATTCCAAACGGCTCCGGACTTTCTTCTTCTGCATCAGTTGAAGTTCTGACCGGATATATTTTAAAAGATATGTTTGGATTCGACGTGACAAATCAGGATCTTGCACTGATCGGCCAGTTCTCTGAAAATAAATTCAACGGCGTAAACTGTGGTATCATGGATCAGTTTGCGATCGCAATGGGAAAAGCTGGTCATGCGATTTTCCTTGATACAGCAACTTTAAAATATGAGTATGCACCGATCAAGCTGGAAAATGCAAAGATCGTGATCTCCTGCAGCAACAAAAAACGTGGACTTGGAGATTCCAAATACAATGAGAGAAGAAGTGAGTGCGAGACTGCACTGGCAGAACTCCAGAAAGTTGTTAAAATTGATTCCCTTGGTGAACTCACGGAGGAACAGTTTGAACAGTACAAAGATGCGATCAAAGATCCTGTCAGGGTAAAACGTGCAAAACATGCGGTTTATGAGAATCAAAGAACCATCAAGGCAGTGGAAGCATTAAAGAATAACGATGTTGCTCTGTTTGGTGAGTTAATGAACGCCTCCCATGTTTCCCTTCGTGATGATTACGAAGTAACCGGTATCGAGCTTGACACATTGGTGGAAGAGGCATGGAAAGTAGACGGAGTGATTGGTTCCCGCATGACAGGTGCAGGATTCGGTGGATGTACCGTCAGCATCGTAAAAGATGAGGCAGTGGATTCCTTTATTGAAAAAGTAGGTGCTGCTTACAAAGATAAAATCGGTTACGCTGCTGATTTCTATGTAGTTGAGATCGGTGACGGTCCAGTAAAATTGGATTAATAATTCTTATAGATAATTGCGAAACTCATAAATAAGTAGATTTAAATTGTGGAAAATTGACAAAAGCTTGAGAAGACACTGGGGAGCCGCCGGTTCTTAGAAGTCAGATTCTGTATTTCATTCTGATTTATCAGAATTGAAATACAGGAGATGAGTTCTTAGTACCGTTGCGAGCGACACGTAGCGGAAGCGTGTCTTCGAAAATTTTGTTAATTCTTCACAATTGTTACAACCTAAATCAGAGTTTCGCAATTATCTAAATAATTCTTAAATAAAGAGGATAACACAATGATTCAGGAAAGAATTTTAGAATTGACAGAATATGGTCTTGTGACCGGACTGGTGGAGCCAGAAGACAGGAGATTTACCATTAACCGCCTGTTAGAACTTTTTCATCTGGATGAATTAGAAGATGAAGTGGCAGCAGCCTATGCAAAGAGAACTCCGATGACGCAGGAGAGTGCAGAGGCAGCATTGGAAGGCATCTTAAATGAGATGCTCGATTATGCGGCAGAAGATGGACTGATGCCGGAGGATACGATCACATACAGGGATCTGTTCGATACAAAGATCATGAGTATGCTTGTGCCGAGACCAAGCGAAGTGATCAAAAAATTCCAGGCACTCTATCAGATCAGTCCAAAGGAAGCAACCGATTATTTTTACAAGTTAAGCAGAGATACAAACTACATTCGTAGATACCGTATCAAAAAAGACCAGAAATGGACTGCAGATACCGAGTTTGGAACATTGGATATCACCATCAATCTCTCCAAACCGGAAAAAGATCCGAAGGCGATCGCAGCAGCCAAGCTTGCAAAACAGAGCGGTTATCCAAAATGCCTTCTGTGCAAAGAAAACGAGGGATATGCAGGACGTGTGAACCATCCGGCAAGACAGAACCACAGGATCATTCCGGTAACGATCAACCACAGTGACTGGTTTTTCCAGTATTCACCATATGTTTACTACAATGAGCACTGTATCGTTTTTAACGCAGAGCATACGCCGATGAAAATCGAGAAAGCAACCTTTGGAAAACTGTTGGATTTTGTAGAGCAGTTCCCACATTACTTTGTCGGATCGAATGCTGACCTTCCGATCGTTGGTGGATCTATTTTGAGCCACGATCATTTTCAGGGTGGACATTATGAGTTCGCTATGGCAAAAGCACCGGTGGAAAAAGAGCTGGTCTTCAAGGGATTTGAGGATGTGAAAGCCGGAATCGTAAAATGGCCAATGTCCGTGATCCGTATCAGCGCACCACAAAAAGAGCGCCTGATCGAGCTCGCAGATAAGATTTTACTTGCATGGAGAGGTTATACGGATGAAGATGCATTTATTTTTGCAGAGACAGAGGGCGAACCACATAACACGATCACTCCTATCGCAAGAAAACGCGGCAATGATTATGAGTTAGATCTTGTACTCCGCAATAATATCACGACAGAGGAGCATCCGCTGGGTGTTTACCATCCACATGCAAAACTTCATCATATCAAAAAAGAAAACATTGGTCTGATCGAGGTTATGGGACTTGCAGTGCTTCCAGCCAGATTAAAAGATGAGATGGCAGCATTAGAACAGGCAATCTTAGACGGCGCAGAAATCCGTGAGGATGAAGTGCTTGCAAAACATGCAGACTGGGTGGAGGAATTTCTGCCTAAGTATGGATTTACAGCAGGAAGTGGTCTGGAAGGTGAGATTACACCGGAAAAATTACATGAGATCATTCAGACAGAAATCGGTCTTGTGTTCAAGGAAGTTTTATTGGACGCAGGTGTTTACAAGTGCACAGAGGAAGGCAGAAAGGCATTCCGTAAGTTTGTAGATACCGTTAATGCATAAAAATACAGGGGAGTATTTTTAAATAGAAGAGAAACTGTCCGGGCAGTATCCGTAAGGAAAATGTCCAGTGGCAGTTTTCTTTTTTTGTCTATTTACTTTCATACAGTATTGTTGTAAAGTAATAATTGTTCCGTAGATCTGTACATATATGGTGCAGACAGCAGGAAAAACATTCGAGAGTAAGAAAACAGTGAGGAAGAGAATATGATTTCACAGAAAATACAGAAGGCATTGCAGGGAAGTTCTGCAATCCGTGCAATGTTTGTAGAGGGAAATGAACTTGCCGCCAGGGTGGGAAGAGAGAACGTGTATGATTTTTCATTGGGGAATCCTACAACACCGGCTCCGGCAGCATTGAACGAGGCAATTAAGCAACTGGTGGATGAGACCGATCCGCTGGTTTTACATGGATATATGGACAATGCCGGTTACCCGGATGTCCGTCAGGCGGTTGCAGAGAACTTAAACAAGCGTTTTGGAACTGCATTTACTTCCCATAATATTGTGATGACAGTGGGAGCAGCGGGAGGATTGAACATTATTTTTAAAACAATCTTAGATCCGGGTGACGAGGTGATCGTGTTTGCCCCATATTTCGGAGAGTACAAGAGTTATGCAGCCAATTTTGATGCGGAAGTCGTGGAAGTGGCACCGGATTTTGAAACATTCCAGCCAGATCTGATGGCATTTGAAAAAGCAATCAATGAAAAGACCAAGGCAGTGATCGTGAACACACCAAACAATCCGACAGGTGTGATCTATCATGAAGAAACCATGAAAAAGATGGCTGAGATTCTGGAAAAGAAGGAAAAAGAGATTGGACACGAAATTTATCTGATTTCCGATGAGCCTTACCGTGAACTTGTCTACGATGGAAATCAAGAGGATTTCCTGACGAAATACTATAGGAATACAATTGTAGGTTATTCCTTCAGCAAATCCCTTTCCCTTCCGGGTGAGCGTATTGGATATGTGGTTGTTCCGGATGAGGTGGAAAATGCAGATCAGGTCATTGACGGCATTGTTGTATCCAACCGTACCCTTGGTTTTGTAAATGCACCGTCTCTGCTTCAGAAAGCGGTAGCAAAATGTCTGGATGAGAAAACCAATCTGGCATTTTATGATGAAAACAGAAAGATGTTATACGAGGGACTGCAAAAGCTCGGTTTCCATTGCATCAAACCGGAAGGTGCTTTTTATATGTGGGTAAAATCTCCGGAAACGGACGAAGAAAAATTTGTTGCAGCAGGTAAAAAATACAATATCATCATGGTAAAGGGCAGCGCATTCGGATGTGCAGGCTATGTCCGTCTTGCTTACTGTGTTTCCCATGAGACGGTAAAAAATGCCCTGACTGCGTTTGAAAAACTGGCAGAAGATTACGGATTGTATACTGAATGAAATGACTCGGAAATGAGCAGATTGTAATGAATTTGTGAAATATATCAGGAAAATTGAGAGAGTGGAGAGCGTAAAATTTATGAGTAACTGGGAAGAATATGTAAGGACAGTGGAACCGTATGTTCCGGGAGAACAGCCAAACCAGCCGGACATGATCAAATTGAATACCAACGAAAATCCATATCCGCCCGCACCGGGAGTGGTAGAGGCTCTGAAGAACTTTGATACAGATAAGCTGCGGCTTTATCCGGAACCGACCTGCAAAGTGTTGGTCGATGCGATCGCAGATTATTATGGAATCAGGAGCAGTCAGGTATTTACCGGTGTCGGTTCTGATGATGTGCTTGCCATGATATTTATGACGTTTTTTAACAGCAAAAAGCCGATCCTGTTTCCGGATATCACCTATTCTTTTTATGATGTGTGGGCAGATATGCTTCGGATCCCATTTGAGACAAAAGCGTTAGATGATGATTTTCAGATAAGAAAAGAGGACTATTATGGGGACAACGGCGGCGTGGTGTTCCCAAATCCGAATGCACCGACCGGAATCCTCATGCCGCTCTCAGAGATTGAGGATATCATTGCACACAACCGCGATGTGATCGTAGTTGTGGATGAGGCATACATTGATTTTGGCGGGGTGTCTGCGCTGCCTCTGATCGAAAAATATGACAATCTTCTCGTGGTACAGACCTTTTCAAAATCGCATTCCCTGGCAGGTATGCGGCTTGGCTTTGCGATGGGAAATGAAAAGCTGATCCGGTATATCAATGATGTGAAATATTCTTTCAATTCCTACACGCTCAATCAGACAGCGCTTGTACTTGGTGTGCAGGCAATCAGGGACAGGGAGTATTTTGAGGAAACCTGTGCGAAAGTCATCGCTACAAGGGAATGGACGAAGTGCGAACTGAAAAAACTTGGATTTTCTTTTGGGGATTCCATGAGCAACTTTATTTTTGCAACACATGAAAGAGTTCCTGCAAAAGAAATATTTGAAGCACTCCGGGAGCATAACATTTTCGTGCGCTATTTTTCCAAGCCGAGAATTAGCAATTATCTGCGTATCAGCATCGGAACCCAGCAGGAGATGGAGCGTCTGACCGCTTTTCTGGCTGTTTTTCTGGGAGAATAACAGGATGCCGTCAGGTATAAATTAAAGTTATAGTTAATATGAAAATAAGTGTTGCTTTTTCGACTGGATTCGACTATTATAGAATTTGCATCTGTAACACTTTAGTGTGTAAAACAGATATTTACTTTAAAACTTTACTATGATAAAATGTGCGTAGATTGGAAGTTTCTGATTATAGTAAAAGATGATATCATTTTGATTTATGAGAAGGAGAAGGTAAAATGAGCAAGAAACTAAGGACCGAGGCAGTAGACCATCTTTTTGATGCGATTTTAAGCCTGGAAAACAGAGAAGAATGTTATACTTTTTTTGAAGATGTCTGCACTGTGAATGAACTGCTTTCCTTATCACAGAGATTTGAGGTTGCCAAGATGTTACGTGACCAGAAAACATATCTTGATATTGCAGAGAAAACAGGTGCTTCCACAGCGACCATCAGCCGTGTAAACCGTTCTTTAAATTATGGAAATGACGGATATGACATGGTATTTGCCAGAATGGCAAAATCAGAGACAAACGAAGCGTAAAAACGGAGCAGAAAGAAAAACCCGAAGTTGTACGAACAATGTCCTCTATAGACAATGTATCATACAACTTCGGGTTTTATTTTTCTTTTTTGGAAGGATCTTTTTCTTCGTGCAGCATCTGATCGACAATGCGCTCGATAATTGTTTTTTTCAGGTAGACATCATAGCTTAACATGCAGATAAAACTGAATGTCCGTAAAAGCTCTGCATCCTCACCTTCCATGCCCTCAAAAGTTTTCATGGAGGTGTTAAACTTCTTTGCAAGGTCTTTCATGATATTTAAGGTTTCCTGATGCTCCAGACCGAACACTTCTTTATAGATATCCTCAAGACTCATCTCGGAGCTGCCTTTTCCAAAATATCTGTCCGTGATCGGATTTAAGATACTCTGGATGTCACTGATGCTTAAGATACTTTTAAAATAGTAGATAAAGATCAAAGTCAGCACATGTTCTTTGGAATATTTTTTCTTTTCAGGTGGAGGAAGAAGATCGTTTTTTGCATAATTGTTGATCATGGTCTTAGTCAGGATCTTATCGTCCTCATGCCGCTTGGATGTGGCAAGCTGGGAATCCATAAATGTTGTCACCTGATCCATATAAAGATCGATATTCGGGATATCTTCCGGTTTTACATAGTCGATTTTGTTAAATTCATCTAATATATCACTTAAAAATTGTTTTGTATTCATTTTTTTACCTGCTTTTACTCTTACTGGTTCAATCGTATTCTCTACATCAGATTATATAGTATTGAAAACTAGATGACAAGATACAATTGAATTTAATTGTATGAATTTGAATGTGGACGGTCGTAGATTTTTTCTGACGCAAAGGACGGTTATTTTTATTATTAAAAAAGAAAATATGTTCGATTTTACTGTTCATAAGCAGGGATAATGTGTTACAATAGATGGGAATATGATATTGTAATAAAAAAGGGATTGAATATTACAAACAACAACGGAAATGGAGATTTCTATGAGTATTTATGATACATTGAACGAACAGCAGAGAGAAGCGGTATTTCACACGGAGGGACCGGTTTTGATCTTGGCGGGTGCAGGTTCCGGAAAAACGAGGGTTCTGACACATCGAACCGCCTATCTGATTGAAGAAAAGGGCGTGAATCCATACAATATTATGGCAATCACCTTTACGAATAAAGCGGCAGGTGAGATGCGTGAGAGAATCGACCAGCTTGTGGGATATGGCTCTGAGAGCATCTGGGTATCAACGTTTCATTCTACCTGTGTGCGCATTTTAAGACGTCATATTGACCGCATCGGGTTTGACACTAATTTTACAATCTATGATTCCGATGATCAGAAGACACTGATGAAGGATATCTGTAAGCGTCTGAATGTGGATACCAAGATTTACAAAGAGCGGAGTCTGCTTGCTGCGATTTCCAAGGCAAAAGATGAACTGGTAGATCCACAGGAATTTTCTCTCCGGGCGGCTGCTTCCGGGGATTTTGCGAAACGGAAACAGGCTGAGATCTACAGAGAGTATCAGGATGCACTGCGGCGGAATAATGCACTTGATTTTGATGATCTGATCGTAAAGACGGTTGAATTGTTTAAAACGGATGCCCAGGTGTTAGACTACTATCAGGAACGCTTTCGTTATATTATGGTGGACGAGTATCAGGATACGAATACGGCACAGTTTGAACTGATCAGTATTCTTGCGAGAAAGTATAAGAACCTGTGTGTCGTTGGTGATGATGACCAGTCTATCTATAAGTTCCGCGGTGCGAATATTTATAATATCCTGAACTTTGAAAAACATTTTCCGGAGGCAGTGACGATAAAACTGGAACAGAATTACCGTTCTACACAGAATATTTTAAATGCTGCAAACGGAGTGATCTCCAACAATATGGGACGAAAAAGAAAGACACTCTGGACAGACAATGAAGAGGGGAAAAAGATCGGTTTCAAGCAGTTTGAGACAGGCTATGAAGAGGCAGAGTATGTCGCAAAGGATATCAATGCCTGTGTGAAGGACGGCAGATATCATTACGGTGACTGCGCTGTTCTCTACCGCACAAACGCACAGTCCCGTCTTTTTGAGGAAAAATTTATCGTATCCAATATTCCATATAAGATTGTCGGCGGCGTGAACTTCTATGCAAGAAAAGAGATCAAAGACCTGCTTGCCTATTTGAAAACGATCGATAATGCAAGAGATGATCTTGCTGTCCGCAGGATCATCAACGTGCCAAAACGTGGAATCGGTGCAACAACCTTAAACCGTGTGGCAGATTATGCGGCTGCGGCAGACATCAGTTTTTATAATGCATTGAAAATGGCAGACGATATTCCGACACTCGGCAAGAGTGCTGCAAAGATCAAGCCATTTGTGAATTTTATTCAGGTGATGCGCAGTAAAGTAGAGATTATCAGCGTTTCTGAACTTTTGCAGGAGATTATAGACGAAACTGGATATGTGAAAGAATTGGAAGCGGAAGATACCGAGGAGGCAAAGGCGCGTATTGAGAATATCGATGAGCTGATCAGCAAAGTGGTTGCTTACGAGGAAGGCGAGGAACATCCGACACTCAGTGGTTTTTTAGAGGAAGTGGCACTGGTTGCAGACATCGACAGTCTCGATGAGGGCAGTGATTATGTTGTTTTAATGACATTACATAGTGCAAAAGGTCTGGAGTTCCCGAAAGTTTACCTTGCCGGAATGGAGGATGGATTGTTCCCAAGTTATATGTCCATCACTTTGGACAGTTCTTCTGAGGATCTAGAAGAGGAGCGACGCCTGGCTTATGTGGGGATCACGAGAGCCAAAGAAGAACTTACAATTACCTGTGCAAGACAACGTATGATTCGTGGCGAAACGCAATATAATAAAGTATCGCGGTTTGTTCGGGAGATTCCGTCTGAACTGTTGGACAGTGAACTGAGAAAGCCGGCATCTGCAAGAGAATCTTCTTTTGGAAAAGAGAGCAGTTTCCCATCTTTTTTACAGAACCAGACAACAGCAAGACCGAAAAGAACAACACTGCGCCAGCAGCCTTCCGGACAGAGTATGCAGGCAAAGGCACTTGTCACAAAGGGTGTTGTAAAGTCAGAGCTTGACTATGGTGTCGGGGACACCGTATCGCATATCAAGTTTGGCAGAGGAGTTGTGAAAAACATCATGGATGGCGGAAGAGATTACGAGGTGACCGTGGATTTCGAAGGATATGGTGTGAAAAAAATGTTTGCCTCTTTTGCAAAATTAAAGCGTATCTGATTCTATTTGGGAGCAGGGACGTTTGTGTATCCGAAACTCTAAAAAATATATAAAATTTTTGAAAAATATAAATTTTTTATATTCGAAAAGTAAAGGATATGGTATAATGGGCGTAAGCAATGAGCAGTGCACATAGATTTTTCTAGTGTGTATTGCGTTTAGGTTTTGCATATCCTATAAAAGTATAAATAAGAGAAGGAGCGGAACACTATGAACAAGGTGGAAGATTTCATCAATGCGACAAAGTTAAACGACTTACTCAATAAGAAAGAGGATCTGATCAATATGACAAAGTTGAATGAATTATTAAACAAAAAAGAAGCAGAAGAAAAGAAAACATCAAAGGTTGTATGGATTTTTGCAATCATCGGTATTATTGCAGCAGTTGCAGCAGCAGTATATGGCGTATATCGTTTCTTTACACCAGATTATCTGGAAGATTTTGAAGACGATTTTGAAGATGATTATGATGACGATTTCTTCGAAGATGAAGAGGACGAAGAAGAGCCGGCAAAACCAGCAGAGAAAAAAGAAGAAGAATAAAAATAATCTGGAGGGCTGCGGATGCAGCCCTTTTTTCTTGTGTAACAGATAAAAGAAATAGGAAACTGTGAAGTTAATAAATGTCAATGGAATCATGGACAATTTTATAGTTGATGAAATAAAAATGCGAGGAATTTATGAAAAAAGGACAAATCATAGAAGGCGTAATCGAGCGCGTAGACTTTCCAAACAAGGGAATTATCAGAACAGAGGATGGCAGACAGGTTATTGTAAAAAATACGATACCGGGACAGAAAGTGTCTGCTTCCATCAATAAAATCCGCAAGGGAAAGGCAGAGGGCAGACTTTTAGAGGTATTGGAAAAGTCACCGCTGGAAGGGGACAAAACAGGATGTGTCCATGCCGGGGAATGTGGAGGATGTACTTACCAGACACTTCCATACGACAGGCAGCTTGAGATGAAAGCAGAACAGGTAAAAAAATTAATGGATGATGTGATCGATCAGGAAAACCGGGATTACCAGTTTCTGGGAATCAAGGAAAGTCCAAGGCAGACAGGATACCGCAATAAAATGGAATTTTCCTTTGGGGATGAATTTAAGGATGGACCGTTAGCACTTGGAATGCATAAGCGTGGAAGCTTTTATGATATTGTGACGGTGGAAAACTGCCAGATCGTGGATGAGGATTTCAGAAAGATCCTGTCTGTCACACTTGCTTATTTTCGTGAAAAAAATATCACCTATTACCATAAATTGCGTCACACCGGATATTTGAGACATCTGCTTGTCCGTAAGGCAGTCAAAACAGGGGAAATATTAGTAGATCTGGTGACTACAACGCAGACGGATTTTCCGGGAATTGCCGCAGCACAGATGGATGAAGTTGAAAGTACGTTGAACAATGCACAGGAAAACACATTTGCAGGAACGGAAGAGGAATTATTAGAGGGCTGGAAAGCTGCTCTTCTTGCAGCAGATTACAAAGGTATCATGACAGGTATTCTGCATACGAGAAATGACAATGTGGCAGATACCGTGACGAATGAAGGCACGGATGTTTTATATGGACAGGATTTCTTTTACGAGGAATTGCTAGGGCTTCGCTTTAAGATTACACCATTTTCCTTTTTCCAGACAAATTCTCTGGGTGCAGAGGTGCTATATCAGACTGCCAGAGAGTTTATCGGAGATGCACTTCCAAGCGGAACAGACGCAGATATTGCGGAGCATGGTAAAATTGTATTCGATCTGTATTCCGGAACCGGAACGATCGCACAGATGCTTTCTCCGGTAGCTAAAAAAGTGATCGGTGTGGAGATCATTGAGGAAGCAGTGGAAGCTGCCAAAGAGAATGCACAGTTAAATGGTTTACATAACTGCGAGTTTATCGCAGGGGATGTGCTTAAAGTCATTGACAGCATTGAAGAAAAGCCGGATTATATTGTACTTGATCCACCAAGGGACGGAATCAATCCAAAAGCTTTGGAAAAAATCATCCGTTATAATGTGCCTCAGATGGTTTATATTTCCTGCAAGCCGACCAGTCTGGCAAGAGATCTTGAAGTTTTACAGGCGAGAGGATATGAAGTGAAAAAGATCTGTTGTGTCGATATGTTTCCTTCGACGTTTCATATAGAGACGGTAGTCTTGATGTCAAGGAAAGATAAATAAGTGCCAGAAAGCGGCGTATTTCCGGGCTTTTTCGGAGGTTTGGAT
>OGCM01002223.1_pt1 | contig 18819 bp, 15 predicted proteins | sample 1570151 | NCBI WGS metagenome assembly OGCM01 (sample SAMEA4370582, study PRJEB24528) | human gut metagenome
CCATGACGATGGCGGGTTTGAGCTGTACGGTGACGGCCAGCGCCGAGCAGATACCCAGAATCTGCACGATGACCGGGTTGTTCGCGGAGAACGGCCCCGTCAGGAACTTCATGTTCTTAGCCGAAAACAAAGGCTCTTTTTCGTTCTTACTCATTGTTTTCTACATTTTCTTCGTTAGACTCATCCCGCACGGGAGCAAATACGACCTGCTCGACCGCGGCCTTGCGCTTGGCTTCGAGCAGCGGCAGGTAGTGTTCCATGCTGTTGTAGAGCATCGCCGTCACGCCGTCCGAGGTCTTCGTACCGCCGGAAATGGCATCGACCTCATGTTCGGGGTCCTGAGCGCCGCCCTTGCGCAGTTTCACGGAGACGAACTCGTCGCCTTTGAAGATCTTCTTGCCGACGAACTGCGCCTGATATTTCGGCGTTGCGATCTCGGCGCCCAGACCGGGGGTCTCGCCCTTGTGGGCCATGATGATACCGGCCACGGTGTCCATATCCTTTTCGAGGGCGATATAGCCCCAGACGGGTCCCCAGAGGCCCATGCCGGTCACGGGAATCACCACGCGGCCGTCGGCGGCTTCGAATACGGGGAACTTGCCGTCGTCGAAAGCGCCCTGAAGGTCCTTCAGCAGCTCGAAGACATCCTCGCCTTCGAGCTCGTTGCCGTCGGCGTCGAGCACGTAGCCCTTGATGAAGGCGTCGTAATTCTCACCCTGCGCCGAGAGCGACGAAAGGATCGACTGCTTCTTCTCGTTCAGCTCGTTGGCGTACTGGCGCGACTGGAGCGAAAGTGCGGCCACGGCCAGCAGCGTCGCTACGATGACCACCATCACCGTCGAGTACATTATAATATATGCGTTGCCGTTCTTGTCGCTGAACAGCCCCTTTTTCTTCTCGTCCTTCAGTTCGACGAACGCCGAGGCGGGGGCCATGCAGACCGGGCATTTTTCGGGTGCGGCGTCTCCTTCGTGAATGTAGCCGCAAACGGTGCATTTGAATTTTTTCGTTGCCATATTCTCCCCTATTTTGCCAGTTTAACACGTTTCTTTCTGCGCGAGATGTTCGCCTCGACCACATAGTAGTCCACCAGCGGAGCCAGCGCATTCATGAAGAGGATCGATAGCATCATGCCTTCGGGATAGGCCGGATTGACCACGCGGATCAGCACGGCCAGCGCACCGGTCATCAGACCCACGATGTATTTGCCCTTATCGGTCTGCGCCGAGGTGACGGGATCGGTGGCCATGAAGACCGCACCGAAAGCGAAACCGCCGACGATCAGGTGCCACCATGCCGGATAGGTCGTCACGCCGAGCGCTTGGAAGAGATAGCCCATCGCCAGACCGCCGACGAATACCGAGACCATCGTGCGCCACGAAGCGACGCCCGTGAAGAGCAGGATCGCCGCGCCGATCAGGATCGCCAGCGTCGAAGTCTCGCCCACGCAGCCCGGAATGAAACCGAGGAAGGCGTCCATGGCCGAATAGCCCATCCGGCCCGTGGTGCTCAGGTTTTCGAGCGCCGTTGCGCCGGAGAAGCCGTCCACCACGCCCTCGCCGGAGGTCATGCCCGCGATCCACACCGTCGCGCCCGACATCGAGGGCGTATAGGCGAAGAAGGCGAAGGCGCGCGCCAGCAGCGCGGGATTGAAGACGTTCATGCCCGTACCGCCGAACACCTCCTTGCCGAAGACGACGGCGAAGGCGGTCGAGAGAGCCACCATCCAGAGCGGAATGTCCACCGGCATGATCATCGGGATCAGCAGACCCGACACCAAGAAGCCCTCGTTGACCTCGTGGCCGCGGAACTGGGCGAATGCGAACTCGATGCCCAGACCCACGACGTACGAAACGACGATCAGGGGGAGCACCTTGAGGAATCCGAACCAGAGCGAAGCCCAGAATTCGGGCTGCACGCCCTGCGAGAGGAAGTGCATGTAACCCGTGTTATAGAAACCGAACAGAAGCGCCGGCATCAGGGCGACTACCACCATGATCATCGTACGCTTCATGTCGTTGCAGTCGCGGATATGCGCGCCTTTGGAAGTCGTCGTGTCGGGTACGAACAGGAACGTTTCGAACGCATCGAACGTCGATTCCAAGAAGCCCAGCTTGCCACCCTTGGTGAACGTGGGCTTGAGCTTGTCTACTAAATTGCGTAATGCGCTCATCGTTAAGCCTCCTTAATCATTAAGTTAATACCGTCGCGGATGATCTGCTGAATCTCGATCTTCGAGGGATCGACGAACTCGCAAAGCGCGAAATCCTCTTCGACCACTTCGTAGATGCCGAGGTTTTCCATCTTGTCGATGTCGCCGGCGAGACACGCCTTGAGCAGGTACATCGGGTAGATGTCCATCGGCAGATACCGCTCGTAAAGGCCCGTCACCACGAACGGACGCTCGCCGCCGTTCATGTTGGTATCGAGATTGTACTCCTTCTTGGGGCAGAGCCACGAGAAGTAGGCGCGCGATACGGAGAATTTGTTGAAACGGGGCATCGCCCAGCCCAGCAGCTCGAACTTGTCGCCTTCGGGAATCACCGTCAGCTGGTTGGCATAGAAACCGATGAAGCCGTCGGCCGCGGTTTTCGTACCCGTGAGCACGTTGCCCGAAATGATGCGCACATGGTCGCCCTCCTTCTGAGGCTTCACGTTGCCCTTGAGGATCGAATCGACCTTGGCGCCCGCGATGATGCGGCAGTACTGCGGCTTTTCGATCTCCGAGCCGGCCACGGCGATGATCTTCGTCATATCGACGCGGCCCTCGTTGAACAGACGGCCGATGATCGCCAGATCCTGAATGTTGACCGTCCACACGACTTCGCCCTTGTTCACGGGGTCGATGTGGTGGATCTGCACGCCGACGTTGCCGACGGGGTGCTTGCCCGCGAAGGCATGCGTCTCGGCGCCCTTGAGCGCAGTCATCTGCCCCTCGGCCTTGGCGCGCACCGAAAGATGCACCTTGCCCGAAGTGAGTTTGCGCATTACGTCGATACCGGTCTGGAGGTTCTTCTGCTCGGCGCGCAGGACGTAGTTGTAGTCCGGAGCCAGCGGCGCGGAATCGAAGGCGGAGATGAAGACCGCTTTCGGCGTGTCGTTCGGGTCGGCGATAACGCCGTAGGGTCGCTGCACGATCATGGGCCAGAGACCCGACTTGAGCAGCAGCTCGACAATCTCCTCGCGGGAAGCCTTCTGCAGATCGGGCTTCGCGAACTCCTCGTAGCTCTGTACGGAGGCGGGCGTCACGGTCACGGAGAGAATCTTGCGCTTCTCGCCGCGGTTGACGGCCGCAACCGTACCGCTGACGGGCGACGTGAAGAGGATGCGCTCGCTGTACTTGTTGAAGAACAGCGGCGTACCGGCTTTCACCTCATCGCCCACCTTAACCAGCAACTTGGGAGTCACGCCCTCGAAATCAAGAGGCGAGAGGGCATACTCCGAAGCCAGCGGCGCGTCGGCCAGAGACTCCTGAGCCTTTCCCCGGAGATTGATGTCGAGACCCTTGCGTAGTGTAATGATTTTCGACATGGTTAAAGATTTTGATTGTTATGTTTGGATATATTTTGGGTTCGTCGTGCGTTGTTAGTGTGCTAACAGCCATAATTCGCGGGCGAAAATACGAATTTTTTCCGAGAATCCGGTATGCAATATCTATTATTTTTTAATTTACTTAAAATTCGTACATTTGTCGCGATGACCGATCGATTCGTCAACATACACACCCACCGCCCGACCGGCCGCGGCATCGAACTGCGGACAGCCGGAATTCATCCGAGGAATGCTGACAAAGAAGACGTTAGCACGATCGTGCCGTTGCTCGGCGACGTGCAGGCCGTCGGCGAAACGGGACTCGATTTCGTGCATGGCGCCGACCGTGAAACACAGTTGGCGGCGTTCAGGGCGCAGCTCGCGCTGGCGCGCGAACGGCGGCTGCCCGTGGTTCTGCACTGCGTCAGGGCTTTCGAGCCGGTCATGCGCGAACTGGACGCCTGCCGGCCCCGCGCAGCGATCTTCCACGGCTTCATCGGATCGCCCGAACAGGCCCGCCGGGCCGTCGGAAAAGGTTATTACCTCTCGTTCGGCCTGCGTGCCTTCGCATCGCCCAAAACGCTGGAATCCCTGCGCGAAACGCCCCTCTCGCAGCTTTTTCTCGAAACCGACGACAGCGACGTCCCGATCGAGGAAATCTACGCGCGCGCCGCGAAAGTAAAAGGCGTCACGCCGGAGGAACTGCAACGGGCGACGCTGGAAAACTACGGACGGATATTTACGACCGGGCCGCAAGGGCAGGACAAGGCGGCCGGAACGCCGCCGCTCCCGGCCCGATAAAACGAACACAGCAATTGAAAATGAATACGGATAATTGGCTTGAACGCACCGAGTTGCTGCTCGGCAAAGAGAAACTCGACCTGCTCCGAAAGGCCCACGTACTGGTCGTCGGGCTGGGCGGCGTGGGCGCCTATGCCGCCGAGATGATCGTCCGGGCCGGCGTGGGCCGCATGACCATCGCCGATGCCGACGCCGTGGCGCCGAGCAACATCAACCGCCAGCTGGTCGCCCTCCACTCGACCGTCGGCCGCCAGAAAGCCGAGATTCTGGCCGAACGCCTGCGCGACATCAACCCGGAGATAGAACTCACGGTGGTCAGCCGCTATATCAAGGACGAGGAGACCGACCTGCTGCTCGACGCCGCGAAATACGACTACGCAGTGGACGCCATCGACACCCTCTCGCCCAAACTGGCGCTGATAAAGGGTGCTTTGGACCGTTCGCTGCCGCTGGTCAGCTCGATGGGCGCAGGGGCCAAGACCGACCCGACGAAGATGGAGATCGCCGACATCTCCAAGACCCACCACTGTCCGCTGGCCCACATGCTGCGCAAGCGGCTCCACAAAATCGGCGTCCGCAGCGGTTTCCGGGCCGTCTACTCGCCCGAACCGATGCGCGAAGGGGCGCTGATCCTCTGCGAGGAGCAGAACAAGAAGTCGAACGTCGGCACCATATCCTACATCCCCGCGCTGTTCGGCATCGGCTGCGCGTCGGTCGTAATCCGAGGCCTGATCGGAGAAATGAACTAAAACCGCATATCCTTATGAAACCGAACATCGTATTTCTGGACGAGTACACACTCGGAGGCGCCGACCTCGGCCGGCTCCAAGCCTTGGGCGAATACAAGGGTTACGCCCGCACGACGCCGGAAGAGCTTCCCGACCGCTGCCGCGAAGCCGACGTGATAATCACCAACAAGGTGGTCCTGCGCCGCGAAACGCTTCGGTCCCTGCCCCGGCTGCGGCTGATCTGCGTGGCCGCCACCGGAACCAACAACATCGACCTCGAAGCCGCGGCCGAGCTGGGGATCGAGGTAAAGAACGCCGCAGGCTACTCGACGCACTCCGTGGCCGAAACCACCCTCGGAGCGGCCATCGCACTGCGCCGCAACATCGTCTATTACGACCGTTACGTCAAGAGCGGCGCCTACTCCGCCGCCGGACAGCAGTTCCATTTCGCACTGCCCACCCACCAGCTCTACGGCTCGAAATGGGGCATCGTCGGACTCGGCGCCATCGGCCGCGAGGTGGCGCGGCTGGCGGCGGCATTCGGCTGCGAAGTATGCTACACCTCGACGTCGGGCGTCGTGCGCGAAGAGCCTTACCCCGCGCTTCCGCTCACCGAACTGCTGGGCCGTTCCGACATCGTCTCGATCCACGCCCCGCTGAACGACCGCACCCGCGGACTGATCGGCGCGCCGGAATTGTCGGTCATGAAACGCTCGGCCCTCCTCATAAACGTCGCCCGCGGCGGCATCGTCGATGAAGCGGCGCTGGCCGAAGCGCTCGACCGGGGTTCGATCGCCGGCGCGGCCCTCGACGTCTTCTCGCGCGAACCCTTCGCCGCCGACAGTCCGCTGCTCGGCATCCGCGAACCCGACCGCCTGCTGCTCTCGCCCCACAACGCATGGTCGCCCCGCGAAGCCGTGGACGTGCTGGTAGGATGCGTCGAGGAGAATATCAAAACATTTTATGGCAACGACTGATGCCATGACGACGGAAAAGACGAAAACGGCTCTCCCCGGAACCGCCGCGGAATCGGATGCGGCAACACCGGCACAGAAACCGGCAACGGAGCCGGCCACAATAACAACAGCACAGAGGAGAACGGAATCGGATGCGGCGGAGACGAGAGAATCGGCAGAAACGTATACAATTGCGCGAGAATCCGGCAAGACCGCGAGCACATCGGGGACAACGTCAGGACCGACAACAACTGCGGAAGCAGGCACTTCAACAGCCACGGTCCCCACGACCGACCGACGCCAAAAAGTCTTCGACTGGCTCGACAGCCACGGCATCGCCTACACGTGGTACGAACACCCCGAAGCCCCGACCATCGAAATCGCACGCCGATACTGGCGCGACGACGGCTCGAAGCACTGCAAGAACCTTTTTTTCCGCAACCACAAGGGCAACCGCCACTACCTCGTGGCGTTCGACTGCGAGCAGAACCTCGCCATCCACGACCTCGAACGCCGCCTGCGGCAGGGCAAGCTCTCGTTCGCGTCGGAACAGCGCATGGAGCGCTGGCTCGGACTGCGTCCCGGCTCGGTGTCGCCCTTCGGGCTGATCAACGACCCGGAGCGCCACGTACACCTGTTTCTGGACCGGAATCTGGAGAGATTCCCGGCCTATTCGTTCCACCCCAACGACAACCGCGCCACGGTGGTCGTCTCCCGCAGCGAGTTCCTGCGCTACCTCGCCGCCGTAGGCAATACGTACGAATTCATCGAACTCTACTGACTCCGTCATGCGCAGCAGCGATCGCCGCAGACGAAAAACTTCCGGTCCGCGCCATCACCCAAGGCAGCCCCGGAGGTCCGCGGCGCGAAGCTTCTGCAGAAAGCGGTACGATTGCCGAAACAGCAGACGTTGTTCGGAGGAACCCACACCCGCACAAATTTCGTCCGGTTCCGCTCCACCATGCGCAGGAATTCATTATCTTTGACTATTGCAAAACCCAAAAAAAAGAATCGGCATGAAGAAATTTACGCTCACCCTGCTCCTGATTTTCGGCACGGTTTCCGCGCTCTTCGCCCAGCAGAGCGTCCGGGAGGATATCTTCGCTTTTCTGAAGCGCGAAGGCTATGTCCCGACGTTCGACGAAGACAGGGACATTCTGTTCAAAGTACAGGGAATCAACTACTACGCCATCATAAAAGAAGTGGCGGACATGGATTACGCCTACGTGGAGGTATCGGCGAATTTCACTGCCGACGTCCCTTATGACAAACTGCTGGCGATTTCCAACGATCAGAACCGGGACAAATTCGTTTGCAAGTGTTCGGCGGAGCGAGACGGAGAGGACAACTGCTTCAAGGTCGCCATGGAATTCATCACAAACAACCGGACGAATACCGAATACCAGATGGCGCACGCCCTGCGTCTCCTACCCGGCCGGATCGAGAAGTTCAAGGAGGAGCTCGACTAAGAGCAGCGCGAAGCATCCGGCCGGAAACCGTTCCGCACCCGGAACCGGATTCCGCCCCGAAACAAAAATCCCGCACTTTACGGTGCGGGATTTTTTGTGTCAGCAAGCGGGCTATTTCAGCTCCACGAGCGCCTTGCCGGTCATTTCGGCAGGCTGTTCGAGGCCCATCAGGCGGAGCACCGTGGGAGCCACGTCGGCCAAGATGCCGTCGTGCACCGACTTCACGCGGTCCGAAACGACCACGATGGGCACCGGATTGAGCGAGTGCGCCGTATTGGGCGTACCGTCGGCATTGACGGCGTTGTCGGCATTGCCGTGGTCGGCGATCATCACGACCTCGTAACCGTTGGCCTTGGCCGCTTCGACGACCTTGGCGACGCATCCGTCTACGGCCTTCACCGCTTTGACGATGGCCTCGTAAACGCCCGTATGGCCCACCATGTCGCCGTTGGCGAAGTTCAGGCAGATGAAGTCGAACTTCCGCTCACCGAGCGCGGCGGCCAGCTTGTCAGCCACTTCCGGAGCGCTCATTTCGGGCTGGAGGTCGTACGTGGCGACCTTGGGCGACGCGACGAGGATACGCTCTTCGCCTTCGAACTCCGCTTCGCGGCCGCCGTTCAGGAAGAACGTGACGTGGGCGTATTTCTCGGTCTCGGCGATGCGCAGCTGCCGCAGGCCCAGCTTCGAGACGTACTCGCCGATGGTGTTGGGTACATTCTCCTTGTCGAAGAGGATGTGCAGGCCCGTGAACTTGGCGTCATAGGGCGTCATGCAGCAGTAGTAGAGCGGCATGGTGTGCATCCCTTCGGCCGGCATGTCCTCCTGCGTCAGCACGACGGTCAGCTCCTTGGCGCGGTCGTTGCGGTAGTTGAAAAAGATCACCACGTCGTTCGGGCGGATCATGCCGACGGGCTGTCCGTTCTCGTCGATGCGCACGAAAGGCTTGATGAACTCGTCCGTCACGCCCTCGTCATAGGACTTCTGGACGGCTTCGACCATGTCCGACGAACGTTCGCCGATGCCGTTGACCAGCGCGTCGTATGCGATCTTCACACGCTCCCAGCGCTTGTCGCGGTCCATGGCGTAATAACGGCCGATCACCGTAGCGATCCTGCCCGTCGTGGCGGCGAGGTGCTTTTCGAGGTCGGCGACGAAACCCTTGCCGCTGCGCGGGTCGGTGTCGCGGCCGTCCATAAAGCAATGCACGTAGGTATTGTCGAGGCCGTAGGCCGCCGAAATGTCGCACAACTTGAAGAGGTGCTCCAGCGACGAGTGTACGCCGCCGTCCGACACCAGCCCCATGAAGTGCATGTTCACACCGTTCTTTTTGGCGTATTCGAACGCTGCCTTCACCTCAGGATTCTCCATGATCGAGTTGTCGCGGCAGGCGCGGTTGATCTTCACGAGATCCTGATAAACCACGCGGCCGGCGCCGATATTGAGGTGTCCGACCTCCGAGTTGCCCATCTGTCCTTCGGGCAGGCCGACGTTCTCGCCGTCGGTGCGCAGCTGGGCGTGGGGATATTTCTCCGTCATGGCCGAGATATATTCGGGATGCACGGTCGAAATCACATCGGCCTTGTCGTGATGGCCGTTGCCCCAGCCGTCGAGGATCATCAATAATACCTTGTTATTCATAATCGTTTGTTTTTAGTAATTATCTCATCTGTTTCGCTCCGGCCCATGCCGTCGCACCGTTTGGCCTATGCACCGCCGATTCCGCACCCGGCAAATATCCGTCGCAGCGCGACCGGGAACCGTGTCGGAACCGCCGCCGAACATTGCAGCCGGGAACCCGCCGCCGAACATTGCAGCCGGAAAATCACAGCCGCCCCGCCGCAAATTCATCAGCCGGCAACTTGCCAAAAGGCGGTTCGCCGCCGGAATCGGACGGCCTAATGCAACTGCGCCATTATCAGCTCCACGGCCTTGTCGATGGCCGCCTGCAACCCGTCGGGATTCTTGCCGCCGGCCGTGGCGAAGAACGCCTGACCGCCGCCGCCGCCCTGCATCAGCTTCGCAGCCTCGCGCACCACGGCACCGGCGTTCACGCCCTGGGCCGTGATCTCGTCGCCGAGCATCACCGTCAGCATGGGTTTGCCGTCGTTGACCGCCCCCTGCACGAACACCAGCTTCGGGGAGCGGGCACGCAGGTTATAGGCCAGGTCTTTGACGAACTCGGGCGTACGGTCGGTCTGCGTGGCGATGAGCTGCACCCCGTGGCGCTCGGGCGTCGAGGAGATGATCTTCTCGGCCCACTGGGCGACCTGCTCGCGGCGCATGGCCTCGACCTCCTTCGAAAGCGTCTCGTTGCTCTCGAACATTTTCTTTACGGCCTGCAGCACCTGCGGGTTGTGGAGGTATTCGCTGATGTCGCGCATCGTATCCTCGGCGGCGTAGATGATCTTCTCGGCCTGTTCGCCCGTGACGGCTTCGATGCGGCGCACGCCGGCCGAAATGGCGCTCTCGGTCAGTATCTTGAAGAACCCGATGTTACCCGTAGCGCTGGTGTGCGTACCGCCGCAGAGCTCGACCGACGTACCGAAGCGCACCATGCGCACCTTGTCGCCGTACTTCTCGCCGAAGAGCATCATGGCACCGCATTTCTCGGCCTCCTCCTTGGTGGCCTCGCGGTTCTCCTCCAACGGATAGTTGGCGCGGACGGCGCGGTTGACGAGCATCTCGACCTGGCGCAGCTCGGCGGGAGTCATCTTCTGGAAATGCGAAAAGTCGAAGCGCAGGATCTCGGGCGTCACCATCGAACCCTTCTGCTCTACGTGCGATCCCAGCACCTTGCGCAGCGCCTCGTGCATGAGGTGCGTCGCGGTATGGTTGTTGGCCGCGGCCTGGCGTTTGGCAGCGTCCACGACGGCCGTGAACTCGGCCGCAGGGTTTTCGGGAAGCTCCTTGACGATATGGATAATCAGTCCGTTTTCCTTTTCGGTAGCCACGACGGCGATGCGCTCGTTGGCATTCTCGATATAGCCGATGTCACCGATCTGACCGCCCGAGTTGCCGTAGAACGGCGTGCGGTCGAAGACTAGCTGGTAGGAGGTCTTGCCTTTGGAGGTCACGCGGCGGTAACGGGCGATCTTCACCCGCTCGGTCAGCGTGTCATAGCCCGTGAAGACGCTCTCCCGAATGGGGAACAGCTCCACCCAGTCGTCGGTATCGACGGCCGCGGCGTTGCGCGAGCGCTCCTTCTGTGCCTGCAACTCGGTTTCAAAAGCTGCGAGGTCAACGCCGACGCCCTGTTCGCGGGCGATGAGCTCCGTCAGGTCGATCGGGAACCCGAACGTATCGTAAAGCTCGAAGGCGTCCTTGCCCGAGATCAGTTCGCGGCCCTCTTTCTTGGTCTTTTCGACCACGCCGTCCAGCAGGCTGATGCCCGTGGCCAGCGTACGCAGGAACGAGGCCTCCTCCTCCTCGATGACCTTTTCGATCAGCGCCTGCTGGGCCTTCAGTTCGGGGAACTGGCCCCCCATCTGCTCCACGAGCCCCGCAACGAGCTTGCAGATCGTAGGTTCCGTGAAGCCGAGGTAGGTATAACCGTAGCGCACGGCGCGGCGCAGGATGCGGCGGATGACGTAGCCGGCCTTGACGTTCGACGGCAGCTGCCCGTCGGCGATCGAGAAGGCGATGGCACGCAGGTGGTCGGCGATGACGCGCATCGCCACGTCGCACTTCGCGTCGGCGCCGTAGGTCTTGCCCGAAAGCTGCGAAATACGCTGGATCGTAGGCTGGAACACGTCGGTGTCGTAGTTCGATTTCTTGCCCTGGAGGATCATGCAGAGGCGCTCGAAGCCCATGCCGGTATCGACGTTGCGCGCCGGAAGCTCCTCCAGCGAGCCGTTGGCCTTGCGGTTGAACTGCATGAACACGAGGTTCCAGATCTCGATCACCTGCGGATGGCCCGCATTGACCATCCCGCGTCCCGGTTTGGAGGCGATCTCCGCCTCGTCGCGCAGGTCGAAATGGATCTCCGAGCAGGGGCCGCAGGGGCCGGTCTCGCCCATCTCCCAGAAATTGTCGTGCTTGTTGCCGCGGATGATATGGTCCGCGGGCAGGTACCGGAGCCAGTAGTCGTAAGCCTCCTGATCGAACGGCACGCCGTCCTCCTCCGAACCTTCGAACACCGTGGCGTACATCCGCTCGGCGGGCAGTCCGTAGACGCCGTGGAGCAGTTCCCAGGCCCACTCGATCGCCTCCTTCTTGAAGTAATCGCCGTAGGACCAGTTGCCCAGCATCTCGAACATCGTATGGTGGTAGGTGTCATGCCCCACCTCCTCCAGGTCGTTGTGCTTGCCCGAAACGCGCAGACACTTCTGGGTGTCGGCCGCACGCGGATATTTGCGGGGCGCATTGCCCAGGAAAATATCCTTGAACTGGTTCATGCCCGCGTTGGTGAACATCAGCGTGGGATCCCCCTTGACGACCATCGGTGCCGAGGGCACGATCACATGGCCCTTGCTCTCGAAGAAGTCCAGAAAGGCCCGGCGAATTTTATTCGATTCCATATATAAGATTTTATCCGATTCTTTCGTTTGTGATTTCGGGTTGCAAAATTACACAATTAAAGTTAAATTTGCATCCTATTAACCGGAGTTTTTTCCGCAATGAAGCAAAAAGGGCAGAGATTCGACACGCAGGCGCTGACACAGGAAGCGCAGGCGCTGACGCGCGACGTGGTCTCGGCGCCTTTCCGCCTGCGCACCTACCGCCTGATCCGGAAAATACTGATCGGCTTCATCCTCGTCTCGATCGCCAACGTGCTCTTCTCGTACTTCTTCTACACCCCCAAGATGTACCGCATCATCCGCGACAACCGCGACCTGGTCATCAAGTACCGCATCCTGCAAGACCGCATACGCACCTCGCAGCGGCGCGTGGACGAAATCCGCCACCGCGACAACTACGTCTACCGCTCGCTCTTCTCGACCGACACGGTGTCGATCGACGGCGTGTGGCAGCCCTACCCCGACACCAAATACGCCCCGATGGCCGGGGACGACTTCGCCCCGCTGATGGTCGGCACCTGGAAGCAGCTCGACGCGCTGGCCCGCATACTCTACCTCGAATCGGTGTCCTTCGACGAATTGCAGGCATTCGCCCGCGACAAGGAGAAAATGTCGTCGGCGATCCCGGCCATCTGGCCCATCGACCGCTCGGCGCTGCACAACGACCATATCGGCGCCTTCAACCTGCGCCGGATGCACCCCGTGCTGGGGTATATCCGCCCCCACAAGGGCATCGACCTGGGCTGCGACCGCGGCACGCCGGTCTACGCCACGGGCGACGCCGTGGTGGAGGTCGCCTCCTCGGGGGGCAACGGCGGCTACGGACACATGGTGCTGCTGAACCACGAATTCGGCTACAAGACCCGCTACGCACACCTGAGCAAAGTCCTCGTGCAGCCGGGCGAACGGGTCGCCCGCGGGCAGGTCATCGCCGAAACGGGCAACACGGGCATCTCCTCGGGCCCCCACCTCCACTACGAGGTGATCCACAAGGGCATGCCGGTGAACCCGATCAACTATTTCAACCGCAACATGACCGCCGCGGAATACGACGCACTCATGGAGAACATGCGCGATACGAACTTCGAAAAGCTCTGAGATGGCAGGAAAGAAAGACCTGGAGCGGCTCCGCAGGCGTAAGCGCCGCAAACAGAACATCATACGCGCGACGGTGCACTTTTTCGTGTGGGCCGGGGTCGCCGTGCTCTACTACGTCGGGTTCTCGCTTTTCTTCGACACCCCCGTGGAGTACGAGCTCAAACACTCGACCGACCGCCTGCGCCGCGAATACGCCGCCCTCACCCAGCGGTACGACTCGCTGACGACCGTCATGCACAACCTCTCCGAGCGCGACCGCAACGTCTTCCGCATCCTCTTCGAATCGGATCCCTACGACTTCGATTCGGAATACGAACGCCGACAGGCCGTCACCTACGAAAACATCTTCAACCGTTCGTCGCGGCGGCTCAAGCTCGAACTGCGCGAACGGGTCGCCGACATGGAGAAGCGGCTCGACGAGCTGAACGCCTCGTACCTCGACCTGCAGGCGCTCATCGACTCGGCGGGCAGCGGCTGCAACAACATCCCGGCCATCCAGCCCGTGATAAACAAGCAGTTGACGCTGCTCACGGCCTCGTACGGCATGCGCATACACCCCTTCTACAAGACCCTGCAATCGCACCAGGGCGTGGACTACACCATCCCCGAGGGGTCGCGCGTCTTCGCCACGGCCGACGGCGTGGTGCGCGACGTGGCGCTGCGCAACTCCACGTCGGGGCAGACGGTCGTGATCGACCACGGCAACGGTTACGAGACTTCGTACAGCCACCTCTCGAAGATCAACGTCCGCAAGGGACAGCGCGTGAGCCGCGGCGAGATCATCGCCCTCTCGGGCGACACGGGCCTTTCGCTCTCGCCCCACCTCCACTACGAAGTGCGGCTGAACGGGATGCGCGTCGATCCGATCCACTACTTCTTCATGGAACTCACCCCCACCGAATACCAGCGCCTGATGCGCATCGCGCAGTCGGGCATGCAGTCGTTCGACTAAAAACAAAGGAGATGGGAAGCGACTGGACAAAGGATTTCGGCTTTGCGCGCGAAGAAATTTTCCGCAGCGAAGAAACGCTCCGCACAATCCGCCATATCCGTGCCTCATGGGGCGGCGAACCGGAGTTCCTCTGGGAGAAATTCCCGGACTACGCCGTTTTCCGGCGGCAGGACAACGCCAAATGGTATGCCGTGATATTGACGGTGCAGGCCGGCAAACTCGGCCTCGCGGACGAGGAGCGGACAGAGATTCTCGACATCCGGGCCGATGCGGAGACCATGGCGCGGTCGCTGGACTTCGAACATTATTTCCCCGGTTACCATATGAACAAACGCACGTGGCTCACCGTACGGCTGGACGGCAGCGTACCCTTCGGGGAAATCGCCCCGCTGATCGCCCGCAGTTACGAACTGGCCGGGAAAAAGTAGCCCGTCATGCAAATCCGACTCATCCTGCTCGACTTCGACGGCACGCTGGCCGACACGCGGCGCGCCAATACGCTGGCCTATGTGGCCACACTGCGCGAGGCGGGCTATGCGCTCACCGAGGAGGAGTATGCGGCAAAGTATTTCGGCATGCGGTGCAACGAGTTCCTGACCCGTTACGGCATCGCCGACCCCGCAGAGCGCGAGCGGCTGCGGCTGCGCAAGATCGCGCTCTACCCCGCGTTCTTCGACACCGTGCGGCTCAACCGCCCGCTGTGGGAGTTCTGCAGGCAGTTCCGGGCGCAGGGCGGCCGCGTATGGATCGTATCGACAGGCAGCCGCGCCAACATAGACAACGCCATGCGCCACCTGGGGATCACGGTCGCGGGACAGCGGGCGGGGAGCACGGGTGCGGCAACCTCGGGTGCGGCGGGCAGAGACTTGACAGGTGCGGATGAGGCATGGCTCCGGACAGCCGGCACGGCAACGATAGATGCAGGTACGCCAACACACGCAACAGTCACCCCCGAGCCGGGCGAAGGGCCGAACGGCTCCGTGGACGGCATACTCTCGGGCGCCGACGTCGAGCACAGCAAACCCGCCCCGGACTGCTTTCTGGAGGCCATGCGCCGCGAGGGCTGCACGCCGCAGGAAACGCTGATCTTCGAAGACTCCGAAATCGGGCTCGAAGCGGCCCGCCGCAGCGGAGCGGCCTATTTCAGGGTAACGCTCTGACCATCGCCGCCCAGGCCGTTCCCGGCATCCTGTATCCGGCATCTGCACCCGACATCCGACATCCGGCATCCGCTGCCGGACGCACTCATTCCTCCGCGCCGTCCCCAACAGCATCCATCCGGCCGATCTTCCACAACCGAGCCATGTAATTTCCGGGAGTAATCACCATCCGGCAGCGGAACTTGTCCGCCCCCGTCACGACACAGCCGGTCAGCGCTTGCAGATCACGTTGAAGTCGCAGTACTTGCAGGTATCGGCATCCTCGCACTGGCGGAACGGAACCGAGGTGTCGTAGAGTTCGGCGAGCTGCGCGCGCAGCAGTTCCTCGAAACGCTCGCGGTAAAGCGTATAGCGCGCCCCCTTCACCCCCGTTTGCTTGTCGTCCAGCTGCGGCGAATAGCCGGGGCGGTTCATGTTGCGGACGTAATAGAGCGCCGGTTCGACGTCGCAGCCGCGCGACCGGTGCAGCATCATCGCGTAGAGCAGCGTTTGCAGGATGTTCGAAAGGCGTTGTTTGCCCGTGCCCGTGAACAGGCTCTCCACGCCGTCGAATTCGAGATGCGGCGCCCCGGTCTTGTAGTCCACCACCCTCAGCGCCCCGTCGTCGAGCGTGTCGATACGGTCGGCGATGCCGGCGAATTTCATCTCCAGGTCGCGCCCGCCCGCGCGGAAACGGAACGGATAGGCTACGGGCTCCTCCAGCCCCGACACGGAGAAAGCATCGTGCGCGGCGTCGTAGGGCATCACCCCGCCCCGCAGGTAACGGATCACGATGTCCTTCACCAGCAACAGGTTGCCCGAATAATCTTCGGCTGTGGCATGTTTATCCTGCAAATAGTTCTGGTTGATGGCCGCCTCGACCGCCTGCGCCACTTCGCCCGTACGGATCATCGCACGCAGGGTTTCACCGGGATGCGCCTCGCCCGCGATGCGGGCGTAAAGCGTCTGCACGGCGGCATGGAGGATCGTACCGAACATCGGGGCATCGACCTCCTCGGAAATTTCGTCATCGGCCTCCAAGCGGGCTATGGAATGGAAATAGAAGCGCAAGGGGCAGGCCACGTAGCGGAAAAAAGCCGTCGGCGAGAGCGTCGCAGGGCTTTGGGCGTCGACGAAACGCTCCAGCCGGACCATCACCCCTTCGTCCTTGGGCACCTCGATCGGCGCCGTTTCGGCCAGGTTGACGTCCACCCCCACTTCGACCTTGCGCACGTCGAAGCCGCTCTCGTAGTCCAACTGGTAGATATAGCGGCTCGGCTCGCCCGTCGACTTGTCGTCGGCGTGCGAGCAATAGAGCATGTGGACGGTCTTGGCGCGCTGGATCAGACGGTAGAAATAGTAGGCATAGACACCCTCGTGGTGCTCGGGCGTGGGCAGCTCGTAGGCGGCACGCAGGTTGTAGGGGATGAACGATGCCTGCGCCATATGGTTGCCGGGGAAATTGTCGTCGTTCATCGAAAGGATGATGACGTTTTCGAAATCGAGGTTGCGGGTCTCGAGGATCCCCATGATCTGGATGCCCTCCAGCGGCTCGCCCTCGAAGGGGATGCGCAGCGTCTGCAAGTGCCGGCGCAGCAACGAGGTGTAGACCTCGGCCGTAAGGTCGATATCGCACTCGTCGAGCGAGTTGCGCAACTTGGTGACCTGCTCGGCGATGACCGCCAGGAATTCGACCCGCTGCCGTGCATCGTCGCCCTCGTAGGGCTGGCGCGCCACGGCGGCGACCACGTCCAGCATGTAGTCGGACAACTCGCGCCACGTCGCGGCGGGCGTAAAGATCCGTTTCAGCAGTTCGTTGCGGCCCAGCCACGCGGCATCGACCGAAATGCGGCGGTCACGGACGATCTCCTCGTGCATCGTGCGCGTGAGTGCGGCGTCGCACTCGGCCACATAGGGGTGTGCGAGGATGCCGGCGACGTCGGCATGGTAGAACGTGCAGCCGTCGCCCTTGCGGCGGCGGTGGTTCTGCAACTCCACCAGACGCTCGACGAACGTGTAGGCCAGGCTCTGCCGCAGGGGGAAGCCCATCGTCACGTTCACCCGTCCGATGTCGGCGGGCAGGGCGTACAGCAACGGCAGCAACAGGTTCTCGTCGGTAAGCACCACGGCGGTCTCCTTGCCCAGCGCGGGCCTGGCGCCCGCGGCGATGCCGGAGTCTTCCTCCCTGCGGCGGCGGGCCAGATCGGCGAGGATCGCCGCGGCATACTTGCACTGCACGGCGTTCGAGACGGCGGCGACCGACACGATCTGCTTCTCTCCCCGCATGTTGTCGTACCGAAGTTCCGTGCGGGGTGGGAACTGCGCCACGTTCGAACGCACGAACATACCCGCCTCCTGTTCGGGGTCGTCCTTATAATAAGAGTCGTAGTCCCAGTAAAAATCGGTTTCGGCCGCCGTGGCGAGGAACCCGAAAAGGCGCTTCTCGCACTCGGAAAGGGCGTTGAACCCCGCCACGACATAACGCCGGGGCTCGGGGAAGGCGAACCCGCCCCCGCGGATGCGGTCGGCGGCGGCGCGCTGCACCATGCCGTTGTAGGCGATGCCGAGCGACGAGAGACGCTCCCGGAAGCGGCGGTAGATGGGGCCGAGGGTCTTCCAGATCGCCAGAAAACGGCGTTTCTCCTCCGAAAGGTCGGCCTGCTCGCCGAACGAGGACCAGAACGAAAGGATGCGCAGCTGCGCGGGCGTGAGGTAGGAAATATCGGCTTCGATCTCCTTGATCTCCGAGATGTTGCGGAAGAGCATCTGCGCGTCGATCAGGTATTTGTCGATCGTATCGAAGTCCGTGAGGAGCATATCGCCCCAGAAATAGAACTTGTCGAAGGGTTCGTTGTGGTAGGCCGAGTAGACTTTGTAAAGCTCGGTGATGAGCCGCACGCGGTCGCCCGTATGCAGCCCCGATATTTCGCCCGTCAGGTCGTCGATCGTCACCCATTCGGGCTGCCACATCGGACGCCCGGCGATACGCCCCAGGGCATCGACGAAAAACAGCCGCGCACGCCGCGACGGAAAGAGCACCGCCCGTTCGGACAGTCCCTCGCCATAGCGCGCATACAGGTCGGCGGCCACCTCCTCCAGAAATCCCTTCATAGCAGTTCGGACAGCCCCGGCGACTTCCCCGGCGGTATTGTCCGCCCGGGATCCGGAAGCCCCCTTCGCATTATTGTTCCATGAGACTATTCTACGTGGCTGATCTCACCGCCCATGAACTTGGCGCCGCCGCGCACGACGGCAGGCTGCCCCTTATAGGTGATACGGGCGTTAGTCGTGGTCTTGCCGATGAACCGGTCGGTGATCCACAGCGACACGTCGGCCTTGCTCTGGGCATTGACCTCGGCCGACATCACCTCCAGCCCCGAGGCCGCGACCCTGCCCGTCGAAGCGAACAGCGTCAGGTAGCTCGCCTTGCCGGTGAGCGTCGCGCTGCTGCCGCCCGTGAGCTCCATCCTGAGGTCTTTGACATCGAACGCCGCTGTGAGCGACGCCTTGCGCCCCAGCGTCAGGTCGAGCTGCACCGCATCCACCGTCCCCTCGATCAGGAGCTGTTCTTCCACCTGTTCCACCGGAATCACCCTTTTGTCTCAATCTCATCGGCCGCTCACGGCTG
>OGCM01002228.1_pt1 | contig 18789 bp, 14 predicted proteins | sample 1570151 | NCBI WGS metagenome assembly OGCM01 (sample SAMEA4370582, study PRJEB24528) | human gut metagenome
CAGCAATTCATCTCCCACCTTAGAGGTTGGAGTCTTCTTGCTGAAAGAGGATAAATCAGATTGTATTCCATTTTTCCGGATAAATCAATCAACCGTCAGTATAATCCTGGATTCCAAAAAGTTTTCTGGCATTTTCTGTTGTTACTTTCTCGACTTCCGAAACCGAAATCCCCTTGATCTTTGCGATCCGTTCTGCAATGTCTGGAATGATCAGGCTGGTATTTCTTGCTTTTTTCCATTTTTTTCCGGAAACATTTTCCGGTTTTTTAGGTTTTATGTAAGGAGCATCCGTTTCCAGCAACAGAAATTCAAGCGGCGTTTCGCGTACTGCCTCTTCCAGCTCTTTCTGGTTTTCCTGAAGAAGCGAACCGCCAATGCCAAGCAACAGTCCAAACTCCCCGGTATAGATCTTTGCTAGCTCTGCTGTGCCGCAAAAGCAATGACACACCCCGCCATGGAGCTTCTTTTTGAAGCATCGCAAAATCCGAATGGCATCCCGGTCAGCAAGTCGGATATGCAGGATCACCGGAAGCTGCCGTTGATCTGCCAGGTAAAGCTGCCAGACAAACCATGCCATCTGCTTCATGCGATGTTGTTTCTTTCGTTCGTAATGATAATCCAGCCCCAGCTCTCCGATTGCGACCACACTTGTGTTTTTAGAAAGATCTTCCAGTTCTTTTCGATACTTCCATTTTGTTTGAAAACTTCTTGTCGGGTGCAGACCGATCGCGGGATATAAAAAATCCGAATAACGCCCTGCATACTGTAAGATCCGGGCATTGGATTCCAGTTCGATCGCAGGCTCGACACAAAATGCAATGCCGGCTTTTTTCATTTTATCAACCAGTACATCCCGATTGGCAGTCACAAGTGTTTCATCTGATCCTTCTGTGTTGACGCACGGCACCTCTCCATCAAAAAGAGGATGTGAAAGATGGATATGAGAATCCGAAAGCATAAGAAACACCTGCCTTTCTGTTTTGTATTCCAACTGTAGTGTTGATATAATTTTGCAATACAATAAGACAATAGTCAAGCGATAATATTTTTCTCATTCCGTTTCGCAACGATAGATTTTGGGGACGATTTTTTTATCTTTACTGCAATTTTGGGCATTCCTGCATAATATGTATGTGAAAACAGATTTATGCAGGGAGATTTTTTCATGAACTGTCCAAATAATAATTCCAGAAATTGCTGTAACAGTTGTAACTCCTGCGGCACTTACCTGACCATTCAGGGTCCTCCAGGACCAATGGGACCGGAAGGGCCTTGCGGTGCTGTCGGACCGATGGGACCAAGAGGACCTCAGGGTGTTCGCGGAGATATTGGACCAAAAGGTGACACCGGTGATATGGGCATGCAGGGTATCCAGGGAAACCCTGGTCCTGTCGGACCAAAAGGCGATAAAGGACCTGTCGGGCCGCAGGGTGATCCAGGTCCGATGGGACCGCCTGGATCAAAAGGAGAACGCGGCGAAAAAGGCGACCGCGGACCTGCCGGAGAACAGGGTTCTGCCGGGATCCAGGGGTTACAGGGCGAACTTGGACCGCAAGGCGTTCAAGGTGACAGAGGCTGTCCGGGCCCTCAGGGCGAACAGGGTATCCCGGGGCCGGAAGGACCAGAAGTACCAAAAGGCGATTCCGGTGAACCGGGAATCCAAGGTGAGAAAGGTGAGAAGGGAGAAAAAGGGGATGTCGGTGAAAACGGAGAGACACCGGTGATCACCGTGACAGAAGATACCCCTTTTACCTACAAACTGAATTTTAAAACTTCTGCCATGGATATCACCTCACCAAATTTATTCAAACCTCTGGATGAATACCATGTAGATCTTTCTGCTTCCGGAAGTACACTCAACATTCCGCTCGGCAGCCTGATCCTGACTTATCAGAATATTTCTTCTTCCGCCATCCGGATCAGTGTTGCTGCCAAAGATACCACAGCCCTGTCCAGTTTATCCTGATTGTACGTCCTCCTGCAGTTGCAGACACGCCCTGCACTCTTACGGTAATTCCGGCATCCATAAGAATAAACAATTTTATAATAGTCGCCATGATTGCTGTTCTTCCGCTTACTCTTTTTCATAATCAGCCCTGTCCCGCACACCGGACACTTCACAAGACCTGCCAGAAGACTGCTCCGCTCCGGATCATCCACCTTCTTCTGCGGTTTTCTCAGTCTCCTCCGCTTCTCCTGCACCTGCATCCAGATATCTTCCGGAATGATTGCCTCATGCTTTCCCCTGACGGAAATAATCTCTTTTGGATTCCTCTTAATCTCCTCAGAATTTGTCCGTCTGTTATATACGATCATTCCATAATAAACAAGATTTCCAAGCACCGAAGAAACAAAATCTGAAGTAATAACTTTATCCTCTCCCTTCACAACACGCTTATAACCATTCTCATTCAGCCATCCGACAACCGTATTCAGCTTCATGTCCGGCTCCAGATACTTCTGATAGATCAGCCTCATAAGATCTGCTACTTTCGGAACCACCACCAGTTCCTTATTCACACTCACATATCCATACGGCACGCCTCCTCCAGGCCATCCGCCGCTCATCAGCTTCTGCATCCTCGCCGCCATAAACTGTACAGTAATATTCTCATGTTCCATTTCTGCCACAGCAGACAAGAACCCTTCCGGAGCCTGTTCCTCTTTTACCTCATATCTGAATCCAATCGGAAGGTCTGCAGTAAATGCTGCGATTCCATCTTCTCCTGTCACTGCCTTTTCAATCAATGTACCCTTTTTGACGATGACCGTGCCATCCCATGCAGTAATATCACTGCCTGAATACATTCCAAAGATACCGCCATCCAAAGGATTACGTGTATCCTGATCTAGCTTTTGTACCATTACCTTTGCCTTCTGTCTGTCATTGGTAAAAGTTGTTTCAGAGAAAATCACCTCTACATTCTGTCCGGCATAAGACAGTGTGATTTTCTTTTCTTCTCCGGAATTATAAAAATTCTTCGGTGCCTGTGTTTCACGCACAAGGTAAGTTCCAAGATGCAGGTTTTTAAGAATCACTGCACCATTAGAATCTGTAGTCAGGTTTTCTTTTACCAGATCACCTTTCTTATAAACCAGCGCACCGTATGCGGTATAAATATCCTCCCCGGCATAAACATCATAGACAGCTCCTTCCTGTCTGCGGTTCTCATACCGGAATATCACTCCGGCATCTGTCACATCCGCTCCTGTCAGAACCTGTCCCTCTTTATAAACCGTCAGTTCTCCCAACTGTTCCTCATCCGGAACGGTTGTAGTTACTGTCTGATTTGCCACCAGCTTTACATTAAAAGCAGTGGTATTGATACGGTATCCTTTCGGAGCTGTAATCTCTTTTAAATAGACAGTATCCTGCGTTTTGACGATTTCAACAACGGATGATCCGTTATTATCCGTTGCAGGCATCTGTGTAATAAGCTGTGTACAGTTTTTATCACTATAAATCCCGAACACCGCATCGGACAATTTTGCGTCCTGATGCTTAGAATCTACTTTGACCACTCCTACTTTTGCCAGTTCCACCCATTTCACAGAAAAATCTACATATTTCTCATCTGTCACACCTTCACCAAATACCAGTGCCAGATCCTGTGTGGAACTTCCGGTTGTGATCTTATACGCAGAATAGTCCTTTGTGATACTACCTTTCATGGTAGCTGACCAGGAATCGGAAACATCAGCAGTCTGTGTCAGAGGGGCAGAAAGATAAAACTTTGTACCACCGGATACTTCCACCTCGGCACCTGCTTTGCTTGTATTTCCTGTTGTGACATTATGGAATTTCACACCAACCGGCAGTTTCATGGTAATGGTCTGCAGTGTGTCTGCCTGAAAGGTGATTACCTCTGTCCTCTGCTCATTCCCTTCCACATATGCAGTTACATTAGCTTTGGAAAAGGACATTGCTACATCCGGAATTTCAGGCTGATTTACACAATAATTATACAATTCCATCGCCAGAGACTGACCTGTGCTGTTGGTTCCGGAAAAAGCATCACTGCTCCCATTTGCGTATGATGCAGCAAGATGTGTGATGATGAACCGCTTTCCTGCTGAAAACTCCGGATGTTTCTCTGCAAAAAATCCTTCGTCATCGGATGCCTTTGTTCCGTAATAACAAACCTTTGCTAATGTTTTTCCATCCGCAAGTTTGGTAATGGTATAATTTCCATCATCTGGCCCAGGTTTGGATGGCTGCACACAATAGGCAGTAGCTGTGACATTTCCAAATGTAACCGTATACGGAGCTGTCAAATAAGTGCCAAGCCCATAATCTGCATAATAATACCAGGAACCTCTTGTTACCGTCACATTCTGGGAAGCCCTTGCTGAAAACAGAGCCGGAGCTTGTGCCATAAAGGTTACTGTCTCCCCTTCTTCCATCTCCAGAAGATCAGCGCCTTGCTCCACAGCCTGCAGCATCACATTTCCAAGGGAAAGACCGCTTTCTTCATCCACGGTATCCTGTTCCTCCGCAGCTTCCAGAGCCGCATCCAATTCTGCTTCTGATAAGGCTTCTGTTTCATTTTCCGCCTGCACAGTTTCAGGTTCTGTTACTTCTGTTTCTGATTGAATCTCCGAATGTGGTTCGGAATCTTCTTCACTCTCGGATTCTCCGGTCTGTCCACTATTACCGCCGGAATCAGAAGATTTTTCTGTCTGTGCTTCGGTAGTCGGCTCTTTCACAATGATCTTTCTGGTTACATGATAGGACGGGTTTTTGCTGAACGGCTCCACAAAATAGACTGCTTTGTAGGAATCCACATGGTTCACATCAAAATCCTGTCCGCTTTCATTTTTAGCCTCATGGAAAGTCACTTTGACCTTTTCTGAATTGATCTTCATTCCAGAAAAGTCCGTCTTTACATCAAAACTGCTTCCCACTTCTACCTCATAATCCTGTACCTGAACCACTTCTTTCTCCCCCAGGTTATCCTTTACCTTTTCCAGTGTCAGATATTCAGCCTCATATGCTGCAGGCTCTGTTTCCGCCGCATAAATAGTGATCGGCTGTATAATGGAAGTCATGATCGTCATTACCGAAAGCATCCCCGAAAGAACCCTTTTTACTTTTCCTTTCATTCTTTGCATACCTCACTTTCGTTATTTGTGCAGTCTGATAACTGCTGTTTAATGGTTCTATCCCCCATATAACTAAGTTTTCATAATGGTTCATCCCCTCTTTTACTTTGCACTGTCCCCAAACAACAGCACATGAATGCAGGAAAGCCCCAAAAGACTTCCCTGCACAGCATCTACTGTCATCCAGTAATCTACTGGAATAATAATTTGAGCGTTTTGCCTGTTCTCTTTCCCGAACCCGTTCCAGCTCTGGTTTTCCAATTCCGTAGCGTTCTCTCCAGCAAGGTGCGCAGAATGCACACTCAACTGCCGGGTATCCATCCGGGCAGGCGATGAAATTGTCAAGGTACGATAAAAGGGGAATTTGATTTAAATTAAAAAGAAATGTGCCCCTTCACTAATCGCATGTTAGAAGGGGCAAAAATTAACCTGTGAGAGAAATTTTTAGAAAAATATTTACGAATTAATCAAGAAAAGGTATACTATACTCATCGCAACCTATTAAGTAAACACCTCCATGTTTCAGAGACATGATTTATTTGCTCTTGTATCTGCAACATAATCCGCAGATATTTGGTTCATTTTCATGGAATGAACTAAAACCACGTAGACTCTATGTCAGGCTTATGATAGAATAATATGAAATATATTATTATTGTATAATGTTGGGGTCAAAAGCCCCCAACTATGATACCTGCGGATTGTTTCGTGCTTTGCACTCCCACAATCCTGCAAAATATTCGGAGTACACGGGGCCTCTGCCACACTCCTTCCTCATATTTTGACACTGGTATCATTTTATATCTAAATAATTCATAAAATTAAGAAGGGGTACACAATGAATCTTTTTCTACAAAAAATGAATGTTGTACGTGATTTAAAAGAATTTTTAAATGAACAGGGCTTTCAAGAAGTCCTAACACCTGTTCTTCGAAAAAATCCTGGTACTCTTATTCCTCGCATACAACTAATTAATGGTCAAGCTTTACGAGATTCTCATGAATTACAACTTAGATACTTACTCTCAGAATATAATTCAATTTATGAAATTGGTTCATGTTTTAGAGAGGAATCGGAAGAGAATACATCAACAAACTCTCGAGAATTTCTTCTTATGGAACTATTTACCTCTAAGCATTCTCTTCTAGATTTAAAAGAACTAACAAAACAATTTCTTTTACGTCAGAAACCAGATACTGTTTTTTATGAAATAAGTATTGCAGAATGTATTAAAAATCAATTTAATATTGACCTCTTCCATGAAGATCAAGAAATATTAATAAGAAAACTAAAAAAAATATATCCGCATGAAAATTTTCTATATGATTACGAGTATGTTCTACATTATATAAAAAAAGAAATAGAACCCTTAAGTCAAGGAAAAGTCGTTTTCTTAATCGATTATCCTGAATGTACCTGCTCATATGCTAAAATAAAAAAGGGAAATATTATTAGTAGATTTGAATTATTTGCAGATGGGTTAGAACTTGCAAATGGTTTTGACGATGAATGCTCTCCAGAATCATTTATAGCACGCAATGAATGTCTTCCCATCTTTCAAAATGAAGAAGAAACCATTGTTAAATGCCTTTCATCATCTCTATTACCAGCTAATTCAGCCGGTGTAGGAATTGGAATCGAAAGATTATGTATGTTTTTATTTGAAAGCGATGAAATTACAGATTTTGCATTTCCATCAAAAGCTTTTTAATCATTATTGATAACGCAATATAATAATAATCCACTTATATCAACTTTATAAAAAAATGGGAGGTATTACTACTATGAAAAGAATTTTGTTAACATCTACTGGATTTACAAACAAGAATTTGGAAAAAATATTTAAAGATAATATTGGTAAGCCTATAAATATGGTACATGCTGTATTTGTACCTACTGCTGCTAATGATGAAGAGTCAAAAAGCATATTACCTTTTTGCTTACAGGATTTGACAGATGCAGGTGTTCCAGAAGAAAATATAGTTACTTACAACCTTGATAAACATATAAAATTAGATTATTTACTTACTTTTGATGCTATTTATTTCTGTGGTGGATCAGAAACATATTTAATGGATGCTATTAATAAAATTAATTTTGGACCTATTTTGCTTCAAGCTGTTGAAAAAGGATTATTTTATATTGGAGTAAGTGCCGGAAGCATGATAGCCACTCCATCAGTTCCTAATAATCTTGGTATTATTTCAAATCCATTAGAACCACATTGTGAAAATAATATTACACCATGCGGAAAACTTCCTAGTAAAGGTGAACCGATAAATATATCAGATAATCAAGCTGTATGGATTACAGATTCCGATTCTATTATTATTGAATAACTTATGGTTCAAGATAATAATAGATTGTATACTAATACATTTGTATTTGGAAATGGAATACAAGATTTGAAAAAGGAATCCTGCCCGAAAGGCAGTGATAAATTTCAAAAATATTGCTGTCGCTGTATCTGTTGTTGAATATTCTTGTGCGATAGGTTCTTCCGCAATTTTACGTTTTTCACTCAAATCAAGTTATAAGAATGCCTATAAACACTGGCTTTCTCATTCTTGTAAATCTGAACTTTGCATAAAAGTTACACTAAATCCCCGAAAACGTAGTAACTATACGGGTTTGGGGCAAATGCATAGTGTAACCCAAGTTACACTAACACAATGCATAAAATGCCGTATTTCCAAGCATTTTTACGTTTAGTGTAACTTTCTTGCAAAGTTCAGAGTAAATGATAAGATACGGATGTTTGCGGAAGAACCCAAAACGACCGTGCAGTTGGTTCAAATGCATCGGTATATACAACAATAAAAAATTACCTGATGCACTTCACAAGTTCAATCACATAATACTGCAATTTCCTATAGCCTGACAGCAGAGACATGGATGCCCAAGCATTCACACATATTTTCAAAAAGTACCATTTTCTTTTATTTTTTCTATTATTTTAAGCCTTTCTTTTACTCTCTTTTCTCCACCAGATTCCCTCGGGAAATAATATTTTTTATTTTTTAAAACATCTGGCAAACAATTCATATTCGTTATATAGCCTTCATAATCATGTGCATATTGATATCCTTTTCCATAATCCATAGATTCCATTAATTCAGTGGATGCATTTCTTAAATGAAGAGGAACCTGCATCCCCCTGGTTTCTTTTGCATCCTTTTTAGCATTCTCGTATGCAAGATATAAAGCGTTTGATTTAGGTGCAATAGCTAAATATACAACAGCTTGCGTTAAATTTACTGTGCATTCAGGCATTCCAATATAATGAGCAGCTTCATATGCACTGGTTGCAATATTTAAAGCTTTATAATCAGCAAGACCTATGTCCTCAGAAGCAAATCTAATAAGTCGCCTTGCAATAAATAACGGGTCTTCACCTGCCTCTAACATCCTTGATAACCAATATACAGCAGCATCCGGATCACTGTTTCGCATAGATTTATGCAAAGCGGAAATAATATTATAATGTTCATCTCCCTTTTTATCATAAATAAGTTGCTGATTAGCAAACACTTTATCTATCACCGCAAGAGAAATATCAATATCCGATATTTCTTTTTCTGGATAGTATTGAATAATAAACTCCAGCATATTTAGTGCATTTCTTGCATCTCCACCTGAATAAACTGCAATACGATTAATTGCCTCTTCTGAGTAACGAATATTATAACATTTTAAAAAGCTATCAGTTAAAATTGCTTTTTTCAATATTGTCTCAATATCTTCTATTGATAATGGCTTTAACGAAACTACATATGATCGAGATAATAATGCTTTATTGATTTCAAAAGAAGGATTTTCAGTAGTAGCACCTATTAAAATAATATTTCCATTTTCAACATCAGGCAACAAAACATCCTGTTGTGCTTTGTTTAATCGATGTATTTCATCGATAAACAAAATAGTCTTTCTCATGTTAAAACGATTTTGACTCGCATTATCAAGAACTTCTTTTATTTCCTTAACGCCGGAAGTTACAGCACTTATCTTGTAAAGCATTGCATTTGTTTTTTCAGAAATGATGTGGACTAATGTTGTTTTTCCACAACCAGGTGGTCCCCATAAAATCAATGATGAAAATGTATCTGTTTCTATTGCTCTTCTTAAAAAAGATTTTGCTCCAATAACTTCATCTTGCCCCACAAAATCTTTGAGAGAGTTTGGCCTCATTCTTTCTGCTAAAGGTCTTTTCATCTGATCTCCAAAAGATAATTGTTCATACATAAAAACACCTTTTTCCTTTTTATTTTTTAATTTTATATCACTTTCTTTTGAATATTTTGTTCTCCATGGTTTTTCCGCAAATACCCGTATCTTATTTATAAGAATGAGAAGGACATTATTTATCGGCATTCTTATAACTTCATTAGAATAAAAAGCATAAAATTGCAGAATAACCCTGAGACAAAAATGTTCACTTTTTAATTACAGTTCTTCCATATACTTCTTCAGGTAATTCTCTCCGATTAGTAAGTATAAACGATCTGTTTGTATGAACTACTTCCGCAACTCTTGCTAATCCACAAAAACTATTTGGTGAAAAAGTTAAAGAATATGCTCCACAATCAACAATATATAATAAATCTCCGATATTTACCTTTGATAAAATACATTTTGGATGAGTTTGATCAATAGGAGTACACGTACGTCCTACTATGATATATTCTTCAAAATTAGTATCATGAGTTATCTGTTTTACAACTGGTGGATACAAACGATATTCTTTTTGTTTCACGCCAAGAGCATTAATCCCCATATCAGTTATTATAAATTTATCCCCCCAAGATTCCTTGATATCAAGTACTTTTGTTATTAAAACAGCAGTTCTTGCAGAAAGATATCTACCACTTTCAAAAATATAGGAAGTTACCTTTTCAAATGCTTTATGATTTATATATTCAGCAAATAGTTTCTGCATTTTTGATTGTAATTGTATTAAATCAAGTTCACCATCACTATCATCCTCTGGAACGCCAAAGCCTCCTCCAAAATCAATAACCTTAAACTGAATATTTGTTTTTTCATAAATATCTAAACAAAGTTTCAATAAATATTCCGTATTAAATACTATATCCTCTTCAAAAAAATATTGTGATCCTGCATACATAAAAATGCCATCTATAAAGTGATTCTTGTCTTTTAATAAGATATCAATTAATTGATTTTCGTCAATACCAAAAGCCGAAGGTACGCCACCTAATTTTAATTTTGAACGACTATTACTAAAACTGGGATTAACTCTAATGCTACAATTAATATTCTCATCTTTCTTAATATTTCCTAACAATGTCAGCTCATTTTCAGATTCTATGTTGAATTTTGTTATTCCTTTATTAAGAGCCATACACAGATACTCTTTAGTTTTTCCCTGACCTGATACAATAATTTTCGAAGGAGAGACTCCTTAAAGACAATAAATATACAAGTTCACCTTCAGAAGCTACTTCAAAAAAAACTCCATTATTCATATAATATTGGATTAAATATGGATTGGGACTGGATTTTACCGAATAAGCAATAGAAACATTTTGAGGTAAAGATTTCCTAAGTGCCCAATAATTCTTCTCTATTTCTTTCTGTTCAAAACATAACAATGGTGTTCCATACAATGATGCAGCTTCTTCAATAATATTCTCTTGAATACACGTATTAATCATCAAAAATTCCTCCCTGGTCAAAACAGTTTTTCATTCTTTCTAGTGCCGCTCTATACTCATTAGTATCACATGCTGCAGAAAAACGAATAAAATAGTTTTTATTAGTCGGACGATTTAAAGTGAATGCCGATTCGGTTAATATTGCAACTCCAGTTTTTTCTAAAAGTATTTGAACTAATTCTAATTCCGTTACCTTAAAGGCTTTATTAAACCATATACAAAAATTGAATCCTCCTTGCAATTCCGTATAACGTTGAATATAAGGTGATAACAAATTCAATGTTCTATTATAGTTAATAATTATTTTTTCTTCATTTCGTAGTTGTTCCTTTACATAATTATTGTAATAAACACTATAATTATTGAATATTTCTGATGCATATTCTCTCATTTTATTGGGAATTATTGCTCCTGTATAAAAGAACAAATTACGATATAAATTCCTTATTGAGATTTCTTTATGGCTGGAAAAACTGTTACTCCTATTTATATATATACAACGAAACATGCAAGTTAAGATAATAGAAAAAACGGGGAATGTTGGTGGATTCATAATTGAATTTGCTTGAATTTCTGAAACGATATCTATTAGGCATTTTGATCCATAGATATACCCTATTCTAAATCCAGCAGTTGAATCTGTTTTAGAAAATGAATTTACAATAACTGCATTGTCCCACATATTACATTCAGTAATAACATTTTCCAAAAATAAATAAGGCTTTTGAGAAATTGGCAAATTACAAACCTGATCCAAAATAACAAACCCATTAATTTCATGAATATAACGTAAAATCTTGGAAAATTTTTCATAATCATAAATTAAGCCCGATGGATTATTCGGATTTGAAAATACAAACACTTTTTTTAGGGTACTTTGCTGCATATTTTTAAACTCTTGCATTGTTGGTAGACATCCAATGGATGATTGAGAGGTTATTTCCAAAATAGTAAAATTATGTTTTCTCCCCAAACGCTCATATAAAGAATAATTCATCCCAACAAGAACAATAATGCATTCATGATATTTTTCTTTTAAATAATCAAAAATCAAAGATGCTGCACCACTCCCACCAATTGTCATACATACATTGTTATTTATTTTTTTAGGGAAAAATCTCCCTTTACTACACAAAAAATCCTCATATATTTTCAATGCACTACATGCACTTTGAAATCCACTAGATGATGTATACCACCGATATAAGTAATCACTTTCGATTTCATGATATAATGAATCTTTCCACATTTCAGGAAGTGGAAATTGATTTGTTCCGGATGAAATCATAAAATAATCATTTTTGTTTTTTTTATTGAATATAGTTGCATGAATTTCAAACTCTGAAAACATGAATTCATCAGAACTGCAACTTTTATTTATATCTGCCATTTTATAGAATTAACCCTCCATCAACAACAATAGTTTGACCTGTGACAAATTCACATTTTACCAAATACATAACTGTATCCACAATCTCCCCGAAAGTTGCCATTCTTTTTAGCGGAGTAGAACTTCTAATAGAATCATAAGAACTTTTGTTGTGCTGAGACGTTTCAATAAAACCCGGTGCAATTGTATTAACTCGTATATTGGGAGCCAAGATTTTTGCATAATATTCAGACATTGCAATAACTCCAGCTTTGGATACAATATAATGTGGAGCCACTGGAATTCCTCGAATTCCTGCAGTAGATGAAAAATTAATCCAGCAACCAGTTTGTCCATCCTGATGATACTTATGATAATAGCGTCCAATAAACAGTATTGGTTTCAAATTATTACTAAGGACATCATCCCAACAGCACTCATCAATCTCCTCATCTATTATTTTGACATTTTTTCCTATACAATTAACGATGAGATCAATTTTGCTATATTTTACATAGATATTTGAAAATATGGTTTCAACAACCTCTTCTTTACTCATATCTCCTTGCAATATTTCAGCATCACGTAAATATTTTTTGTTTGCAAGAATTCTTGTGTTATCGTTATGCCATACCAATATCATTTTATATTGCCTCGATAATTTTTTTGCTATATAAATGCCCGTTTCGCTATTTGCTCCAGTTAATAAACATATTTGCTTCATATAAACACCCTTATTTTCCTTGTCTTCTATTGTATAATAAAGTAAGTAAGTCATCTGGTTTATTATTTATAACTTTTGAAAAATCAAATTCATAAACACTTGACAAGTATTGAAATTCTTGATCTGAAAGAAGCATTTCTGAAACATGGTGAGCATCACTTCCCCAAATTATATGGACACCAGCAGACTCTGCTTCCATTAAAATTTTTTTGTAATCAACGATTGTATTCTCCTTTTTTCTATATAATGCTTCCAATAATATTGTTTTGTTGGCTTCTAAAAGAACATTATATTCTGAAGCGACATCTATAATCGAATAAATATCTATTGGGAAATTCCAAGAAACAGGGTGTGTAATTATATCCACCATCCCCTGCTTTATCGCATTAATAATAGCTTTAGTATTTTTTTCTTTACTCGTTCCCATATATGGAGTTCTTTTGTGCAAACCTGCCATTGTATAATCTAATGTTTTTAATATATCATTTGAAATATCTAATGTACCCTCTTCATCCAAAATATTAGCTTCACAACCATAAAGCATTCGTATGCCATTATTATCCTTTGGTAAACGATACAACATCTCAAAATACCCCAAATGAGGAGCTCCTTCCATTGATGGCCCATGATCTGAAATACCAATCACACTATATTGATTTAAAAATGCATACGAAGAACATTCATCTATTGTATTAAATGCATGACCACTTGCAATCGAATGTATATGTAAATCACATTTAATATTATTCATTAATAATCTTCTTTCTGTAATAATTTATTTTTATCTACCATTTTTGTGTACTCAATTACACGTTTTTCTAAATGTTCATCAGTCCAAGGTGTCATTGCTTTATAATAATTAAAATCAGACCAATCGGCTAATTTTTTTGGAGGATCAAAGCCCAGCTCAATCGCACGGTTATATAAAGGTGTTCCTGGATACGGAAGATAAATATGTACTTTAGTCTCAATTGGAATATTAAGAGACCATAACTGTTCAATCAATTTAAATGTTTTTTCTTGTTCATATTCCGTTTCATCAGGATATCCAACCATAAATGTGTAAGAACCTAAGATACCGTAATATCCAATTTCTTTTGCGACCTCCACCAACTCTTCAGCGGTCACATGCTTATTGACAATATCATTAAGAACATGATTGCTACCAGATTCCATTCCCATTAATAAACGTTTGCAATTACTTTCTGTTATACTGCGCAATAGTTTATTTTCCCCATTTCTTTTTGCCCTCAGTATATCATTAGGGTGAATAGAAGCTGCCCATGCTAAATTATGCCCTTTTAGTATTTTAATTATTTGAATACATCTTTTCTCGTTAATAAAAAAATCTGCATCATAGAACTTAATACCATTAATGTTATATTTTTCCACAAGCAGTTTAATATCCTTATAAACATTTTCAACTCCCATAGTATAATATTTTTTATCATACGAGCATTCATAACAAAACTTACATGCATATGGACATCCTTGAGACGCAATGTAATTAATAGTTCTAGCAGAAATTGTTGAATCATATCTTACATATTCTTCTGGATTAATAAGTCCAAAGTTATATGAATATAAATGCGGAATAGTAGCTTTTAGTTTCTGTGGAACATACACTTTTCTTTCATCTTTATTTTTATAATATATCCCTGGTATTGAATCAACAGATGAATTATTAGATAATGCATCTAACAATTGAATAAGAGTATTTTGTCCAGGTCCTGCGGAAACAAAATCAATTAATTCATTTTCTATAGTTTGTTTTGGAAGTACATTTACATGCGGTCCGCCAAAAATAACAAAACATTCGGGAAATGTATTCTTAAAATACTTGGCAAACGAAAGCGCTCTTTCGATTTGACCACCTCCTGTCATTATAGTAATCCCAACTGCAAACGGCGTATACGTGGATATGGACATAATGATTTCTTCTTTTGTCATCTTATGCTCATCATATATATGAACCCTATAATTTGCAGTTGAAATTCTACTAGCTAATGATAAAATCGAATATGGTATCCAACTGCATGGATAATTATCCTCAAAATCTATTGCCGGATGAATTAGAACAATGTCTTTCATTTTACAATTCTCCTACAAAAAAAGCACTTTGATATATACTAAGAATTTCAAGAAATTTCTCTTCTATTGTTAACTCATTAAAATACCAATGTTTGTTTTCATTTAATAAACATAATTGAAAGCTATTGGCTGGAGTTACTCTAACCGCCATTAATGCATCATGACATGGATAATTTGGACAACAAGTACATTCTTCACAATACCATGCACCATTTTTAGAATTTTTACAAATAATATCTAATCCATTAGGATTTGAAAAACAATTCATTGGATGTCCCAAACCACCTTGATAGATTATTTTTTCAGGACCATATAAATTTCTTAATTCCATACAAATATTATCAAATGGCAAATAATACTTACTTTGAGAATCGACTTCATTAAGTTTCCCTGATAAATCATCAATATAATCTAATAACTTTAATTGTCTAATTCCAACTTTTTCACAAAAAGCAATCATATCTCTCCAGTCATCAGCATTAATATCCTGCATAATAACCATATTAATTTTACAGTATATTTTTGAAGTACAAGCTTCAATTGTATCAACAAATCTCTCAAAATCTCTCTTTCCTGTAATGCGTGTATATTTTTCTTTGTCAGTTGTATCAAAACTAAAATTTAAAACATCTAGGCCTACATTAATCAACTCATCAATGATAGTTAAAATCTTTGTTGATCTAGTAATTACTTCCACCTTTTTGAATTTCAATTCTTTTTTTAAATAGTTTACATACTCTATTAAGTTATCCCAGTATACTGGATCTCCTCCAGAAATCTTTATTTCAGTTCCACCATTAATCTGATATATTTTAGCAACTTCTTTAGCAACTTCCAATGCAAGAAAATGTTCAGTTGAACATTGCAAATTCCCTTCACCGGTGGGACGACAATATATGCATTTACTATCGCAAAAATCAGTTACTAAAATCCTCATTTGTGGCATGATTTGTTTATTCATAAGCGCTCCTACCTAAGAAAATATTCCTTTTTACAACAATCAAATACCATAAATTAGACAATTCATATACGTTGTTTCTCAAAACACCGCTCAATCAACATCATTTTTTAATTGATAGATGAATCTATAATAAATACAGATGACCAAATGTCCTTCATAATATTTGATAAAAAATGTTTGAATTCAAATATAAATTACTACTTATATATTACTACAAGATTTGAAATAATTGTATCATATTAGGGAAAAAATGTCTATTTTATAACATTCTTGAGATTGAGATGCGATGAAAAATGAAATATGAGTCTCTACTCTTCAATCGCAGCTTTCTGATATGGACGATCTGCATCGTAATAATGAATATTGGTTCTACGGAATCCGATTCCCGGAAGAGCATTTTTCTTGTATTATATTACTTTCAGATTAGAGAATTAGCTTGCGTTATCCGTTAGGATGATCAGAAATAATGCGTTGAAGTCCTCAAATCTAAACAGCTTATCCAACCTATTGAAAATAGCGATCATGCTTTAGGATGTATTGGCATCAAGTAGAAATGCCAACATAAAACTGGATTCTACAAAATGAATCGTAAGAAGGCACTTGCCGCCTTTGGTTCAAATAACAGAATTCATGTGGACTACCGCTGTATCCGAATGTTTTTCAATGAATTACTCTAATTTCAGATAATTACGTCCAATTTCTACAGCCTCTATCTACTTTAAATTCAGACTTTTTGTATCGTTCACAAAACTTCACTTTTCTTAGCAGATCAATGTTCCTGATATCGAAAAGACAAGCATTAATGTAATTATAAATGGTCTTTTCACTGCACATTAGAGCTTCATCATGTATAGCATATATCTAATGGACTGATTATCCCTGATAGAGAAGTGGACTAATAATGAAATTTAGTCTTGCGACTTACTCTTCGGAATCACAAAGAAATGACTCTATGGGATTTGATATGGCATGTTCCTGTTCCGCATCATAGATATTTTTTACGAGGAAATTGCCTGGGTTCTCACATCCATTACAGACATTAGACACGGAGTCTTGCGGTACAGATTTTCTCAACAAAGTTGGGACAATGCTGATTACAGTCACGACAGTTCTTGCAATACTATGTGGAAGTTCTGACACAGTTTTTCCGCATATCTTTTTCAACCTACAATCAAATCGGTTTTGCATGCGTTGAAAGGGAATCCCAAATGGCCGTTTGCACTTCAGAAAGATAATTCCTTACTTCTCTTGAAATAGTAGAATGGCTTTTTCTTAATCTCTTGGCGATAGATTTAAAGGATTCATTTTCTTTTAATCCTTTTTGAATTCTAAACGGTCTTCATAAGTAAAAAATTTAGACATAATATCGTCCATTTCTACCGCCAACAGGATTTAGCATTTAACAGAATCAGAGAAATTCCATACCTGTTGTAATCGTAGGTAAAAGTAAGCAAGCTGGCTTATCCTTAAGCCCACCCACATAAAAAGGACCAGAATTCACCAGTCCCTGTATGCTGAGTTGCAACTGCTCGGTAAAGATTCATTGTAACTTGTGAGAAACCTTAATAAAATCGAGAGAGGTTGCGTCTCATTTTACAATTAAGGCAGAGAAAATAGCCATTTTGATCCCATCAAGAATAGCCAAGCTGAGTTCATAAAAGCTATTGGGCTTATGATGATTATCAGAAATAGTATGTTAGTATTTCATTGACGCCCACCAGCCTTGACATGAACCTCAAGCAATGCAATGGTACATTTATCCCGAAGGGAAAGAACTCAAGAACAGCCCTAACAGTTGCAATTTTTATTGCAGAAAGAAAAAGCTACAATGTGTTGCGGCTTTTTCTATTAAGCTGAAATTGGCTGTTACAGGCGAGCTCTAACAGTTATCCCCATCTAGCTATCCTATAACTTTATTTACAGTTTAATCAGTAACTACGTTGTTTTATTTTTTAATAATTCCCCTTTAATCCCTTATGCATCATCTGACAGAGATCATTTAAAATTTTCTTCCGCCGATTCTGTATGGTTTTCCGGCTACACCCGCAAAGTTGTGCCGCTTCTTTTACCGTAACTTCCTCAAAGAACAAAAGATAGATCAAATAAACATCTTCCTCTGGCAGATTCTCCATAGCTTCTCGAAGCTTATCTATGTATATTTTTTTTAAAAACTTCTTCTTCCGGAGAAATATTAGACTGTACGGAGAAACAGCCATTTTCCTCCAGACCTTCAAGGCTACATACTCCATGCTTTTTCATTTTTTCATTCTGATAACGTTCCCTGCGTCGTGATTGATACCATTCCAGATAGACCTCTCTGGTCACTTCCACAAGGGTTCCATTTTCCACACGCAGTACATAACTTTTTCTCTCTTTTGGTTTTTTACCACGCATGACTGTTTCCCCCTTTTCCGGCTGTTATGTCCACACTCTCAGAACTACTCCCAATCCTATTTTTCCGCATCCGCTGGATTGCCTGTGAAAGCATTTTTGACACTGCAGAAGCAGAGATTCCAAGTTCATCAGAAATCTCTCTTTGTGATTTTCGTTGAAAATAAAATTGACAGATGTGTTTGCCATTTTCTTTTCCTCCTGAAATTTATTTTTTGAATTTAAAAAGGCACTTCATTTTGAAATGCCCTAATATAAAAAATAGGGACACTCGTTCTCAAGTATCCCTATAATCTATCAACTATCTGATAGTCCACTATTCACTTTCATATTCAGGATTTTTTGTGTTCCCCGTACCGAGGTCTAAGGCAACAACTACGGTTACTCTCTGCACAAGTATCTTTTCCTTGTGATTTTCACCGATTTTGTTGAAACTGAAAAACTCTACAAAGTGCGTAAATTCAAGGATTTCTAG
>OGCM01002242.1_pt1 | contig 18714 bp, 17 predicted proteins | sample 1570151 | NCBI WGS metagenome assembly OGCM01 (sample SAMEA4370582, study PRJEB24528) | human gut metagenome
CGGCAATGTTGCGCACCTGGCGTTCGATATTTTGCTGCGGTGTGGAAATGCGGCAATAGCCGTACACGGGCATACAGTATCACTCCTGACGTTCCTTTAATTTGATATAACATTATACAGCGGAACCCAGTTCTTTGTCAATGAGTTTTGATACTTTACGAGGAAACCTTACTTTTGGTACAGGCAGTATAAGAAACTTGAAAAAGCAGTCAAATCAAACATGATATTATGTCATGATGACATAATATCTCAAAGAGCCGGAAATACAGTCGTCTGTTGCCGCCGCAAAGAAATACCCACCGCTTTTGTAAACACTATATCAGTACACCGGTATAACGGCAAGATGGGAGATACTACGAAGCGGCGTAAGGAAAAGCCCCCGGTGAAGCAGTGCACTTCACCGGGGGCTTAATGTTTATTCGGCGGCAGGGAGAGAGATCTCTTTACATGTTGGATCTTCTTTTTTCAGGACAATAACACTGTCGTGTACGTTGTCATAGAACTTTTTGTATTGCAAATCCCAGGAGGTGATGTCATTTCCCTGCATTTCAATCGTGTGGAACTGTGTGCTTAAGCAGGCAGTAAAGGTCTGCGGCTCATCACGGTTGTTGTTCGGGTCAAAGGTTATTGTCATCTCTGTCAGCAGGTGTGCGCGTCCGTTCGCAATGTTGTACGAGCTTTCAATTGGAAGGACGACCAATTCCACGTTTTTAAAGTCGCTGACCGTTACAATAGGATCGTCCGACATAAAACCGTATTTCCAACTGTCATCGAACAGATACGACTGAACATCATGTTGTATGTCTGCGCCATTGTCCATGAGCATGGTCTGAATCAAGTCCTGCATGTTTGATTGCAGGGAGGCCAGCTGTTCATCCGTCAGCTCCGTATCCGGGGTTATGTAGAACGGCTGCCCCTCCACGGTGTACTGCATCGTGGTTCGAGAAAACACTTTTTTAGCGGCTTTCAAAGCCGTCTTGCTGGCGGTGGCGGTGATCGTCACAACATCGCCGTTGCTCAAGCCATCGGTCTTATCGGCCTCATATTTGACATTTTCCATCAGGAACGGGTCGCCGCTGATGTCGGTATATTCCAGCGTAAGGAAAGGCTCGGTTCCGCTGACTTCCACAAGCATATCCGAAAACGGGTCGATCTCGTCATAAATCACCGGGGCGAACACACTGCCGAAAAAGGATGAGATTTTACCAAAGTTGGCAAGAATCACGACAATAATTGCGACGAAGAAAATCCGTCCCCAGGCGATCACGCGCTTGGGCTCATTGCTGTTGCTCATCACAGTTCCTCGTTTCTCTTTTAGTTCCAGTTGCGGGTAAACTCCGGGCCGCCGCTCTCCGCGGCAGCTTTGCTGGCACTGCTGACGTTGCGGCTGAGCATGTCGAAGAAATCGGTCACACGCAGGCTGTCAAGCTGGCCGACCTTGCCGTCCAGCGTAAAGGCGGGCAGGCTGTTGCTGCCGCTTCCGATATTCAGGCACATCGTTTTCAGCTCATGGGCGCGCAGCAGCTCCTGCACATGCTCGGCGGCGGCGTTTACATCTTCAGGGCGCTCTGTAGAGTCGCCGTCGCTGATAATAATCAGCCAGGGGATATAGGCGTTGTTGTTCACGGCTTCCAGCTGCTTCTGATGCACTGCCAGGAGCTCCAGCGTCATGTTGACGCCAGCCGCCAGCACGGTATTTGCACCAACCGGCAGGATGGGGTGTGCGTGCAGATTGTGCAGAGCTTCATCGGCGGTTCCGAAATCGCTGACAAGCTGTGCTGTATCGCCGAAAGAGACGATACAGATATCTGCTGCGTCGCGCGCCAGGGTATCGTTGTTTGTCTTTTCCAAAAAGGCTTCCATGCCGTCGTTGACTTTTTTCATAGCGCCCTGTCGCAGCATCGAGGCCGAGCAGTCAATGCACAGGCAGATCATGATGCGGTTGCTTTTGTTCTGTGCAAACTCAAGGTCACGGGATAAGAGATTTTCAAATTCATTCATGGCTTATCGTCCTCTTGTATAATAGGTGCGCCGGGGCCTGCAGTTGGGGCACAGGGCCTTTTGCGGTTCTGCACGGGCGTACATGTTCTCGCGGAAGGTGGCGTCGTACTTCCTGCCGCACTTGACGCAGGTCAGGGAATCGTGCAGCACCTCGTTTCCGTGCTGCTGCAGCGAGGCGTTGCAGTTGCGGCAGAAAATCGGCGTGTGGAATTCATCGTGCAGCTTGGCATAGCGATTCTTGTGGATGTTGAATTCCTTGTGACAGCACGGGCAGACCAGATCTACATAAATCGGATCGTCGGGGCGGAATTCATGGTATTTCATGGGGGCCAGCTCCCGGCTGAAGCCATACTTGCGGATGCTGGCGGCATAGTAGTCCAAAAGGCCGACCCACTCATAGGCGGTGGCACACTTCCACTGGGTAAACGCAGCAGTGAAGGCGTCCGACACCTTGCGGGGCAGGTTCTTCCAGATCATCCAGTTATCACCGTCCGGCACCTCGTAGTCGTCGCCGTCCAGTGCGTAGGAAAACTTTTTGGCAGCCATGGCCTCGCGGTAGGTCATCTTGGTTTTTGTCACGAAGGGGTTTTGGTTCAGGAACAACACCTTGAAGATCATGATCGCCAGAACGTAGTTTTCTTCATCCGGCGTGCGCAAAAACGTATCGTATTTCAATGCGCCGGTCACACCCAGGCGCTGGGCGGTGCCGGGGTGCGTGAAGTCCTCGACGCCGACGGGGCAGGGAAAACCGCCAAGCTGGAAGCTGTCCGTGTCCACAACATAAACGTTGGCGCTGTTCGTGGGGTCAACCATGAAGTTGCCCGCGTTGACATCGCCCATCAAAATATTGCGGCGGTGCAGCTGGGCCACAATGTAAGCCGCGCTGCGCGCTGCCTGCACCAGATCGAGGCGATCCCAGCTTTTCAGCAGTTTTTCACGTACACTGGGGCTTCCGATGCGCAGCACCGATTTTGAGAAGGGGAGAGCCCCTTCCGGAGCTTGGGGCATCGTGTAGCCGATGAAATCCCCCTTGCGGGTATACAGCATGTGCGTGGGCCAGCACAAACCGCGAATTTGCGGGTCGTGGCGCAGCATCTCGTCCAGCTTGTCGCGGCGTCCCGCGGTCAGGTGCTCGGCGTTGTAGATTTTGGCAACCTGGCCGGGGGTATCGGTCAGATACAGGCTGCCCTCGCCGCCCTTGGCTTCCTCGTCGCCTTCCATCAGCGCACCTCGCAGGGTGATGGGGTCGCCGTCCTCCGTGCGCAGCGTAAGCCCGGCTGCCGGGCGCACGCGGCAGGGGAGCAGCGTCTCGTCCATTTTGCGCAGCGGCAGGTTCGGCGGGAAGGGAGCGGAGCCGTGGTGGCGGTTACCGGGCTTTTGGATCGGCTTTGGCTGCGGCTCCGGCTGCACAGGAGAAGTCTGCACAGGCTGCGGCTCCGGTGTGGATTGCGGTGCAGGGGCAGCAGTCTCCGAAACGGGTTCAGGTTGAGCAGATACGGATACCGGAGCAGGTTCTGCCGCATGTTCCGGGGGTGTCTCAGGGGTCGCGGGCTCTTTATGAGGTTCGTCCTCCGGTTCCTCCTCGGCAGACTGCTCGTTTTCCAGGGCCTCGCTATAGGTGGCCAGCAGGTCAGCCAGCAAAGGCTCGTCTGCAGCAGCGCGGGCTATGGGCATCAGCTGGGGGAACAGTGAGCAGATGGGATGCTGCACGCCAGCGCGGACACGGCCAACCTGCACAAAGGGCAGACGTTTGCGGTCAATCATCCGCACAAAGCCTGCCGCGCCGCAGAGCAGTACGCAGAAGCGGTCGAACGGATGGGATTCCATTACGGACAGAATCGCCTCTTCATCGGTGCTCAGCGGGTCAGGCGCACCCAAAGTGGGCAGATTCAGATCGCGTACAAAGAAGTATGCACTGTCGGCGCTGCGCAGTTCCTTGCAGCGCTTCCATAGGTCCAGGCGCTCAGCTTCCCGCGGTGGTGTCCAGAGTGTTGTGCGGTACTGCTCTGTGAGTTTGGCGTATTCTTCTCGCTGGCGGAACAGGTGGTACAGCGTTGTGCTGTCCACGATCAGAGCCTTCTTGTGGTCGCGCTTCGCGTACTTCAGGGCGGGCAGCAGCCGCGACGAAACAAAGCTGCGGCCCTCCGGGCTTTTGAGCAACGCGGCAGTCAGCACAATATAATGGGTCTCGGCCAGCTCCTGCAGGTAGCGGCCTTCCAGCGGTTCACCATTGCAGGCGGGCAGATATTGCAGATTCGGAATCTTTTCCAGTCGCTTTTCCAGCGCTGCGCTGATGATGACAGCCTCGGATGCCATCGGCATCTCGCGGCGGGTCTGCTCCTGATTGGCCTTCAAAGTGGCGTACAAGTGCTCTATTTCCCTGCTTTTGGCGGCATCGCTCAAACAGCTGATTGCCTCATCCTTATTGCAGAAAACAGAGCCGTTCGTGACCTGGTAATGGTAGCGGGCCAGGATTTCGGAGACTTGCTCGGCGGTAAGCTCAGGGTATTCGTCTGCCAGCTCTTTTAGGGAAACCAGGCTGCGCTCAGAAATTTTATCTACTGCATCGGCATCGGCCTTTACGCGCTTGTACAGCTCCTCAGTCTGGGGAAGGCGCATACAGTCGGCAATTTCCAGCCAGGCACCCATGATAATGCGCCACTCAGCGGGCGTCATATCGCGGAAGGTATGGGCGTTGGGGTGGCCGATATTTCCGTTGCGGCCTTCGCGGGCGCGGAAGTTCAGGTCATCCCACTTTTTGTAGCCCATTTCTTTGATTTTGGGGTAGCGTGCTTTCAGCATACGCAGAACGGTGCTGCCCATCAAGCCGGAAAAATCACGATCCAGAAAGGAAAACTTGAAGAAACCTGTTGTATCCAGGCACCCCAGCACATTGCGGCGCAGCGTCTCATCCGGGGCCTTTGGGCAGACCTCGTCTATTTTTGCAAAAAATCTGGCGTCCGCAACCTCTTTCAGCTCTTTATCGCTAAAATCCCGGTAAGCCCCGTTCATATAGCGGCAAAGCTCCCTGCGGCTGGCCAGTGTTTCGCCTTTTTTGGTCGGCGTCGCCGCAATGGCGTGCCAGAATCCAATAAAATTATCGGCGGGGATCGCCAGCAGATACGCCTCGCGCAGGAAATCCCGCATGGAAAACTCCAGCGCATTGGTGGCAGCTGCCAACTGCCGTGCGCGTTCTGTAGCTTCCTGTTCTGTAAGATTCGTTTCCGGCATGGGATCAATACCGCCTTTCTTCGCATTATTTTTTCTTGGTAAACAGGGACAACAGCAGATTGCCAAGCATCGCAGGAGCCTTGTAGTAGCCGCGGCGCATGTCAGGGTCACTCAAGGGAATATGGTGCACAAGGTGGACCTGCACCGAAGCATAGCCGCCGATCACAAGGCCGATCAGTGCGGCGATGCTGCACAGCGTTGAGAGCACGAAACCAACAGCCGGAATATTTGCAAGAACACTGCCCAGGATCTCTGCGACGACAAACAGAAGAACTCCACCTGCAAGCTTTTCACCCAGGGCTTCGCGGTCATCGCTGAGCAGCGTGCTGTCATCCTGAGTGCTGCTGCTGTAGATTGGCTCCGGGTCGGGGGCGGTCCTGTTGTTGGCGGAGGGCTGGCTGACGCCGATCTGCTTGAGCAGGTCGGAAGACTGGGTAAAGCCTGCATTCGCATTCTGCTTCAGCAGGGAGATGGCGTGGCGGCGGTTGTCGGCGCTGTCGGTGTTCAGCAGGGTCAAAGCGTTCTGATAGTTGGTCTGGGCTTCGGTTTCCTCGCGCTGCAGCATGTTCAGCAGCTCTGTCACGCGGGGCAGGCCGCAGCCGTCGGCCTTTTCCAGCATCTCGCGGGCCTTGGCGCGCATACCGGGCTTGCGGCGGCTGACCATGACCTTCTCGGCCTCGGTCAGCAGGGCGGGGCCGTTCTGCACATGGGCCAGCTCGTCCTGTGCATCGGTGCTGCCCTTGGCCGCGGCGCTTTGCAGCAGGTCGATGGCCTTCTGGCGCTCTGCCTCGGCATCCGCGGGCTTTTTGGATCCTGCCGCTGTCTGCAGACAGCGGCGGGCCTCGTCCAGCTCGCGCTGTGCGTTGCTGTCGCGGTCATGAAGGGCGTCCAGTAGACGTTTGGCTTCGGGGTTGGCACTGCGCATTTGCAGCAGCTTCTCGACGTGCTCGCGCTCGGCGGGGTCGTTCCCGCCGTTCAGCAGGGCGTTGGCGCGGGAAAACAGCTCCTGCTCGCTCTGGGCATAGCGGGCCTCCCACTGCATTTCGGCATCGATGCGGGTCATACCGCCGGAGAGCATCTGCTGCTTGATGTAGTCCTCTTTTAAAAGCGACAGGGTATCGGCGGCGCGCTTGTGGCCCACGGTCTGGCACTCGTTCAGCAGGGAGATGGCTTTATCCTTGTCCCCGGCCCCGCCGGCGCGGATGCAGTCCATGGCCTGGTTATACTTTTCCTCAGCCGCGCGGTCCTCGGCCAGCATGGGGTTCAGCAGCTCGATGGCCTGGGGCAGGCAGCAGGCAGCGCCCTGCTGCAGCAACGCCTCGATATTGCCGCGCTCGTCTGGGTTGCTGCGGTCAGCCAGGCGGTGCTCGGCCTCCTGCAAAGCGTCCTCGGCTTTCTGCATACGGTCAAGCTCGGCGGCGGCTTCGGCATGGCCGCTGGCGGCGGCCTCCTGCAAAATGCGCTTGCAGGTGTCGCCCTCGATGCTGGCCAGCGGGGTGTTGCCCGCCTCCAGGGCGGCCTTCTGCTGGGCGCGGTGGGCCATGGCGTCCTTGTAGACGTTGTCGGCCTCGGCCTCCTGGGCCTTCAGCGCGGCCAGCAGCCTGGCGGCCTCGGGGTCGTTCTCTCGCAGGCTCAGCTGCAATTTAATGCGGTCACGCTCCTCGCTCGGAGTCTTGGTTTTCAGCAGGTCGGCAGCCTTCTGCAGAACCGGGTCTGTGTAGGTCTGCGCAGGGGCGCTTGCCGCGGAGTGCGTGCCGTTCATCTTGTCGATCAGCCAGTCCTCGGCCTCTTTGTTCCCGGCGCGGGCGGCATCCTTGTAGCAGCTCTCGGCTTTGTCCAGATCCTGCGCCACGCCGTCGCCGGTCTCGTACATGCGGGCCAGCGCCAGCATAGCGTCAACGCTGCCCAGCTCGATGGCCTTGGTGTAGATGGGGACACGGTTGTAGCCGGGGTCGTTCTGTTTGGCGTTATTGGCGGTATTCAGCAGATTTTTGGCGGTTTGCTCCTTGCCCGTCACGTTATGCTCGTAAGCACCGATGACATACTGAACGGCCATATCGTAGTTCTTTTCTGTGCCATGACCGAACATGTAGCAGTTGGAAAGGGCAATATACTTACAATTTCCAAGGGATTCCGCTTTTTTATATAGTTCAAAGGCGCGGGAATAATCCTGCGGAACGCCTTTTCCCTCTTCGTACAGCCGCGCAAGGTTTATAAGAGAGGCAACGTTTCCACCGTCAACGGCCTTCTGGTACAAGTCTGCCGCTTTTGCATAGTCTTGCGGCACGCCGTTGCCATCTGCGTAAAGGATGCCGAGGTTTCCCATAGCATCGGCATTTCCAAGGTCAACAGCACGCTGGTAAAGCGAAGCAGCTTTTGCGTAATCCTGTTTGAAATAGATACCCTGATTGTACATACAGCCAAGGTCGAACATAGCGACAGAATCTCCACGATCAGCAGATTTCTGGAAAAAGTCAGAGGCTTTGGCATAGTCCGGTTGGACACCTTGGCCTGCATAATAAAGTACACCGAGGTCACACAAGGCACTTGCATTGCCTAAGGCTGCACTCTTTTCCAGCCAGTAGCGCGTTTTGCCATAGTCTTGAAGGGACGGCGCATCCCGGTAAAGCCAGGCCAAAATAACCATGCCGCGAGAATTGCCCGCATTCGCTGCTTTCTGGGCCCATTCCAGGGCCTTTTGTGTGTTGGGTGCTGTGCCAAAGCCGATACGATAGCAGTTTGCAAGCTCTGCCATTGCGGCATAAAGTCCCGCATTGGCAGATTCCAGATAATTTTCAAAAGCTGCTTCAGGATTTTTCTCTGTGCAATACCCTAAGCGGCAGCAATCTCCCAACCAGCACATGGCCAGACGGTCATGCTGCTCAGCACCATATTTTGCCCAGGGATAGCGCTTATCCCAAGTCGGCATCCATTCGGCAATCAGACCGGCTTTTTCGCCATCTACGGGCAGACCCTTGGCAATGGCCGCCTGCGGGTCGGTTCCGTAGGTCTCTGCCAGAATTTTGTGCAGACAAAATCCCTTGTCCTGTCCGGGGAAAGAGAACCATATTTGATCGTTTTTCTCCTGCTCCCACGCCCACTCGGCGGTTTCCGGCTTCAGCTCGCCGAGACCGCCTGCCGCGCTGAGCAGGTCCACAAAGTTGAGAATATCCTGATCCTGCGTCAGGGTGCGGGCGCGGGCCAGCATGTCGACCAGCTCCAGGCGGCTGCCGTTTTCGGTCAGCATCTTGTAGCACTGGGTACATAAATACACAGGGTCGTTCTTTTTTGCACCGCGGTCACGGTAGAATTTTGCCTTTTCAGGGTCGGCGGTGCAGCCGTAGCCGTTCTCGTACTGGTCGGCCAGCTCATCGCAGGCCTCACCGCTGCCCATCTCGGCGGCCAGGCTGTAATAGCGGTGGCAGGCAGTACGGTTTTCAGGGGTGTCAAACTGCTTGTTTTTCAGCAGACCGCCCAACAGCAGATAAATATCTGTGGCATCCTTGTCGCCGTAAACGCCCTGCGGCACCTGCGCGGCGGCCTTTTCCAGCCACTGCCTGGCCTTGGGCAGATCGAGAAACTCTTTTGTCATTGCCTTTTTTGCCAGCGGCAGCAGGGCATAGGGGTTGCCGTTGTCGGCGGCCTGGATCAGCTCCGGCAGGCTCATGCCTTCCACGGCCCTGGCTTCCTCCGGCGGCTCGGCAGCAGAAGCAGCATCGGCATTGTCCAGCGCATCCAGCTCCTGCTTTGCCTGTTCACTGCCGGCGTCGGCGGCACGCTGTAAATAGAAGCGGTAGTTTTCTTCGCTTGCCTGAGTGCCCTTGCCCATGCGGCAGAATTGTGCCATTGCATAGAGTTCTTCGGGGCCGTCAGGGTTTTCAATATCCAAAGAGGTTGTCAAAGACTGAAAATCCATATCTTCATACTTAAACATAGTGCGCGTCCTTTCCGATTTCATTTGATAGTCTCATTATAACCCTACCCATACCCCTCTTTTCAAGACCTTTTCACATTTTTCCGGTGGATTCGCAGAGGTTTTTTGTGATTTTGTCCTGTTTTTGGTGTTCTTGTCGGGTCACTTTGTCTATAGGGGCGCAAAAGGCGTTTTTTCAAACAAAAACACAAAAAAAATTTCTGACTTTTTCTTTAACTTCCCGCCCGGCGTTCCCTATTGCCGGAGTGTAAGGAAAGACAACGAAAACAAATTTCAGGAGGAAACACAGATGAATAACTACGATTACTACCGCACGCATAAATCCGAGATCGATGCTGCCATTATGGGACTTTCCATGCCGCAGGACGGCAGTGCGCTGGGCGGGCTCCTTGTCATCGTCGCCATGGTGGTGGCCCTGTATGTCGGCGTTATTGCAATCGCACTGCCGCCGGTCACACGGAAGATTTTGCTGAAATGCTACAACCGCGCCGATAACACCCCCAACCGCAGCACAAAAGCCATGATGCAGGCACATCCGAAAATTGCCGCCCTGTGCAGGGTACACGCGGTGTGCTTCCTCATTGCAGGGGCTATCACACTGCTGGCAGCCGCCACCACAAGGGTTTTGCACCTGCCTGTGGCACAGAACCCTATCAGCTACCTCCTGATGGCGGTCTACGCGGCTGCCGTCTGTGCCCTGATGGGCATCGGACTGGTTCTGGTCGCGGCGGCCCTTGCCGCACGGCACAAAGCCAAAAAACAGACCGGGCGTCTCTAAAGCCACACCCGCAGGGGCGTTGAATCCCCTGCCTGAATTTGCTATACTATACACAGGAAATGCCGCCCGCCGCGGCAGGAAAGGAACCTACCTCCGATGAAACGTATCTATATTACAGCGATCCCGCTGGACAGCAACTTTGCCATCACCCCCTACGCAGCCGAGCCGGTCAACTACACCCAGACCACCACACGGCCCACCTGCTACCCCATTACCCCGATCCTGGCCGATACGGCCCACGATGGGGATGAGATCAAGGTCATCGCTGTGCGCCAGGTCAACAGCCCTCACAGTGAGAACCTGGAGGTTTTCCGCCGTGAGCTGGACAGCCTGGGCAGGCCCTACACCCTCATAGACCTGACCACGCCGGAGAACCAACAGCGCGACGGCCTGCTGGCTTTGTTTGAGGCGCTGACCGACGCGATGGAGAGCGACGCCTGCTATTACGCCGACGCGACGTTCGGCACCAAGACGTATCCTCTGGTGCTGTCCTCGGCCCTGCATTATGCCGAGAAGATTCTGGACGACACCGAGGTCTGCGGCATCTACTACCGCGAGCTGACGCGGGAAAGCGGCCAGGTCAGGAACGCGCGCCAATATGACATCAGCACACTGTTCACGCTGGACGGCATCGTTGACATGGCCGCCGACGCCGAGCTGACCGACAAGAAGGCCTTTATCAAGCTGATGCTCCACCCCGACCGGGAGGTGTAAGCTATGGCGGATTACGCAAAAGACAGCGAGAAACAGGCCGCTCTGCGCCGTCAGATCGAGAAGCACCCGATCTGGCAGTACCCGCCGGAGGAGCGTCTGCAGCATAACCGAGAGTGGCAGAGCCTGTATCTGCTCGTGTTTGAGTTTAAGGAGTTCCTGCAGAAGCTGGAAAATCGACTGAACAACGCCGAGTATGATACCGGGCTTTTGAAGCAGGACGAAGATGCCATGCTGGATGCGCGCTATACCCGCCGCAGCAAGCTGCGCAACAAGCTGGACACGCTGACCTTTACCGAAGCGATGCGCAAGGCAGTCACCAGGTACGACGCAAGCTCCGGCAAGGAGTTTATGGCCTATTTTGATACGATCTATGCCAATGCCATGCACGAAGCCATGAACAGGCAGTCCATGCGCGAGCAGGGCGACATCCGCCTGAACCGCGGGGAGGCACGTCTTTGGAAGCGTCTGTGCGAGCTGTGCGATAAGCAGGGCATTGACCCGTCCGAGCTGTCGGACGCCTTCTATGATCGCGCTGCCGATATTCTGGATGTGGATGCGGATGCCTTGAAATCTATCGGGCGCAACGCTACCGCCGCGCGGCGCACGGTCTCCCTGAATGACCCGGGCAACGACAGAGACGACGGCCCGGGCTTTGATATGGCCGACCCGAACCAGGAGAATATGCAGGAGCATCTGGAGCGCACAACCGAGGCGTTGCGCGCTATTGCCATGTTTGCCAGCAAGGATGTAAAGGAATACCCGCGGCTTTTCTTTACCACCGATGTGCTCGGCCCCCTGTGCACCGACAAGCCGGAGCTGCCGCCGGAGCGGTACTGCGCCCTGCTGGAAAAGCAGGAGGCGCTGCTGTGGGAGCAGATCCTTGTAAAAGGCTACATACATTACCTGTTTGAGCCGAACAAACCGGAACGTCTGCGGGCACTGCTGGATATAGCGCCGACCCACCCGCTGCAGGACAGCAGCGTGGCCGCTTACCAGCATGTGACCGCGGCAGCCGTGAGCTACCAGCGCCGCCGGTACGCAAAAATATTGCAGGAAATCTCAAAGCAACTGCAGAAGTAATCCTGTAGGGGCGAGCACTGCTCGCCCTTGCCAATTTGCCATGCAAGAGGCTTTTCCGATGCAGAAATAAAGCGAGCAGCAAAGCGGTTTTTCGCTTTGCTGCTCGTTTGTTATTCCTCCTCGCCGCAATACAGGATCGCTACACTGACGTCATCCTCTGTGGCCGGGATCATTTTTTCCTTTATAACATGCGCCAAGGCTTCCGTAACGGTCTTTTCATCGTTCTCTGTCAGCCAGTCACACAGGCGCTCCACGGCGGGGGCGGGCTGCTGCTGCTGTCTGTCAAACAGGGTATCGCCGCCGCCGTCGCTTGTCAGCAGCACGGCGTAGGGCTCGTGCAGCTCCCCGCTGCGGATGCGCAGATGCTGCGCGGCGCCCGGTTCGGACAGGAAATACGTTTCGTTGCTGGCATGGCCGTTCTCCGGTGCCGAGAACACTACGGCGGTGTCCTGCCGGATACGGAAGATGTAGCCATCGCCGATATGCCCGCAAAGCCAGCGTCCGTCCGCATGGGCGGCATAAAACAGCAGCGTGCAGTAGCATTCCTCCGGCGGCATGCCCAGCACCTCCAGCGCCGCCTGACCCGCTGCGGCCACCGTGGCGGCGGCTTCCTCCGGCGGCAGGGCGCAGAGCGTATCAAACGTGATCTGCAGGTAATCGGGAATCCACTCCATCAAACGCTGCGCAGCCCTCTCACTGTGGGCACAGCTGCCAGCGCCGTCGCAGAGCACGACCCCCGCCAGGGCGCCGCGCACAAAGCCGGCTGTGCGGTCCTGGCAGGGTGTCCCTGTCAAGGTATGGTGACGCCCACAGGCGTAGGCGGCTGAAACTTTAGCGTTGATAGGATCATCTCCCTGTAAGCAAGTCCCCTGCGCGGGGCAGTCTACTTCATTATACACTAAAATGCGGATGCTGCACAACTTTTTTAAGTGTCCAGGGCATCCACCCGCCGCCCCTTGCGGCGGTAGTCGGTCTTTTTGCGCATGATGCGCGGGCAGAGCTTGACGCCCTGCCACAGTGCGCGGTTGGCACGCACGGCGGCGCGCTGCGCCTTTTTGGACTGCTTGTCCATCGGAACAAATGTATTTTTCAAAACCAACCCTCCTCGTCCTTGTGGGCGTTGTGCCGGGCCTCGGCGTCCTTCCACGCCCCGTAGAGCTCCGCCGCCTCGGCGGAGATATTGTCGATCTCGGCGAGATCCTCCAACCGCAGCCAGATCTCGCTGCCATAGGGGAATATGTCGGAATCCAGAAGATCCCCTGCTTTTGTGACGACCTTGGCGGTGTACTGTTCCAGGGTCATGTCCTGGTAGAGGTAGAAAAACCTCTCTCTGTCTTTGAGGGGGAAAAGGAGCTGCATGAGCGTCTTGCGCTCCTCAGAGGGAAATTCTTTTAAGGTGTTCTTTTCCATGCTGTCGGAGATGAGGAGGTCGCGGTAGAGAAGTTCTTCAAAATTCTTACATTCCATAGTAATTTCTCCTTTCAGAAGTAGAGGTTTGTTCAGGCCCAGGCCAGGTCGCGGAAGGCGGTCTGGCAGTAGTAGGACCAGGGGTTGTAGAGGCTGCGGGCCTCCGCCGTGATGTCGTTCGCGGCAAGATCGGCCAGCAGCTCGGCCTCGCGGCTGAACCGCTCCGCACCGATGCGGTTGATCTTGCGGAACACGATCTGGAAGTAACAGTCCAGCCCGCTGTCGTGGGGACCGAATTTGTCCATGAGTTCCTCCCGTGCGCAGCGGCCTACGCCGCGGAGGTAATCCTCCAGGGTGAACTCACCGGGGTTCTCGTTCATCACGCTGTCGAGGCGGATCTCGTAGTACTCCTTGGTGTGTTTGAGGGGGAAAAGCCGCTTCATCATGGCCCGGCGCTCCTCGAAGGGGTGGGCCTGCGGGGCCACGTCGGGGAGCTTTTCCAGGTAAGCCGCCATCAGGTCGGCCAGGAAGTCATCCTCGATGAGCATCGGCTCGCCGTCATCCCCGATGGGGAAGCCGTACTGCCATTCCTCCGCTGAACTGGCGCGTGCGCTGCGGTAGATGGCCTTGGCCATGGCGGCCTTCCAGCCCTGCTCGGGGGTCTGCATACCGAACAGCCATGCGAAGTTGCGCTCCATCGTAGGGAACATATCCTCGGAAGCGGAGAAGTAACGGGATTTATTGTTGATGGTGATCATAGGATTTTCCTCCTTAGTTTTTGTTTGTTTGTCCTTACATCTACCCTATAGGGACGGTGTGCGGGAAAGTTAAAGAGAATCTGAAAATTTTTCAGAAAAATTCTGCAGGTTCCTTTTAATTGTCAATCAGGAACGCATCGGGGTTTTCCTGCTCGTCTAGGATCGGGCAGTGGTAGACGTCGTGCCCGAAGTCACCGCAGAACACGCAGTCACCGGTGAACGGGGTGTTTCCGGGCAGGCTGGGGTCTGTGTCCTCCGGGCAGGTGTCATACCCGAAGATCACACACCGGGGTCCCTTGATGTACCGGGTGCCGTCCGGGCGCTGAACAACACCGCCTTCCGGGATGTTGGCATCGCCTTCGTAGTAGATGCGGCGGCCTGCCCAGTCGACCTCATAGCCGGGGTCGGCGGGCTGGGCGGCTTCGGCGGCGGGCTGTTCAGCCGCCTGCGCAGCGGCAGCCTGCTCCGCAGACTGAGCCGCGGCCTGCTGCTGGGCGACCACGGCGGCGGCCTGCTGCTCCGCCGTTTTCTTTACGGCGCAGGTATCAGACGTATGCCCCGTGCCGCCGCAGTAGCTGCACTTGACGACCTCCTGCACAACGAGGTTGTAGGTGGTGGACACGCCGCCCGCCGTGCTGGCCGCCGTGATGGTGGTCTGCCCGGGCGCGTGGGTCGTAATGACGCCGCTGTCGTCGATGGTGGCGACGCTCTCATCGGCGGAGGTCCATGTGAGGGTCTTATCGGCGGCGTCCTCCGGTAGGACCGTCGCGTGCAGCGTCCAGGTCATGCCGTTGTTCAGGATGCCGCCCTCCTGCTCCAGCGTCACGCTGGTGGGCACGACCACAGCGGGCGCCGGCTCCGGCGTGGGTGCCGGGGTGGCCGTGGCTTCCGGCGCCGCGGTCTCGGGGGTGGCTTCCTCGCTGCGGGAGGTCCCGGCAGGCTGCGGGACCTCCTGCACGGCATTGCTGCCGCACCCTGCCAGGCAGCAGACAGCCGCCAACAGCGTGACGGCAGCAGTGAGGATACGAGTTTTATTTACAGTGATCTTTTTCATGTTTTCTTCTCCTTTGTGTTTGGGTTTTGTTTTCTTACACAAAGGCTATAGGGTCGGCAGGCGGGGAAGTTAAAGGGAAAGCAAAAAATCATGAATATGCGGCGTTGACTTTTTCCTTGTATCGGCATATACTATAGGTAGGCAAGGAAACCGGTTATGGAATTGCCGCTAAGACCACGCAAAAAAGTGACCCCCAGTAGAGGTAGGCTCTCTACTGGGGGTCTTTTTGTGCTTACTTGCCCTTACCGTGACTGTCAAGCCACTTGCAAACGTAGTAGGCAACTACACTTGCTGCGACAGACACAAGGAAACCGGTTATGGTTATGTCCACTAAGGCCACCCCCTTTCTGTTGCCAGATTTGGGGAAGGGCAGCAATAGAGAGTATAGCAGACTTTGCAGAATCCGGTCAAGCGTATATATAAAGTAGGCAACCACCTTTGCGAAAAAAATCTGCACTTTTATTTTAACTTTACAAGCCCGCCTCCCTATAGTCATGGTGTAAGGAGGCAGCAAACCGATCGGATGTTTCCCTGCAAAGAAAAAATCTATCTGTTACAAAAGGAGAATGTGTTATGAAAAAGACTTCGTTTCTGAAAAAACTGACCGCTATGGCCGCCACGCTGGCCATGACCTGTGTGATGGCTGTCGGCGCTTTTGCCGCCGAGCCCGCCGTGGACTACAAGCTGGATTCCGCCTCCATCAGCGTGGGCGAGACCTGGACGATGTCGGTCCCTGCCGGCGGCATGTACGACTGGAATCTTAGCAGCGAGTACATTGCCTACGGCCCCAGCATGGCCGACAAGGAGGGCGTGCTCAAGCAGGTCGGCTACGAGACCGCGAATGGCGTTAGCACGATCACCTATGAGGCCATGATGCCCGGCACCTGCACCGTGACCCTGACGGACCGCAGCTTTGCCAAAATCGCCGAGGCGACTGTCACCGTCACCGACGGCAGCGCCGCGCCCGACACGCCCAGCGTCGATACGCCGAGCACCGACAACAAGGCTGCCGAAACGCCCGCCGCAACCGGCGCACCGTCTGCCGCTGCAGCGGTGAGCACCGCCCCCGTTGACACCCGCACGGCCCAGCAGAGGGAGATCGACGAGGCCAAGGCCAACGGCACCTGGGGCATCGAGTACACCACCTGCCAGAAGTGCGGCTACCACAACTGGACCCGCAAGGGCAACGTCTATGTCTGCGATACCTGCGGTAATGAGACGACCACCGTTGTGAGCGCCAAGGGCGTCAAGGGCTACGTCGGCAGTGGTGCTATCGCGCCCGTCGCCAACAAGGCTGCCGCCCCCGAGACCCGCTACGCCAACGCAAAGCAGGCCCAGGCCGCCGCAGATGCCCGCGAAGCCGCCTACGCCGCCGCTGTTGCTGCGTTCCAGAAGCAGATCGCCGCGAACGAAGCTGCCTATCTGGCCGCTATCGCCAAGTAACCGCATATTCCCTAAGAGGGCTGCTGCCGCAGTGGGCAGCAGCCCTCTTTTTTTCTTTTATTTTTTTCAGTTTCTTTAACTTCTCCGCCCGCCGACCCTATAGGGTAGATGTAAGGAAAAACAAAACACAACTTAGTAAGAGGAGAATATAGCATGAAAAACTTCCGTAAACTGTCCGCCCTGATTCTTTCCGCCCTCGCTTCCTTCACCCTGCTGGTCGGCTGCGGCGCGGCCCCGGTGGAAGACACCACCCCCGCCGAGAGTGCGCCCGTTGTCGAAGAAACCGCCCCGGAGACCACGCCGGAAGCCACCCCCGAAGAAACGCCGGCCCTGCAGAGCGATACCATCGAAGAAAAGACCGAGAGCCTGCGGGAATTCCGCTTTACCACCGGCCTTGGCGGTGCCAACGGCGATTTTCTCTACGATGAGGATGGCCGCCTGAGCCACATCACGCTGGGTATCTACGACGACTTTTCCCAGGATTACGACATCAATTTTGACTATACAGACGGAAAGGCTTCCGCGAGCTTTGACGCCGCGCAGGCTGCCGCTATGGAAGGCTCGCCCTATGTGCCGGAGGTCACCGACCTGACTCTCAAAGATGACGGGACCCCCGATGCTCTGAGCGCCTGCACCGACTGCGCTGTTTATATTGAATTCAACGAGGACGGTCTCCCCTCCTTCTTTGCCGTCGCGCAGGAGGATGTGGGCTACCAGATCACCTACACCCGCACCGACGATGGCCGCTTTGTCATGGACAGCGCCCAGTGCGTTTATGGATACATCTACAACCACAGCGCCGAGCCTACCAATGACTTCTTCACGCCCACCGGCGAGATCCTCTACCAATAATCTGTCGGGGTCCCGTACCTCCAACCCGATGGATCTCCGGTATTGACGGAACCGCCCAAGGGGCTTTGGGACGACCTCCCCCGCAGGCCGACCCTATAAAAACAGCAGGAACTGTCCGGACAGTTCCTGCTGTTCTATTTTTCCAGCAAGTCCTCCATCGCGCAGCCAAGCACTTTGGAAATCTTATACAAACTCTCCGCGCTTGCCTTGTTGATGTCCTTTTGCCGCTGTTCGTACAGCTGGATGGAGCGCAGGCCGACGCCGGATTTTTTCGCCAGCTCGGCTTGCGAACAGCCGTAGGCCGTGCGGATACGTTTCAGGTTTGTTTCCGCAAAGTGCTCCCGGATGCGGGCATCCGCAATCCCGGCAAATTTGCTGACGTCCGCTTCGTGCAGGGTATAATACATTTTTTGCAGTTCGGCAAAGGAAAACACCTCAAAAATTTCGCTGTACTTTCGCCCGGAGTACCACTGATAATACGCAACCGCCCACCCGATCCAATATTCGCAGGAACGCGCATACCGTTCCGGCTGTTCCGGTTGTTCTGTCATCCCGGTCGTCTCCGCAAGGATCTGCGCAGCCAGTTCAATGCCGCTCTTCCCTGCCAGATACGCGGGTTCTCCGTTTTCCATACGCTTGCTTACCGAACTTACGGTGAACAGCTTTATAAAATTTTCTCCCTGTACGCCGCAGACACGAATCGCATAGTCGAATGCATCCCCCAAAGCCGCCTGCGCATTACTCAGATAGATTTCTTGGTATGCGTGGGTCATCGCTGCGGATGCCTCCTCTCATAATGTCCTGCATATAGATGCCGTCTGTCTCATCGTCCAGCATTTTCAGATAGGTTTGGTTTGCTTCATCGTTTCTTGCTTTGCGCTGCACATAGTATTTGTCTTTTTCTGCGATGGAAAAGCCCTCAAATTTCAGATTGGAAAAGGCAAACTGCGACTTGATCACCACCTGCTCCCCCAGTCTGCCAAGCCGCATCGCCTGCGAGAGCTGCTCTACCGAGATGGCATTGTTCAGAAAAGATTCCGCATAATCGAAATAGGAATCATCAGCGCGGTAGCCTGTAATCAAATCATAGGCATTTACGTTCACGCTGAAATTGTCGATCAGATATTGCTTGGCCCGCCTTGCCACCGGCGTTTTTATGGAAAATAGACGATGCTCGACCAGCACAGCGATCCAATTGAGAATGGTATAGTCCGGGCTGTTCAAATGTAAAACCCGCAGATATTCCGTATCCAGAGTATAGCGATTGGCAAAACCGTCCCGCAAAGAGGAAACGGCCCACTCCTTTGCCAGTGCCTCGCTTTCCGTGCAGTAAAAGCCAAGCCCGAAATCATTATGCTTTTTTCCCGCGCCAAACACAGGATGCTCGATGACTTTTTCCGAGCCGTGAAACAGGATGATTTTCTTTTCCATATTGCCGCCCTCCTTGGTATAAGTATATCAC
>OGCM01002249.1_pt1 | contig 18631 bp, 18 predicted proteins | sample 1570151 | NCBI WGS metagenome assembly OGCM01 (sample SAMEA4370582, study PRJEB24528) | human gut metagenome
AACTGTATGGTGGAGAATTAGGGACTCGAACCCCAGACCCCCTGCGTGTGATGCATGATGACTTTTTGATTTTTAGAGCGATGATTCGTTAAATTGATGCAATTTGCTACAGATCTGCTACAAACGGCAGTTTTTACCCGGCACTAAATCTGCTGTTCTGGTTTTCTCAATTTTTGTTTTTTAGATTGTTTCTTTTGTTGATGTAGCTCTTTCAAGTCTTCAATTGCCAGCTCCGGAGCCATGGTGTGGAACATCAGATAGTTTGTGTTCATGGTCTTTGCTGAAGCCTGCGCATAAATCTCCCTGCTGGGTTCGTTGGTCAGAATATGCCAGTAACGGTAAAGATAGCCTGCCCAATACATTACTTCCCTATCATACTGGGCATTGCCCTTTTGCGTCTGAGGGCACTCGTCTGCAAATTCTTCCAGAAGATATTCTTCTCCCGCCCACTGCATCCGGTTGTACTCTGAATCAAGATCACGGGCAACCTTAGAGCGCATGAACCGCTTCATGAAATCCTCGCTGCCATAGCCTGCTTGCAAAGAAAGCTCAAACAAGCGGCCCTGAATATCGCATAGTTTCAATTGAATCAGATCCATAACGATTCACCTTCTCTGCTTTGCGCCATCAAGGATTTCATCAAAAAAGCGGCCTTCCCTACGATACTCTTTGCAGATTTGGTTTGCAAATGCAATGCCATTACTACGGTTCTGCTCGCTGGACTTCTTCAGTGCCTGCCGTTCCATCCAAAGCAATTGGACTTCACGCTCAATCTTGACTGCATCACAGGCTTTCTGCGTAATAGCGACATACTGACGTCCAAGTTTCAGAGCAGACAGACTTTTCACCAATGCCGTATCGGTAATCGTTCCTTCAAAAAAGCTATCCAGAACATAGAACATTCTATCATTTGCGATGCTGCCAATCACCATGTCGTAGCCTTTATCCAGCTCCTGATACTTCTGGAAGAACTTCGTTCCTCGTGCGGCTTCCATTCTACCACGATGATATGCTACCAGCATAGCCCATTCAATATCAGCCGGAACATCCAAAGTTTTTAAGCTATGAAGATCAACCGATAAAATATAAAAAACAGATTGCTCATAGTCACAGATCAGCGTAAGCGGCTGGAGCGGATCAGTTCCCATATAAAATCCAGCTCCGAAGTCACAGCGGTCACGACTGGCTGGTTTGATTTTCCCCTGAATGCCTGATTTGGAGCCGTGGTATAAAACCATTTTATTCGGATGCATAGCAGAGATTTCTGTAGCATCTCCGATAATAGCATCGTGTATAATTTCAGCCAACGTGATATGATTTTCTTCGCAAATCGCAAGCATTTTCTCCTGTGCAAGACGATTCGGCGTAGATTTTTCATTTTCCCAGCGGTTTACGGTTGCAAAGGACACTCCGATTTCATCCGCCAATTTCGACTGGCTCCATTGTAAAGCTGAACGAATCTCAAAGACAGTGTTCATTGGACACCTCCCGCAAGTATAACATTCGTCATCAATTTTATTGTAGCAAACGTTATATCACACGTCAAGTATTGTCGACTCGCATTCTTTAATACAATCGGAAAAGTATAGTGATAATTCAAAGAATAAAGCGGTCCTATATTTTATAGATAGTAATATCCATCGCCTACCTTACTGTCTTTGTCATAATATCACAACAGCTATTCTTGTTCCTTTGATTGTTTTCCTATTCTATATTCTCCCTTTGGTACTCCAGACTTTTTCTTAGTTCCATATTTTTCAGACTCTGGTCCATAATCAATGATGAACAACAATTGCTTACATGTTCTAACCGTACTAATCAAATAAAACCCGATGATACCCATATAAGGATAGAATCCGATTGCTAAAACAGCTTGTTCTTCTCCTGTGTTTGTCCCGATAATGATACTCACTATAATTAAAACAAGCCCTGCAACCAAATTTTCTTTATATCGATATTGCAATTCTTTTTTTGCATCTGTCGAATTTATCTTTTTCATCAGCGGTGTATTGCTCAGGCTAACTAAAATTGATACTGATGCGAGAATAAATCCAGAGCATGCAGTTGCGCTTGTTATAATGGCATTTAGTAGGAATTCAAGCCTGTCAATTTTTATATTCTGCCAGCGATATAGTATTCCGAAAGTTACTGAAACAGCACCTGCCATTAGAAAGCGCCTGATTATCCCCCAGAGAAGTGGATGGTCTTGCAATTTTTTACCCATTCACCTCATCTCCTTACCTATATAACGTTATTTTTCATCTTTTATAATTTCACTTTTCAGATTAAAGTACAATCTTTCATGCGTAATGGGATTAGACATTGAATAGTTGAATGGTAAAACATATTTTGCAACATTACTTAGCAAATCAATCGTTTCTACTTCGCAGTCTTCTTTATCCTCAATCACGACATCTAATTTTCTAATACCGGAATACCCTAGAGCTTCCTTTATAAACGAAACTGCCTCTTGAGCATCTAATGTATTGTTCTTTCCTCTGGAAACCCTTAATTCCACCCGACAAAATTGGCTTCTAGCCTTTCTTGTAGCATTCAAAAAATCTTTCATTAGAGATTCCTTCGGCAGTTCGTCAAACGGATTTATTTCTGCTGACATTATAACTTTTCTATAATTTGCTTCCTCTGTCAAGCGCAACAAACCTGCTTTTGCTTCTTTTACGGCTAATATAACTACGGTATCTTTGGGCGAAAGTTCCGTTAGATATGCTTCCATATTGAGAATACTTATTCCAAATCGGTTTCTTTGCATGTATAACGTATGCGTTGCTGGAGCATATGCCAGTGTAGTCGATTCTGCCGTAACTTCATCATTTCCCAATTTAATCAGCTCATATGTTCCATCATCATGTAAAATTCCCGGTAATATTTTTTCCCGAATACGAAGCACACGTAGTTCCCAGAGATTATCTTCATCATGATATTTACAAACATGAAAAATATAGCTATCTCCGTCGATAATCTTCTTTGTATCCATCGGTTCTGCTCTTGCAATTTGCTTTAACATATCTTCCAAATCATAGGTTTGGATTTCCGACTGTGTATTATAACTAGTATACGTCGGCTCCAGATGATCAAAACGAACGGACTTCTTCTTAAATTCAGGCATCTTGCATTTTCCTCCTGCACCCATTTTTTCAGAAAGATGCCCCCTACCACTTTTGGAAGGACTTTTCAGATCATGGTTGTAGCCCACCATTATTTTGTGTTTGTATGCTACCACAACCAATGTCCAATAAGTTGTATCTATAGGTCATCTTCCCATTTTTTAAGCATCTTTCTCCTATTACACAAATCCCCCTAAACCTCTTCTGCGCAAAATTCCTTTGTACAATTTCTTCCTTATTTGCTCTGTGCGCTTCAATTAGGAGGCATCTACTCTCCTTTACATTGTACCGTCTTTTTTGCTGCAATGCAAGATATGTTCATATTATCACCTATAATCTCTGCCTTTTATGCTTTTTGTGCTATGGTTATTAAAAACCACTTGACTTTTTGTAAAAACATGCTATACTGATGTCACAAAGAACACAGTGGTTTTTGAAAACCAAATTTCTTGTACGGAGGTCTGTATGTCGCTCATTGTAAAAAACTTTTTTGAAAACGTGAACATCGGGGGAAATGCAACGAAAATCAGCGAGGAGATTTCGCAGCGTCTCCTCCAGTCTGGCCTCCAACCCGGCAGCAATGTGCCGCTGGCTGCTTACCTTCTTTATAAGGTTGCTCAGAACAACTCCAACTCTGATGTTACGATTCAGGATATTTTTGAGGGTCGGTTGGACATCAGCGAGGGCACTCGTTACTTTGCAAAAGAGCAGCTTCCGGAAGAAGCATGGGCACAGATTCTTCCCATGGTGGATAACTACACCGCCGAAGAATTTGCACTGGCTGCACTTCTGCCTGAACACGAAGACGAGATGAAGCTCGCAATGGCAACGCCCCATACCATTTTGACGTTGGTTCATCATCTTTTGGATGTGCAGCCTGATGAGTATGTCGGAGATCTTTGCTGCGGCAGCGGCTCCGGTTTTGTTTCATTTGCGATGAACCAGCCGGAGGCGCATTACTTTGGCTATGAGATTAACGAGGAGCGTGGCGGAATCGCACGGATTCGTGCAGAGCTTCTCGGCTCAAATGTTCAGGTACGGCTTGGCGATGTATTTCGGCTCGCAGACGATAAGAACACACCCAGATTTGACAAAATGTTTTCCAACTATCCCTTTGGCATGAGACTGCGTTATCTGGGCGAAGGTTCCGATTATATGGAACGTCTTGCAGAACAGTATCCGGGGCTGTCGAAGGCAACCTCTTCGGACTGGATTTTCAATGCGCTGCTCTGCGACCTTCTTGCAGAGAGCGGCAAAGCGATTGGCATTATGACCAATGGCAGCACATGGAACAGCATTGATACCCCGATGCGCAGATATTTTGTGGAACGCAAGATGATCGAGTGTGTCATCTCTCTGCCGGTCAAGATGTTCCCGTATACCAATATCGGAACGACGCTCATTGTTTTCAGCCACGGTAACGACACCATTCGCATGATTGATGCCACCGAAATTTATCACAAAGGACGGCGGCAGAATATGTTCCTTCAGGATGACATTGCTACCATTCTTACCGCCCTGCACACGGATTCGGAATACAGCAAGGATGTTACCTTGGACGAGCTTCGCGCCAATGAGTACAACCTCAGTCTGGAACGCTATATCCAAAAGGTGCCGACCTTTCAGAATGGTGTGTCGTTCGAGAGCATTATCAAGAGCATCACGCGCGGTGCGCCCTGCACGGCCAGCCAGTTGGACAAGATGGTGTCTAACGAAGTGACGAATATGCAGTACCTGATGTTGGCAAACATCCAGAACGGCATCATTGATAACAAGCTGCCGTATCTTTCCAGCATCGAACCGAAGTACGAAAAATACTGCCTGAAGAACAATGACCTGATCCTGTCCAAGAATGGCTATCCTTATAAAGTAGCCGTTGCGTCTGTGAAGGATGGGCAGCGTATTCTGGCAAACGGTAACCTGTATATCATCGAATTGGATGAAAGCAGGGCAAACCCTTATTATATCAAAGCTTTCTTCGACAGCGAGCAGGGCATTGCAGCCCTGAAAAGCATCACGGTGGGAGCAACCATTCCCAATATTGGAGTGGACAAGCTGAAGAACGTAATGATTCCGCTGCCTTCCATGGAGGAGCAGTCGCGGGTTGCGCAGAAGTATCAGGCAACGCTGGACGAAATTGCCATGCTCAAGCTGCGGCTGGAACGAGCCGTCAACAAGCTCCACCATGTGTTCGATGAGGAGAGTGAAGAAACCAATGCTTGATGTCGAAGAACTGCTCGAACTGGAGGATAACATCCGAAAGGAATTGGACGATCATCTACCTGCTGCGCTGTCCATACTGAACCGCACCGGCGAATTGGAAACTTTCCTTAAAATGCTTGGCATGGAAGACCTGCTTCAAAGTAAGCCGCTTTATCAGGTCTATAAAACCGGAAAAATCATTGTGATCGGGCGGTCGGACGTGAAAGCGGAAGTGCTGCTTTCCATTGCCAAGAGTCTGGGACTTTCCAAAGACCGTTTTGAGCTGTACCTTGATTATGAGGACGGCAAGACCTTCAATTTTGAAAAGGCTCATTGGAAACCCCAGTATGCTTTGATCATGGTCGGCCCGATGCCCCACAGCGGCACCAGCAAGGGTGATTCCGGCAGCGTCATCGCAAAAATTGAAAGCACAGAGGGGTATCCTCCGGTAGTGCGACTGGGCACGAACGGCTTGAAAATCACAAAGACGGATTTCCGGAACAAGCTGAAAGAAATGATTGATACAAAGAAAATCGCCTGAAATCCCACTTTTGGGACCCAAAGTGTGTTATTCTTTGGGTAAGGAACGAAAATCGGGAGGAAACACCTATGTCCATGAAAGAATTGCAGAGGCAGACGGATGCCAATATCAGCGCAAAAGCCGACCTGATCTGGCAGATCGCCACCCATCTGGTTGGCCTGTTCAAGCCCCATGAGTACGGCAAGGTGATTCTGCCCATGACCGTGCTGAAACGTTTTGATGATGCCCTCCGCAAAACCAAGCCTGCCGTTGTGGAAATGGCAAAAAAATTGGATGTCCAGCACATTGAGGGTGCTGCCCGTGACGGCATCCTCTGCCGTATTTCCGGTTTCGACTTCTACAACACCAGCAATTTTGATTTTGCCAAGCTGGTTGCCGAGCCGGACGATGTGGAAAGCAACTTTGAAGCCTATCTTCAGGGCTTTTCCTCCAACGTCAAGGACATTATCGAAAACTTCGACTTTGCCAACACCGTCAAGCTGATGGTCAAGGGCGGTGTCCTCTACGTCACCCTGCAGGAGTTCAATTCCAGCAAGGGCGATATGTCCCCGGAAAAAGTCACCTCCACCGACATGGGCTACATTTTTGAAGAGCTGATCCGCAAATTCTCCGAATCCTATGACGAGCAGGCTGGTGCCCATTTCACAAGCCGGGACATTATTTACCTGATGACCGAGTTGCTGATTGCACCTGAAAAGGAGCAGATCGCCGCCGATGGCTGCACCAAGACCGCCTACGATATGGCCATGGGCACTTCGCAGATGCTGGGCTGCCTGACCGAGCGTTTGCAGGATGTTAGCAAGGATGCCACCCTGACCTGCTTTGGACAGGAGTTCAACCCCGAAACTTATGCGATCGCCAAGGCAGATATGCTGATCAAGGGCGGCAACGCATCCGGCATGAAATACGGTGATACCCTGAGCGATGATGCGTTCGGCGGCTATGAATTTGACTACGTGATCTCCAACCCTCCCTTCGGCATTGACTGGAAGCGTGAAAAATCGCAGGTGGAAGCCGAAGCAAAGCGTGGTTATGATGGCCGTTTCGGTCCCGGCCTGCCTGCGATCTCGGATGGACAGATGCTGTTTATGCTCAACGGCGTAAAGAAGCTGAAGGAAGGCTCCGGGCGTATGGCGATCATCCAGAACGGCTCCTCTCTGTTCACCGGCGATGCCGGCAGCGGTGCCTCCGAGATTCGCCGCTACCTTATCCACGAAGATCTGGTGGAAGCCATTGTGCAGTTGCCCACCGACTTGTTCTACAATACTGGCATCTCCACTTACATCTGGGTACTGACCAAGGGCAAGCCCATGAGCCGCAGCGGACGGGTGCAGCTCATTGATGCCAGCAAGTGCTTTGTGAAGCGCCGCAAAAACATTGGCTCCAAGCGTGTAGATCTGGATGACGCCTGCATCGACCTGATCCTCAAATCCTACGAGGGCTTTGACCAGAATGAGGTCTACACCGCCGATAACCTTGTTGTGGAGTCCAAGGTGTTTGAGAACGACTTCTTCGGCTTCACCAAGGTGACTGTGGAGACGGCACAGACCGATGCCAACGGCAAGCCCCTGCTGAAAAAGGGCAAAAAGCAGCCGGTCAAGGGTGCATCCGACAGCGAGATCATTCCGCTGAACGAAAACATTGACGATTACATGGCAAAAAATGTCCTGCCCTACAACCCGCTGGCCTACATCGACCCGGCAAAGGACAAAATCGGGTATGAGGTACCGTTCACCCGGCTGTTCTATAAGTTTGAGGCCCCGGAATCCTCCGCTTCTATCTTTGAGGACATCAAGGCATTGGAAGCAAAGGAAACTGTTCTGATGAAGGAGCTGTTTGGAAATGCGTAAAATAAAGGATAGCGGCGTAGCATGGGTTGGGGCAATGCCGGAAGATTGGACTGTGAAGCGTGGAAAGTTTACTTTGAAACTTCTGAATCGTCCTGTGAAGGATACTGACGATGTGATTACCTGTTTCCGCGATGGTGAAGTTACTCTCCGAACCAACCGGCGCACCGATGGCTTTACAGTTTCTGTAAAAGAAATTGGCTATCAGGGCATTGAACCCGGCGATTTGGTCATCCACGGCATGGATGGTTTTGCCGGTTCCATCGGCATTTCTGATTCTCGTGGAAAATCTTCTCCTGTACTTGTGGTTTGCGATACCGATGAAAGCAAGCGGTACATCATGTACTACCTGCGTTCCATGGCTTACAACGATGTTTTTACTGCACTCGCTACTGGTATCCGTGTGCGTTCCTGCGACCTGCGCTGGAATAAACTTGCAGAGCTTCCATACATTCTGCCCAGCCTACCAGAGCAAAATCAAATCGTTTCCGCTATTGAATCTAACACCAGCAAGGTTGATGCTCTGATTGCTAATGTGCAGGCGCAGATTGAAAAGCTGAAAGCCTACAAGCAGAGCCTGATTACCGAGGTTGTCACAAAGGGGCTTGACCCCAATGCGCCCATGAAGGATAGCGGTGTGGAGTGGATTGGGACTATTCCGGCATCGTGGAAAACCATTCGCGTCAAGCAACTCTTGCGGGAAAGAAAAGAACGTTCAGTAAATGGCAAGGAAGAACCGCTTTCCATGAGCCAAAAAGTCGGCTTGGTTCCCACAAAAATGCTAGATATGATTCCCAATATGGCATCCTCTTTTGTGGGAGCAAAGTTGGCCTACGTTGATGACCTTGTATTCAACAAATTAAAGGCTCATCTTGGTGTGTTCTCTGTCTCAAAATATGATGGATTGGTGAGCCCTGATTATGCTGTATATTATTCTACAGGTATTATTGACCTGAAATATTTGGAATATCTTTTCAAAACTCCACAGTGCATTTCAGAATTCAGAAAAAGGTCAACTGGTATTGTTGCTGGGTTGACCCGGCTGTACACAGATGGCCTCTTTGCAATCGAATGTCCGATGCCTTCAAAAGATGAGCAAGCTGAAATCGTTTTGTTCCTCAATGAGAAATGTGCTCAGATTGACGAGCTGATGAGCTTGAAGCAGACTAAAATCGAAAAATTGGAGCAGTACAAGCGTTCCCTCATTTACGAGTACGTTACCGGAAAAAAGGAGGTTTCCTGATTGGAAACAAGCCTTACGGATATTAAAAAGCAGTACGAAAAGCTGAAAGCCATTATTGGCGATGAAGATAGTTTTGATCTTTCAGATGAAGATGCCCTCCGCTGTCAGGATGCGTTAAAACTGATGAAAGAGAGAAGTTATATCCTTGATGCCAGTTCGTTAAGTACGATTTCATATCTCAAAGCGGCAGAATGGGACGGCTTCGAAGACTGGTTGGACGAGATGATAAAAGAATCCAAGCGTTTGAGCCGCCGGGAGTGTACGATTGCCATTGTCAGTGCCGTGATTGGCGCAGCTATCGGCCTGATTCCTACGATTATTGGCGCATTGTGTTGATTTATCTGTCTATGCAGTGTTATGATAGACGAAAGAAAAGCATTCCGTAGCCCAGCCAACATCTGATGGAGGTGCCCCATGCAGGAACAGAGTCCGGACAAAGAAACCAAGCTTCCCGCAAAGATCAGACAGACAGATGAAATTGCTCCTGCCAAGGGCAAATGCCTGCATATCACGCCTGACAGCAAAGGAATTGAGTTCAACGCACTGCTGGAACAGGCTGTCCAATGTGTAAGCATGGGCGATATCCTGAGCAAGATCCATGCCGGGACACAATATGTGGTTCAGATACCGGCAGAATTTCAGTCGGCGTATGAGTCCGGCGAGATGTTCATCATGGAGAACATGAAAACCGGGAAGAAATGGCCCAGCCTGATGAAGATTGCCGAAGATGGAAAACAGCAGGTCGTAACACCGCTCCCGATTGCAGAACAGGCTGTCATTCAGGGCAACCCGATACAGGAATTTGCCGACTGGCAGTACCAGCTCGTGATGCAGCAGCAAATGTCCCGGCTAAGCGATATAGTGGAGAAAACATACCGTACAGTCAAGCAGATTGAAAATGGTCAGTTGGATGACCGGATTGGTCTGCTGGAAGCTGGCAGAAAAGGTCTGCTTTTGGCAATGACTATGCCGGAGGGCGATGCGCGGAACCGTCAGATCGATTCTAGCAGGCAAAATCTTCTTGTGGCACAGTCTCAGATTGGAAAGACCCTTGAACGCCGTGCCATAGAATTTGAGCCATTGCCCAAGAATCCTTTGATTCGCTTTGCCCGTGTGCTCCTCCACGATGAATACAATGCAGAAAAAGGCAGAGCTGTAGAAGAAATTCAAGAGTATTATGACCTGTATCTACAGGCAACCAATCTGCTTGCCACCTCTTACGCCCTGTGTGGAAATCTGGAAACGGCAGAGCAAACATACAGTATCAGTGAATCCGAACTGGAAGCTATCGACTTCAGCAAAGTGGAAACAATCAGCTACGAGTACAGCGAGCTGAAAGATATGTTCTATTCTGATCCGGTCGGGTATCTTGCTACAGAGCAAGAAAAGTGTCTAGACAAGGCGAAAAGCTACGATTATGTTGCCCTTGAAGTAAGCGGAGAAAAATTGTTGGAGGTTCTTGAAAATGGACGAGAAAAAACAGTTCCAGAAACAAAAACTGAACATTGATGCCCACAGAGGAATGGAGCAGGGTGCAAAAGTGCTGAAAGGCGTAGCTAGCGCAGCAGTCGCTATTGGAGTTCTTGTAATGAATAAACAGAACCTGAAAGCTCTTGGCGACACCCTCAAAGCGGCAAGACAGCTTCTGAAAAAATAAGGGGGACATCATGGACAAAAGTGAGAAACGGTTTGAGCGAGACATTGAAGCCTTCCTGATTTCTCCGCAGGGCGGGTATGTGCAGTTCAACGGGCAGGATGCGGACGGCAACTGGGTACATAGCCGTCAGCACGATGTAGAAAAGTGCATCTATATGGATGTGCTGTGCGAGTTTATCGCCAAGACTCAGCCGAAAGAATGGGCGAAATATACTCGGTACTACGGCGATAAGGCGGCAGAAAAGTTGTATCATCGGCTGGAGACCACCATCACCAACCAGGGGTTGCTCCATGTCCTGCGCAACGGCATCGAGGATATGGGCTGCAAACTGCGGGTGTGCTACTTCAAGCCGGAATCCCGGCTGAACCCCGAAGCAATGGAACGCTACGAGGCCAATATTCTGGGCTGCACCCGGCAGTTCCGCTATTCCACGGGCAACACGAACACTATTGATATGGTGCTTTCGGTCAACGGTATCCCGGTGGTTGCACTGGAACTGAAAAATCAGCTCACCGGGCAGGACTGCGCCTGTGCAATCAACCAATACAAGAATGACCGCAGCTCCAAGGAATTTGCATTTCGTCCCAACCACCGTTTTCTCGTTTATTTTGCCGTTGACCTCTATGAAGTGTGGATGACGACCCAGCTTGCGGACGGCAGCACGCGGTTTATGCCCTTCAATCAGGGTTCCAACGGCGCAGGTCAGAGCGGTGGTGCAGGCAACCCGGCAAACCCGAACGGCTATGTCACCAGTTATCTGTGGGAAGAAGTTTTGCAGCGGGACAGCCTGCTGGATCTAATCCAGCGGTTCATTTCCAATGTAAAGGAAAAAGAAACCGAGGAAAAGAACGGCGTGGTGAAAACCATCACCAAGGAAAAGATGCTTTTCCCGCGGTATCATCAATACGATGTTGTGCGGAAAGTGCTGGCCGATGTAAAGCAGAACGGCCCCGGCAAAAATTATCTCATCCAGCATTCGGCGGGTTCGGGCAAGTCCAACTCCATTGCATGGATCGCCTATCGGCTGGCATCCGTCCATGATGACAACGACAACAGCATTTTTGATTCGGTTATCGTTGTCACCAACCGTGTGGTGCTAGACAGCCAGTTGCAGGACACCATCAACAGCTTTGAGCATCAGACAGGACTGGTGGAAGCCATTGACGATAAGAAGAACTCTCACACCCTTGCCGAAGCAATCAACGACAAAAAGCGCATTATCATCTGCACCATCCAGAAGTTCCTCTTTGCCAAGAAGGACATGGAAATATTCCGGGGGCGCAAGTTCGCCATCATCATTGATGAAGCCCATCAGGGACAGAACGGCGAGAGTGCAAAATCGCTTCGCCGCAGCCTGATCGACATGGATGTTGCCACAAAGGAATACGCTGCCGAGACTGGGATTGCGGAGGAGGATGTAGACCTGACCGACGACTATATCAATGAAATCATCGGACAGGGTCGGCACGAAAACCAGTCTTTCTTTGCCTTTACCGCTACCCCGAAAGGGCAGACCATCGAAAACTTCGGTACGGAGGTCGGCGTAAAGCCGGATGGCGAACCCATCAAGGCACCGTTCCATGTCTATTCCATGCGGCAGGCCATTGAGGAGCATTACATTCTGGATGTGCTTTCCAACTACACCACTATCAAGGAAGCATTCAAGCTAATTCGTGTGTCGGAGGACAACCCGGAGCTGATCGAAGGGCAGACTTCCCGTGCGCTGTTCAAGTATTACAAGAAGCACGGCTACACCATCGCCCAGAAAACCGAGATGATCATGGCAAACTTTCTGGAGAACTGCCGCTATCAGATTGATCGCAAGGGTAAAGCCATGATCGTTGCAGACAGCCGTGCCAACGCCGTACGCTACTATCTCGCTGTCAAGCGTTATATCGAGGCGCACCCGGACGAATGCACCGGTTGTGATGCCATGATTGCCTTCTCTGGTGAGGTTACGCTGGAAGATTACCCCAGCGATAAGCCGTTTACTGAGGCAACTATGAACCTTGACGAAAAGGGGCGGTACATCACTACAGACAAAATGTTCCGTCAGGCGTTCCACAGCAACCAGTATAATATTCTGGTGGTTGCCAACAAGTATCAGACCGGCTTTGACGAACCGCTGCTGCATACCATGTATGTGGATAAGAAGCTGCGGGATGTGACCGCCGTGCAGACCCTCTCCCGGCTGAACCGTACCTGTCCGGGCAAGAGCAGCACCTTTGTCCTCGACTTTGAAAACACCGAGGAAGATATTCGGGATGCTTTCCTGCCCTACTACGAAACTACCATTCTGGAGGGAAGCACCGATCTGAACAAGGTCTATGACCTGCGCAATAAGATCCGCGATTATATGCTCTACAACATGGACGATGTGGAGACCTTCAACGCATTCATGGCTGCACAAGCAGGCAAAAAGCAGGATGCCGCTGCCCTCGGACGGCTGACCGGGATGTTCCGCCCGGTGATCACACGGTATCAGCAGTTGACCGAAGAGGAACGCTATGTAGCACGGGATTATGTGCGCAAATTTAATGGAGCCTACTCCTACATCACGCAGCTGGTGCGGCTCCATGATAAAGACCTGTTCGATGAGTATCAGTACACGCTGCACCTTGCCCGCCTTCTGCCGCCTGCCGGAGAAAATGAGATCGTGGATGTGGAGGACAAGATCAAGCTGGAATATGCATCCCTGACCGAAACGTTCAAGGGTGCAATCGTTCTGGACGAAAAGCCGACGATCCTCACGCCCACCAGCGGCATGACCCCAAAGGTGCCGAACAAGAAGAAGGACACCCTGCAAAGCATCATCGACAAAGTGAACGAGCGGTTCAACGGCAACTTTACGGACTCTGACCGTGTGATCATCGAGGGCATCTACCAGATGTTTATGAAGGATGCCGACGTGAAGAAGTTTAAGAAGTATGCCAAGGACAACAGCACGGAGATGTTTGTGCAGTCGCTGTTCCCGGACAAGTTCAAGGACATCGTGACCCAGTGCTTCCTTGATAACAACGATTCCTTCTCCAAGCTGTTCAATGACCCTGACTTCTACCAGAAAGTGCAGGATGCCATGGCGGCGGAACTGTATAAGGCTCTGCGGAAAGATTGAGGCTTCCATGTACCCCTTGTGAAGTTCTCCTGCGCCGCTATGATGCAACCATAAGCTTCCCCTTCCGGTTACACAGCCATAATAAAATGCCCAAAAGAAAACTGAGATAGACTTCCCATAAAAGGATGTCTATCTCAGTTTTGTTATATGGGGGATATATTCTATCCTGTATTCTTTTACCGGAACAGTTCTTTTTCTGCTCCAAAAGCACTGTTAGCACCCGTTCTTTCAACAACTAGCGGAACTGTGGTGGATAATACGGAAGATAAAATCAGACGATTTCCAGCCATTTATAATCCTCCGCCATTCTGCCCTGCGTTTTCTCAACCAGTTGCACCGGGTCATACTCTGACACGCCAACTTCCTTCAGATAATAGTCCAGCCCGCAGCGGGTCTTTGGAATGCAGCGGTCTGCCAGAAAATTCAAAAAATCTTCCCATGTAGGTGTTTTATTCACACCAAATGCCGTATCCAGAACCGACGCCACTCTGTTTTCCACACAAACCTGCTTCGCAGTGAAGTCTGCAAGAGCCACCGTGCAAAGTGTATTTTTATCGTAATAACGATATTCTTTCAGTTGATGTCCCTGCTGCTGCGCCTTGCTGCGGAATTGTTTCAGGTCCGTTGCCGCAGCAGCTTGTATCATGATTTTTTCTCCATCAAAAGAAAGTTCCAGCCGGTCATCTTTGGATACTCCGAGAGCACTAAGCCAGCCTGCCGGAAGATTGACAGAATACTTCTCAGCATTTTTGCTGGCAATCCCTCCTGCCTTCCGGGTCATAATTTTCACGATACGCTGTTCCATTTTCTCACCTCATTCCTTTTTAAATATATCATATTGGCCGCCAATATACAGGTTATTGATTCAATTTTTCTTCGTATTCTGATGGATGCATCGCTCTTTTTATTTTCTGAATAACTCACCCAGATAATATAATCGTGATCCGAAACCTCTGATCCGAAAGACTCAGGGGCTATTTTTATGTCTGGAGGTGATTTTCTATGCTGTTCCGTATCATCGTTGTCATCATCACCATTACGGTTTCATTTTAAGCTGCATCCGCACAGAAAGGAGATGTCCCCATGAACTTTTTACCTGAGCTCATTCAGAAACTTGGCACGGTTCTTGTTGAAGTCCTCGTCCGCATCGCTGAAGAAATGGAAAACAACAATTGATCACAGTACACTGAAAAGGAGATTTTACTATGCCTGCAAATGTAGAAACGATGTTCTCTGTCCGTGAGACCCCTTGGCACGGCCTTGGCCGTATCATCATGGATGCCCCTGCAAGCCGTGAAGCCTTGGAGCTGGCTGGTCTGGATTGGCAGGTGGAAAGCCGCAACATCTATTCCGGCACGGGTGCTATGATCCCCGGTTATCGGGCTAACGTCCGCAGCACCGATGATGCTGTTCTGGGTGTGGTATCCGACCGCTACCGCATTGTGCAGAACGAAGAAGCATTTCAGTTCACCGATGACCTGCTGGGTGAAGGTGTTACTTACGAAACTGCCGGTTCTTTGCAAGGCGGCAAGAAGGTCTGGATGCTGGCAAGGCTTCCGAGGAAATATCTTATCGCTGGAGATCAGGTAGCACCATATCTTGTGATCTTCAACAGTCATGACGGAAGTTCTGGTGTAAAAGTGGCCATGACTCCGATCCGTGTAGTCTGCCAGAATACGCTGAACCTTGCGCTGAATACCGCAAAGCGCAGCTGGACTGCACGCCACACCGAAAATGTTCTGCTCCGCGTGCAGGATGCCCGTGAAACCCTGCAGCTGGCCAGCAACTATATGGTTGAACTCGGCAACCGTGGCGAAGAGCTGGCTCGCATCGATTTATCCGATCACAAGGTGCAGGAGTTCATCAATGAGTTTTTCCCGATTTCTGAGGACCTGTCCGATTGCCAGCGGAAGAATAACCTGCGCTTGCAGGAAGATCTGAAGGCTCGCTATTATAACGCACCGGATCTGGAATGGGTCGGCAAGAACGGTTGGCGCTTTATCAACGCAGTCTCCGATTTTGCTACCCACGCAGATCCTCTCCGCAAGACCAAAAACTACAACGAGAACCTGTTCCTGCGCACCGCAGAGGGCAACCCCATGATCGACAAGGCTTACAAGATGGTGCTTGCAGCAACATAAAGGAGCAAGCCATGAATGATGTAAATAACCGCATTTTCAGGGAATTCACGGAATTCTTTGACAACGTTGAGAAGAGTGCTTCTGAAATCAGCGTTACCATGGCTTATGAGATCACGATGAAAAGTACCATCAGCACCGCCATTATTGTTTTGGAATCCGAGGGCAGACTGGAGGAGCGCTACTGGAACCATCTCAGGGTGCAAAATAATATTCTGGATTTTCTTTACGACCTGTGGGTTGGCTCTTGCCATTCATTGGCCAGCGACTTTTCCACGATCATGAAAGACTTGGTGGAATATGACTTCATTCTTGCTGAATCTATTATGAAAGAAAGGATGCAAAGTGCATGAAAAGATTGATTTCAACTTTGAACCTGTCCAAAGAAGATTGGCTCCATTACCGCAAGTGCGGTATTACCGGCACGGATGCCGGGGCTATCCTTGGCCTGAATCCCTATCGCTCTGCATTTCAGGTATACCATGATAAAATCAGCGATACCATTGAAAATATCGACAACGAGGCCATGCGGCAGGGTCGTGACTTGGAGGATTATGTAGCACAGCGGTTCTCCGAAGAAACAGGCTTTAAGGTGCGCCGTGCAAATGCTATCTATCAGAGCGAGGAACATCCGCTGCTTCTGGCAGACTTTGACCGCCTGATCGTTGGGCAGAAGGCCGGACTGGAGTGCAAGACTGTCTCGCCGTTTTCTGCGGACAAGTGGGCGGATGGCAAAATCCCCGCACATTACATGGCTCAGGTCAATCACTATCTGGCTGTCAGCGGTTTCGACTGCTGGTATGTGGCGGCTTTGATTTTTGGCAGAGAGCTGGTGATCCACAAGATCGTGACGGATAAGCAGGTGCTTTCTGACCTCATTGATAAGGAAGAGCTTTTCTGGACGAACCATGTTGTGCCCCAGATTCCCCCTGCACCCAACGGTTGCGATTGTGACACCCAGCAGATCAACCAGCTTTATGAGGTAGACAACCGGGATAAGACCGCTGACCTGAGTGCCCTGCATGGACTTCTGGATAAGCGGCAGGAGCTTTCCGACCAAATCGAGCAGATGGAACAGGAGAAAACGGCCATCGAGCAGCAGGTCAAGCTGCAAATGCAGGATGCTGCCTATGGCACAGCACCGGGCTACAAGGTGTCCTGGGTATCCTCCGAAAGTAAACGGGTAGACTCCCAGCGTTTGAAGAAAGAACAGCCCGATATTTTCAATCGGTACAGCAAGAATGTAAGCAGCCGCAGGTTTACCATTATCCATGCAGCATAATTTTTGTACGCCTATAGGCACACAAAATTCGCGTTTCAGCTATTTTTATTTAATAGAAAAGCACAATACTGTTTACACAACAATAATTGTATGCTAAGATAAGAATATGAGGTGATGCACGATGGTTCTGCGCAAAAGTTATTTGGATAAGATCATTCCTTTTATCGATCAGGATCTGATCAAAGTTCTGGTTGGAATCCGGCGCTGTGGAAAAACAGTCCTTCTCGGTCAGATCAAGGACGTGCTCCTCCAGCGCAACATTCCCGCACAGAACATTATTCAGGCCAATTTTGAGTCCATGCGCTTCCGCAACACCCGTACTGCAGAAACGCTTTACGACTACATCGCAGAAAAAGCAGAAGGCTGCACCGGCAAAATCTATATTCTTCTGGATGAGATTCAGGAGGTGGAGCGCTGGCAGATTGCAATCAATTCTCTTCGTGTCGATTTCGATTGTGATATTTACCTGACCGGCTCCAATTCCAAGCTGCTTTCCGGCGAACTGGCAACCTATCTTTCCGGACGATACATCCAGATTCAGGTTTTCCCCTTTTCGCTGGCCGAAGCAAAACAGCAATGCATTGAAAACGGAACCTATACTTCGGATGAAAAGCTCTTCGCAGACTATTTGAAGTACGGCGGTTTTCCGCAGCGTTTCTTCCTCCCTGACGATCATTCAATCACCACCTATCTGGACGATCTTTACGAGGCTATCATTGTCCGTGACATCATGCTGCGCCACAATATTCGCGAACAGACCGCATTACGTAATGTCCTTGCATTCCTGCTGGACAATATCGGCAATCCGTTTTCTGCCCGTAATATCAGTGGACGCATGGTTTCGGAAGGAATCAAGACAACCACTGCTACCGTACTGAACTACGTTGATTATTTCAAGGAAGCCTTTATCCTTCTGAATGCATGCCGCTATGATATCAAAGGAAAAGCGCTCCTGTCCAGCATAGAAAAGTACTATGCAGTCGATCTTGGCCTGCGGAACGTTATCAAGAAAAGCGAAGAGCTTGACAGCAACAAGCTGTATGAGAACATCGTATATCTGGAAATGCGGAGCCGTGGCTATGAAGTTCAGGTCGGCAAGCTGGACGACACCGAAATTGATTTTATCTGCTACCGTGGAGATGAAAAGCTCTATATTCAGGTTGCTTACCTGATCACTCCCGCCGATGAAGAACGGGAGTTCGGTAATCTTGAGCGGCTGCACGACAACTATCCTAAGTATGTTATCAGTGGTGATTTGATGAATTTAAGCCGAAACGGAATCATTCATCGAAACATCATTGATTTTCTGCTCAATCCGTAATTTTCACATCATGGGGCACAACAGTTGACGCTGTTGTGCCCTTTTTTCTTTATCAGAATTGGAGGCATTCTTATGGAAAATCCATTCGTAAAATTATTTGCTATTGACTTCAAAGATCATCTGGAAGTCAAAAAGTCCGGCAACACGGAACTGAAATATG
>OGCM01002258.1_pt1 | contig 18565 bp, 20 predicted proteins | sample 1570151 | NCBI WGS metagenome assembly OGCM01 (sample SAMEA4370582, study PRJEB24528) | human gut metagenome
GAACGAACGGCGCGGGATGAACATCACGCCGGGCGGAGAATGGAAATACAGCGGCAACTGGTTCCAGTCCGGGGGCGAATACAAATTCATCTTCAACGGCAACGCGGGAAGCATCACGGTTTCCTGCGTGGACGAAAGTGACGCATTGTGCCGGGGCAAGGTCAATGCCGTGGGCGCGGCCATTTCCGCGCTCTCGCCCCTGGCGCAACAGCTTGCCGATCCTGATACTCCGGCTTCCTCCATCGAGCCTCGCGCCCTGTACGATACGGCCAATCCTTTCCGGCCTGCAAAGCTACGCGCAACAGGGACAGCTTCAAGGCAAGCTCAACAAGTTCAGGGAAAACGCCGCGCAATACGGCTGGTTCATCGCCGGGTCTTCCTACTGGTCAATCGCTTGGATCAATCAGGAAGTCCGGGAAGCCATGTACTCCGGCATCACCTACAGTCCGCATGAGTACACCGTGTCGGAGCTTCAGGCGCTGATGCACGGCCTGCGCGACTATGAAGCGGCAAAGGAGCGCGTGGCCAACTACATCAAGACCGCCTACGCCAGTCGAAGGGGTATTTCCGACACCACGGCCACACCGTCCGTCACGGACGAAGGCCGGGCTTTCGACGAAATCTGCAACTGGCTGCGGGCAACGCTGAATCAGCTTGTGGCCGGAAATATCCTACCCATAGCCATTGAAAAATTGTCCTCCAGCGATCCCATTATGACCGTATCCGATGTGGGGGATTACCTCATCGGCTCGGCCTGGGGTCTGGCCTCGGCGCTCGGCGTCGTGGACGTGGCGCACTCGATGGGCAAGGCGCTGCCGTTTGTGGGCAAGGTCGTTCCCAATCTGGACAAGTACATCAGTTTCGCTCTGTTCACGGTCTTTCTGCCACTCCTGCTCTATGGCCTGGCTCTGGCTTATTATCTGCCCGCCATTCCGTTCATCCGCTGGATTTCAGCTCTCGTCGGCTGGATTATTCTGGTGGTGGAAGCTCTGGTCGCGGCCCCGCTCTGGCTCTGTGCCCATGCCCTGCCCGAAGGGGACGGCGCTGCGGGACAGCACGGCAAACGGGGCTACTTCCTGCTGCTCGGCATCATTATTCGTCCGCCGCTTATGGTCTGCGGATTCTTCGCCGCCGTCATCCTCATGAACGTGGTGGGAAGACTGCTCGGCGCGGGTTTCGAGATATTTGTCGGCGGAACCATGCAGACAAAAATCATCGGCATCACCGGTACATTCGCCATGCTGGTCATCCTCGGCATCGTGGTCATCATGACGGCCAACAAATTCTTTTCCCTTATTCACTCTGCCCGAACACGTCACCAACTGGATAGGCCAGCAGTTCCACGCCCTTGGCGAGAAGGAAGACCAGGCAGGCGTGAAAAACGTCTTTGTTGGTTCCACCAATGCGGTTTCCTCCGGCGCTCATGGGGCGCGGGAACTGCGCAGCGACATTTCACGGCAATGGAACAACTCCGGCGCGGGCAACGCCCGGACTTCAACGCCGCAGGCCCCCGCATCCAGCCCCAGGCCGGGACTGACGCAGCAGAATTTCAGGAGCTGATATGGATATTTTCGACAAGGAAAAAACCGTCATCAGTTGCTTTGACCTGACCGGCAACATGGTGCGCCCCTGGGCGGAAGCGGGATACCTCTGCTACTGCGTCGATATACAGCATCCGCAGGGAGAAACGCGGCAGGGAAACATCATCCATGTCGGCGCGGATATGCGCGACTGGCTGCCTCCGTTCCGCCCTATCACCTTTGCGGCCTTTTTCCCTCCCTGTACGGATGTGGCTGTTTCCGGGGCAAGGTGGTTCAAGGACAAGGGCTTGTTCGCCCTGTTCCAGTCCATACGCCTGTTCTATGCCTCCATCCACCTCGCGGAATGGACACATGCGCCGTACCTCATCGAAAACCCCGTTTCCACCATCTCCACCTACTGGCGCAAGTCGGATTACACCTTCGATCCCTGTGATTACGCGGGCTATCCGGGTGGTGAAAACGACCTGTACACCAAAAAAACCTGCCTCTGGACAGGGGGAGGCTTCATCATGCCGCCGCCCAAACGTCTTGAACCGGTACAGGGAAGCAGGATGCACCGGCTTCCTCCTTCTCCGGAACGGGCGAACCTCCGCAGCGCCACTCCGATGGGCTTTGCCCGCGCCGTGTTTGAAGCGAACTGTCCTGGTTGGAGGTGTGCATGAAAACACCTGTCTTTATCCAAACGATTCTGGATGCGGCCAGCCTGTCCGGACGGCATGTCGCCGGGCTTCGCGGCGACTTCCGTTCCCGACTGGCCGCTTTCCGGCGGAACCGCGCGGCCTCGGAACAGGCCGCGCTGGAAGAAGATTTCTCCCTCGTTCTTGCGGCCTGGGGTATTGCCGACGCGGATATTCCCGGCGTCATCTCGGCCTTGCGCCTGCGTCTGCCGGTGTTCGCCGTTCCGATGCTGGCCTGCCTCATTACGGCGGCATGGTCGCACAGTCCGGTTTCCTTCCTGTCATTGGCCTGCGTTGCACCGCCCTGTCTGCTCGGCATGGTCACGACGCTCTGGCGCATTTCCATTTTGCGTCACCGTCGCTTTACGCCGCTGTGCCGCTGGTTGTTGCGTTTCCGCAAGCGTCCGTAGTGGGCAGGGTGTGTCTCTCTTAACCTTAATTATAAAAGGAGTAGCTTCGTGTTTCCCAGAACCCTATTGATACTGTTCTGTCTGGCTCTTGCGGCCTGTGCGGAGAAAACCACGCCTCCGGTTCCTCATGAAGTCGATTTCGTATCAGCTACGCTTGGACAGGCTGCGGAGCAGGCCCACGGCGAACTCGCCATGCTCGCCAGACTGCGCGGACAGGGCTTGCAGCCGCTGCTGCCGCCCGCCGATCCCTCGCTGACCATGTCCGTTTCCCTTGCCTGGACTGGCGAAGCGTCCGGGGCGCTCAAGGAAATCTGCCTGCAACTCGGCTACCGCTATAAAGAGGCGGGGACTCCTTCCGCGCAGGCTTTGACGATCGTGGTGCGCGGTCTGAACCGTCCGGCGCATGAACTGCTGGAAGACATCGCATGGCAGATTCAGCCGCAAGCCGTAGTGCGCGTCGATTCCGTCAACCGGGTACTGACACTGGCCAGAACTTCCGGCGCGGAGGCACGGTCATGAAAGCTCCCGCCATCCTTCTCCCCAAAGAGCCGTTACCTGATTTGCGTGAGGCTCCCATCCACATGGGAAGTTATCAAAAAGGATTTCGGGAAGGTTTTCAGGACGGCTTTGCCGCCGCCGACTTGTCCACGCCCGGCGTCGTTCTTTGTGGAAGCGGTATCCTGGCATTGCTGATTGCCTGCATCGTGGTCATGCGTCACGCCTCGCGCGTGGTGAACATCCTTTGTCAGCGTTTTCAGCAGGTTGAACTGTCCTCAAAAAACGCATCACAAAAGCTGGCTGTACTTGTTTTGCCGTTTCTGCTCTGCGCCGGTTTGACCGGCTGCGCCGTCAGACAAGGTGAAGCCGTCAATCCAGCGCCCGTGTCGCCGGAAATAGCCAATGCGCCGAAGCCTGCCGATGGTATAACCAAAGAAGGAGCCTTCACTCCCTATGACGCCTCGTACCGGGAAGACGGTTCCGGGCAGTACCTTGCCGTCCATATTCCCGCAGACCCGGCCTCCGGGCCGCGTCACGGCGATCCCACCGAACTTGCGGGACTGCTGGAAATGATAGGTACGGCGACCGGCAAAGAGAAAACCGCCGTTCAGCTTATGCGCCCCAAAGCCATCCGGGAAGCGGCGCGGCTTGTCACCTTCCAGACAGCCATGTCCTGGCGTTACGGCCAACTCTTGGAGGAAACGGAACGCTACAGCGCCATTATGGATACGGCCTTCAACTTTGCGCCCCTCATGCTCACTCAGGGGGAAGCCCTGATCATGCCGCCGCAAATCGCGCGGGCGGGCGCGTCCATGCGTATCGAGGACGGGGCCACGGCCACAGCCGCCAAAACAACCTATGAACTGCTGGAACCGGCCCGGTACATCGCTGTTGTTCCCAACTGGCGGGAATTTCTCATGGCGGATGAATTTCCCTCGCCGGAAGAACCTAATCCCGCCCTGCTGCCGAAGAACACGGAAGAACGCGCCATCTGGCGAGCCGCCGTGCGCGAGGCATGGGCACAGGGCCTGGCCGAGGCCGACCAGCTCTATGCCGACAACGTGTCCCGCATGGCGCGGAGCTATCGCGGCGTCATGCTCTATCACCTACTCACCGCGCAGCACCTTCTGAGCCGGGTCAATACCGCGTCCTCCGACCTGGGGACACGCCGATTCGACAACGGCAACAAGCTGAACATCGGCCAGAAGGTCTACCGGATTACCGCACCTTCCGCGTTCACGGTCGCGCCCGCCGCCTCCCGGAAGAAAGGAGAGAAATAACATGGGGCCAGCGATTTCTACCCGCATGAACCCCGTATCCGCTGGACGCATACGGAACTCAACGACCTGTTGCTCTGGGGAACCCATTGCGGCATGTCCGACCTCAATCTGCGCTCCGGTCTGCCCGCATGGATGCGGTTGAACGGTATCTGGCGGAAGGTTACGCAACGGCCCATCACAACTGATGAGCTGCTGGCCGCGCTGGAACGGCTGACCAAAAACAACTCCGTGTCCGCGCTCATCAAGTCCGGCCAGTCCGATTACGACTTTGCCCACGAAATTGAGGAATCACGCGGTGTGCGCCGCCGTTTTCGCGGCAACGCTACACCGGTAGCGGACGGCTATTCAACCGGCGTCAAGATTGTCTTCCGTACCATTCCCTCCATGCCGCCCGCTCTGGAAGACCTGAACGTCGAACAGGGGATTCTAGACCACGCCATGCCGTCCAACGGTCTGGTGCTGGTCACGGGCGTCATGGGATCAGGCAAATCCACGCTGCTGGCCGCCATTCTGCGGCGCATCATCGAAACCGGCGGGCGCAATGTCAGCACGTATGAAGCGCCCATTGAGTTCGACTTCGATGCCGTGCCCAAACCCGGCGGGCCTGTTTCGCAAAGCACGATTCCCGAACACCTGAAATCGTTTCTGACGGCCACGCGCAACAGTACGCGCACAGCCCCGGACGTGGTGCTTATCGGGGAAAGCCGCGATCCCGACACCCTGCGGGGCATGATGGAGAGCGCGGAAATCGGCGTCGCCGTCTATTCCACCGTGCATACCCGCTCCGTACCGGAAACCTTGAGCCGTATCATCAACGTCTTTCCCTTCGCGGAACGACTGCAAGTTGCAGCCACGCTGCTTTCCAGTCTGCGGCTGGTCATCTCGCAACGTCTGCTTCCCCTGCCGGACAACAACGGACGTATCGCCCTGCGCGAGTATCTGGCCTTTACGCCGGAGATTCGGGAAATGCTGCTGGAAACTCCGCTGGAACGTCTGATTCTGAAAACCGAAGACCTGCTGGCCGCTTCCGGTCAGCGGATTCAGGATGCCGCCCAAACCGCCTATCAAAACGGAAACATCACCAGAGAAAGCTGTCTGGCGATTCTGGCGGAACGCAAAGACAAGGGAAGGAATGACCATGAAACAATTCTCTAACATCGTTTCCCTGTCGGGCGGAAAAGACAGCACGGCCATGCTGCTCATGCTCCTTGAACACGGAGAATCCGTGGCCGATGTCATGTTTTTTGATACCGGATGGGAATTCCCGGAAATGTATGAACATCTGGAAAAACTTGAAGCCTTTACCGGCCTGAAAATTACGCGCCTGCGCCCCAGACTGCCGGTAGATGTGGAAACGGACAAGTCGCCGTTTGACTGGATGTTTTCCGAATATCCGGTGGCCAAGCGGGGAACACGCCAGGTGCATATGGTCGGGCGCGGATGGCCCAATGCTCTCGTTCGCTGGTGTACGGGGCGTAAGCAGGATGCTCTGAAAGCTCACCTGCTGGCACTCACACACCAGAGCGGCCTTGAGCTACCCCTGTACAAGTGTATCGGCTTTGCCGCCGATGAACGGCATCGGCTGGATGGCCCCACCAAAAAGGGCAGCACCTATTATGTACAGCGGTATCCGTTGGTGGAATGGGGCGTTACGGAGGCCGACGCTCTGGCTTACTGCTACAAACGTGGCTTCACCTGGGGCGGACTGTACCATTTCTTCAGTCGCGTCAGTTGCTTCTGCTGTCCTTTGCAACCTCTTGATGAACTGCGGACACTTCGCAGCTACTTCCCTGACCTGTGGCAGCGGATGCTCATTATGGAATCCTGGCTGCCGGAAAACAGACGGCGTTTCAAGGATTCCAGCGTCTCTGCTCTGGATGCCCGCTTTGCGGAGGAGGTGGACAATGGCTGACGTTCTCTGGCGCGACACCGCGCTCACGCCCAAAATCTTCATTCTGGACGCCCGCGCCGTCTTTCCTCTGGCCCTCTGGCTCTTTCATTGGGCGTACTGGACTGCGGCCATTGCCTTCGCGGCAATCTTCGTCCTGTACCTCGTGCAGCGCACCGGCATGACGCCCATTGCCTGTTTCCGCGCCATCCGCGTGGCCTGCATGGGACGGCGGCGCGAAACAAGAAACAATGAAAGCCAGTGGCGCAAACGCTGCCGCTGGTAATCCCGCACTATGGAGAAACGTATGGATACGGAAAAGCGAAACAGTTTCGGATTGTTTGATGCCGCGCGACGCTCTCCCGAAAAAGAGCGCGTTACGTTCACCCAGACTGACATTGAACGTCAGCTTGACGCGGGCGCGTTTCTCATGAGCCGCGAGGAAGCCGTCACGGCCGGATTCATCAACCCGCAGGACGAACAGGATACCGTGATTGTGGACATCAGGGAGGAACGAAAATGAGCCAGACGCCACAGAATGAAAAGAAGAGCCGTTTTCAGCTCAGCCGGGAAGTTCAGGAGGAATTTGTCAACGGCATTGCCCAGACCATGTTGGCGCTGGCCGAAAACGCTGAACAAAGTCAGCCGTCTGTGGCTGAAACGCCCTTTTGCCCCGTGACCGGCAAGGAATATAGCGGTGCAAACATGGTGCGTCTGACGCTGACCGCTATGGAAAAGGGCTACGACGACAACCGCTGGCTTACGTTCAAGCAGCTCCAGGCGGTCAGGGAGGAACATCCCGACCTGCACATCCGCATCCGAAAAGGAGAACACGGTGTCACCGTGCTGCGCCCGGAGGACGTGTTCTTCACGGTAGAAAAGGACGGGAAGTGGAATTTTGTTTCCGAAGAGCAGGCAAAGGGCATTCCCGATGTGCAGCGTCATACCCTGCTGTATCCGTTCACGGTCTTCAATGCGGCCCAGATTGAAAACTTTCCCGCCAGGGAACAGCCCGCGCCCGTCATGAGCGAAGCCCAGCGCAACGAGTTGCTGGAACGCTTTGTCGCCAGTTCGGGTGTGGCGGTCGAACACGACAAGGGCGTTCCGCGCTTCGACCATAAAACGGATACCGTCAGGCTGCCGTACCCGGAGAATTTTCACAGTTCCGGCGCTTACTACGCCGCGAAGCTGCGGGAGTTCTTCAAGGCCACTGGCCATACATCACGGGAAGCCCGACAGCCTGTAAAGGCCCAAACACTCAAAAGCTGCGCCTTCGAGGAAATGCGGGCGGAAATGTTCTCCATGCTGGCCGGGGCGAAATTCGGTCTGCCCATGCCGGAACACGGTTTCGCGGAACGGCTCAGGCTCTGGAACCAGACCTTTTCCAGCGGGGAATCCAGGGCGCTTTTCCGGGCCGCCTCGGAAGCCGCGCGGGCGCTGACAACCCTGCGCCAGTTTGAAGCGGGCGAACAGCCCGCCGCCCGATGGTTCCCCAAACGAGAAGCATGGCCGGAACTCATGGAGATGCAGAAACAACGGGATGCCGTGACCGGTGTGTCCTTCCGGGAAAAGGTTGGTTCCGACGCTCCGCGTCCCGCGCCCGGCGGAACCGCGAATTCTCTGTCCGAATCCGCCAGAGCATTTGCGGAAACGGATGACCTGACCGTCAAGGCCCGCCTGATTCTCCAGAATCCCGACTTCCTGAACATGGCGCTCAGGCTCGACCCTTCCGCCACCAGAGAGCTGGCCGCGCTCTGCGACCAGGTGTCGCAGGCGTTGCACATGGAGCTGGACGAAAAGCTCCGCTCCGCGCCGGGCGCTGTGGAAAATCCCCTTCCCCTGAACGAACAGAAAGCCGCTTCCGCGCGGCGTATGAGGATGTGATATGCGACTTTTCATTGCCGAAAAACCCAATCTTGCAAAAGCCATCGCCAATGGTCTGGGCAATGGCCGCACGGAAAGCGGCTGCATCCGCTGCGGCGACGATGTGGTGACATGGTGCTTCGGGCACATGCTCGAACTTGCCTGGCCGCAGGAATACAAGCCCGAATATTCCCAATGGCGGCGCGAACACCTGCCCATCATTCCTTCTGAATGGAAATACAAGGTCAAAAAGGATTCCGCCAAACAGCTTGCCGTCATCGGCTCCCTGCTGCGCGAGGCCGATTCCGTGGTCAACGCAGGCGATCCCGACCGCGAGGGCCAGCTTCTTGTGGACGAAGTACTGGAGCATTTCAACTATCGTGGCCCGGTGGCCCGTATCTGGCTGCCGTCTCTAGATGACAAATCCGTCCGCATCGCCCTGAACGGCATCAGGGACAATACGCCCTATGCGCCTTTGCGCGACGCCGCCCGCGCCAGAAGTCTGGCCGACTGGCTGGTGGGCATCAACGCCACACGCGCCCTGACCATCAAGGGAAGAGAAGGCGGACATTCCAAAACGCTGTCTCTGGGCCGCGTCCAGACTCCCACCCTCGCTCTGGTCGTTGCCCGCGACAGGGAAATTACCAACTTCAAACCCGTGGACTATTTCGTGCTGCGGGCCTCACTCACCCATGCCGCCGGAGAATTTACGGCCACCTTTGTTCCTTCCGAGACGCAGGCCGGTCTGGACGCTTCCGGGCGGCTCGTGGATTTCACCCAGGTTGCCGCTGTGCTTGAACAGGTCAACGGCGTGGAGGGCCTTGTCACGGAATCCCTGCGGGAGAACAAAAGCAAGGCCGCGCCTCTGCCGCACAGTCTTTCTTCCCTGCAAAAAGCCGCGTCATCCCGATTCGGCATGTCGGCTCAGGAAGTGCTGGATACCGCGCAATCCCTCTATGAGCGAAAACTGACCACCTATCCCAGAACGGACTGCCGCTATCTGCCTGTCGAACAGTATCAGGAAGCCGCCGCCGTGCTGGCCGCGCTTTCCTCGCTTCCCGGTCTGGAACAGGTGGCGGGAACGGCGGACGCCTCGCTCAAAAGCGCCGCGTGGAATACGGGAAAAGTCACCGCGCACCACGCCATCGCACCCACGGGCGAACTGCCCCCGGACAACCTCAAACCGGAGGAACGCTCTCTCTATTTCATGATTGCCACGGCGTTCTGTCTGCAATTCCATCCGCCCATGCGTTATGAAGCGCGAAAAATCGCGGTCAACCTTGCTGATACCCGTTGGGAGGTCACGGGGCGGCGCATGGTGGACGCCGGATGGACGGCCTTCTCCAAAGACGAGGAAGACGACAAGCAGGAAGAGGAATCCCTGCCGCCGGTCGAACAGGGCGATGCCGTGACCTGCCGCACAGTGGAAAGTGTGCGGAAAAAAACTTCCCCTCCTTCCCGTTTCTCCGAAGGGACACTCATCGAAGCGATGGCCAACGTCCACCGTTTTGTGGGCGACGCCGAGGCCAAAGCCACGCTCAGGGAAACCAAAGGCATCGGAACCGAGGCCACCCGCGCCAGGGTTCTCGAAACCCTGAAAGAGCGCGGCTACCTGGCGCTTGACAAAAAGTCCATCGTTTCCACGCCGCTGGGCCGGGAAATCATCGACCTCACCCCGCCCGCGCTCAAAGACCCCATCACCACGGCGGAATGGGAGTCCCGCCTTGAAGCCATCGCCCAGGGCAGGGAAACGCTCGACGCCTTTCTTGCGGAGCAGAAGAAGATTCTGCCGGAACTCCTTGCCCCCATTCTGGGCGACAGCAGGCCCGCGTTTCTCTGCCCGGACTGCGGCGCGGCCCTGAACCGCCGCAAGCGCAAGAAGGACGGTTCGTGGTTCTGGGGCTGCACGGCGTATCCCGACTGCAAGGTCATCCTGCCCGACGAAAACGGCAAGCCCGGCAAGGCCAGACCCAAACCCGCGCTTTCGGAATACGCCTGCCCGGCCTGCGGCAAGCCCCTCGTCAAACGCTCCGGCGCGAAAGGCGAGTTCTACGGCTGCTCCGGCTATCCCGGCTGCAAGAAGACCTAGCCCGTCGCTCCGAACGGCGCTCCGGACTTCGAGGCGAAAGGCAAGAAGAAATAAAGAGCGTTTGCGGGGAGGGAAACCCTTTTGAAAAAGGGTTCTCCCTCCCCGCGCCCCTCCCTTCCTAAAACTTTTATCAGTCGAGGACTGTGAAAGATGAAATATATTGTGACGTTTTTGCTGTGCATGGCGCTGGCCGCTCCGTGTTTCGCGACTTCCTGCCAGGATATGCGGGACGCCGTGAGCGGCGCGATTCGGGAACGCAACGGACGGGTATCGGACTCGCACGATATTCTCATGCCCGACCCGGAAACCGAACGGGACGCGCTTTCCGGCTGCCTCGGTTCCGTCAATGCCATCGGTGATGCTTTCTCTCTCGGCGTGACTCTGCCGAGCATGGATCAGATTGTCGCGGGCATGTGCAGTCAGGTCAATTCCTACATCAACCGGAAAATCAACGAGGCTCACAATCAGGTCAACAACGCCGTCAACGGCATGGGCGGCAACAACCCCTTCAAGGTCTACGGCACCGGTGGAGATTATGTCGTCAAAATTACGGGAAAACTTCAATGAGAACGGTAATCTTTCTTTTCGCCGCTCTGTGGTTGTTGCCGGATGCGGCCTTTGCCGCTGACCGGACAAGAGTTGTTTTGCCGTCCATGCGACCGCTGACGGCTGACTGCGTTCTGGACGCCGCCCGCATCAGCGGAATGCCCGTCGCCGCGCTCTTCGCCATCCTCGCCACGGAAGGCGGCAAAACCGGGGAAGCCCTGAGCAATGGAAACGGCACATGGGACCTGGGGCCGTTTCAGGTCAACACCATTCATCTTAACGAGTTGGCCGCGATGGGCATTTCACCTGACGCCGTACTCTGTGATGGCCGCGTCAATGCGTATGCGGCGGCCTGGCTGTTGCGGAAGGAATATCAGCGCACGGGCAGTCTCTGGCGGGGCATTGGTGCGTATCATTCCAGGACACCGCATCGCCGGGATGCCTATATCCGGCGCGTAAAAAGCAATCTGGAACGGCTGCGCCGGGAAGGCGTTTTCACGCTCTCCGTTCTTGAGCGGGAGGCAGGACAATGAACGGTCGGGATAACAGGGAAGATCACCTTTTCTTATGGTGCGCCTTCCTGATTCTTATCTTTGTGGTGCTGCCCGCCCTGTATATCGCTCATGCCGATAGCGTAAACAGGCCGCTGCTTGCGCTGGCCAAAGCCCAGATTCAGGTCTTCACGCCCTTCTTTGATGAAGCGCAAACAGCCTGGACACGCATTGCGGAAGCTGATCCGTCCTCCCTGTCCTGGGAAACCATGCAAAAAGTCCTGCGCTACACCGGCTCGTGGATTCGCTGGCCCTTTGCGCTGCTGCTCGTTCTGTTCGGCGTGGCCGCCATCTTCATGGGGCGTGTGGGCAGTCTTGTCCGCCGCTTCAATATGGAAAGCCTGCTCCGGAACAACGCGGAGTCCTTCCCTTGTCTGCGGCCTGTGGTGGGGCGCGGCAAGTATCTGCTCTCGCCGGAATCCCATGATTCCGGGCCGTGGAAAATCGCCCGGACACCGGTGCAGTTCGCTCTGGAGAATGGATTACTGCTCGATGAACAGGGGAAAGCGTTCACGCCGGAACAGGCCCTGAAAAATGGCCTGCCGTCCACGGAGCTGCCCGCATGGGGCAATGCCCGGCTGGATGAAAAAAAAGCCCTTGCCGTGCTGACGGAACAGCTCGGCAAGCCCTTTGAGGGCTATGAGGGCTTGTCGCCCTGCCGCCGCGCTCTGGCCGTCGCTTTTCTGGCCTACGCCAATGGAGACAAGAAGGGCTGCGTCGCTCTTCTCGACGCCGTTTCCCTCTCCTACCGCGAGGAAAACGAGCAGGCATCTTGTCCTATTCTGGAAGACGACGACTTTTCCAAGAAGTTGAAAAAGCAGTGGGAACGCCACTCTTCCGTGCTGCAAGAGAAGCATCTGGCCAGTCATGCCGCCTATGAACTGCCCTGGTTCATGGCTCTGCTGTACCGGGCGCGGCAAAAAGGCGTACTGGCCAGTTCGCAGTTCCTGTGGCTTCGCCCGATGGACAGGCCGCTCTGGTACGCGCTCAATCAATGCGGCGGGCGGGCGGCATGGGCCGAAGGCTTTGCGGCATGGGCGCACTATACGGCGGAAGAACAGGAAGGGAAAGCTCTGACTGAACCGCATGTGGCTCCCGCCGTGGCAAGTCTCAGGGAAGCCATGTCCGCCCAGGGCTGGCTGGCGGAAATCTTTGTGCCGCCCGCTGACGCCGCCGAAACTTCAAACGCTGAGGCTGAAACTTCTCCCATTGAATCGCCGCCGGACGCGGATGTGGTTCTCTGTCCTCCGGAAGAAAACCCCGAATACGACGCCAATGAAGATGAACATTTAGCTGACGAATACTACTAGAGGTTCCACTTATGAACAGAATCATCAGAGGTCTGGAAGACCACGAAACACAGGAACGTAAACGCCTGCACCGTGATGTACGCTCCCCCTCGCAACGTCTCGCGGACGCTCTCAAGCTCGGCCAAGTGCAAATCGGTGGAATGTTCGGCGCGGGGGTGTGTCTGTTCCTTTTCCCCGTTCTGGCGACGCCGTTGTTTTTGGCCGGTATCGCACTGTTCCTTGCACGTTGCGCCTGTATCAACAAGGAACGCCTGCCGTTCCGTATGCCGATGGGCCTGTCCGGTACGGACAAAGGTGATCCCCTGCCCGGACGGGGCGGTTTTGCCAGACCGGAAGGCATCTTCTTTCTCGGCAACCGGCTTCAGGACAAACAGGAGCTTTGGCTGAAAGCCAAGGACATCCTCACGCACTGTCTGCTCTTCGGCACGACAGGTTCCGGCAAGACGGAAACGCTGGTTTCTCTTTCCTACAACGCGCTGGCCACAGGAAGCGGGCTGTTCTACATCGACCCCAAGGCCAGTCCCAAGCTGGCTGTCCAGATATGGCAGATGGCCCGGTTCCTTGGCCGGGATGACGACTTCCGCGTGTTGAACTACGGCACGTCAGGCAAGGTCAAGGGCAAGTCCCCGCGCCGTCTTTCCAACACCAACAACCCGTTCACATTCGGCTCGGCGGAAGCCCTGACGCAGCTTCTTGTTTCTCTCATGCCCGCTTCGGATGGAGCCAATTCCATTTTCGCGGACAAGGCGCAAGCCCTGATTTCCGGCGTCATGTACGCTCTGGTGGACTTGCGGGACAAGGGACTGCTCAAGCTCTCCACCTCAATCATCCGTGATGCCCTGGCTCTGGAAAAATGCGTGGCGCTGGCCCTGCATCCTGAGCTGGATGAGGAGTCCCGCGCCTCCATTCAGGCGGCTCTTGCCACCTCCGGCTGGATTGCCGGGCGTGATCTGAAGGAACAGCCGGAATCCTTCGCGGAACAGTTCGGTTACGCGCAATCCTACTTCGGCAAGGCACTGTCCAGCCTGACGGATACCTACAGCCACATCTACGGCGCGGAAGACGGGGAAGTAGACTTCGCGGATGCCATCATGCAGCGACGCATCCTCGTGGTTTTATTGCCTTCTCTGGAAAAAGCCCCTGCCGAACTCGCCAGCCTCGGCAAAATCAGTCTTTCCGCCATCCGCAACGCCTGCGCCGTTGGCCTTGGCGCGAATATCGAGGGCGACGCCGCTGATGTGCTGGAAGCCCTGCCGACTGATACCATAGGCATTGGCCCGTACTTGTGCATCGTGGATGAATACGCGGCTATCGTTACACCTGGCTTTGAAGTCGTGCTGACGCAGGGGCGCGGTCTTGGCATCGCCGCCATTGTAGCCTCCCAGGACTATGCAGGCATCATGGAGGCTGACAAGAAAGGCGCGCAGCAGATGGTGGCAAATACGTCCATCAAAATTTTCATGAAGATGCAAGACGCCGAAAAAACTTGGAAATTGATACGCGGGCAGGCAGGGCAAAGCACTGTCCTGCGTACCACAGGTTTCAACGTCAACGAACAAATCAGTTCCGACTACCGGGATGCCAATTCCACCACAGTTGAACAGGAAGACCGCGTTGTCCTGCGCGACTTGCAGGAACAGATAGAAGGCGAGGCCCACTTTGTCTTTTCCGGGCAGATCGTCCGGGGGGATATGTTCTTCGCCAATCCCTCTCTCAAAAAGGCACAACTGCGTGTGCCGCAACTCCTGCAACTGAGCTTGGAGAAATCCTATGGCGATGCCGCGTAAGAAGATGATATTCCCTCTAACTAAAAATGGTCGCCAACCTTGCAAGAACTTCTTCCATGATGACGGACGGAACCCTTTCCAACTGTCTGCCGAATCTCGCCCGCAAGTCCAGGGCGCGGGGCTGGTTACAGCGAATCACTCCCGTGGTGCGTGTACCGCATCCACTGAGCGATACCGCAAATCCAGCAGTACGGGCAAAATTACCGCCGCTGGTAATCGGCAACACCACGGGAACCTGCGTCACCCTGTTGAACTCATCGGGAGAAACCACCAACACCGGGCGTGTCCCCTGTTGCTCATGCCCTTCGGTCGGGTCAAGGGCCACCAGGTAGATGTCGCCGCGCCGCATCAGATCAACTCCCTGCCCGCAGCCGTTGAAGCCGTCCACGCCCTGTCCTCGTCGGAAAGCGGCACGGAAGCGTCACATTGGGCCAGCAATTCTTGCAGGCTGTACTTCTTCCTGACGCTCGGCTCAATGATCAGACGCCCGGATTCCACGGCCATGCTTACCGCCGACCCTGATTCCATTTGCAGCATTTCAAGAATAGCTGGCGGTACGGCCAACATCACCGAGCCGCCGACTCTTCTCAATTTACTTGAATACATGGCAATCCTCCAAAAGTTATATTTTTATATAATTCATATTGCCCAGATTGGCAAGTTGATTTCGACAATACCGCATAGGAGAACGATCATGCCGCGAATCATACAGTCCGTGCAACTTATGGCTCTTTTCTTCTGTCTTTTTTCGGGAACAGCTTCCTTTGCCCACGCCGGAACGCCCATGTCAGACCGGATGGCCGTGGAAGCGGGCGTGAAAACGGAAATCGTCAAAGACCTGGTTTCCCCTTATTCCCCGCAGACAAGTCTCTCCGGCAGAGCCTGCCTGGACGGCAGACCGGTGGACGGCTTTCAAGGCGATATTCTTGAGTATTGGGCAAATCTCGAATGTTCCTTCTGTGGTGTTCAGGAACCGCTCCGGGCACAGCGGGAAAATCCCGGTCTGTGTATCGTCGTGCGACATATTCCCTCGGATGAATACGGCGAATCGTTGAAAAAAGCTCTGGCTTATGAGGCGTTGCACGACTTTTCCGTCAATACCGCTCATCGCTTCTGGGATGCCGTTCTGCCGAAGACCACGCTCGGCATTCCGGTTCCGTATGAGGCGGCTCTCCAGAGTGCGCTCCTGGAAGCGGCTATTGCGCCGGAAGCCTTCGCGGACGCCCTGCAAGCTGCCGCTCCCCTGGTGGGCGTGGATATTGTCGTCGCACAATCGCGCATCACGTCCACGCCGACATGGATTCTGGACGGCATCCGCTTCCCCGCCTGTGACTTCAAGGCCGGAGAACTGCCTGCGGCTCTGGAGCTGGCCCGCAAGGCCCGCTCTGGAGATATGCGGGCAAAAGACGAAATCTCGCAAATCATAACACGCGGCCTGCTGAACGAGTCGCTTCTTTGAGGGGGAACGCATGAATGTGCATTTTCTGAGCAAAAAGCATGATTGGGCGACTCCCTGGCCGCTGTTCCGGGAACTGAATGCCAGATTCGGGCCGTGCGAACTGGACGTATGCGCCACGGCGCGGAACGCCAAGTGCGGAAACTTTTTCTCGCCGGAAGAGGACGGACTGCGCCAGGTCTGGCATGGCGTCTGCTGGATGAATCCTCCCTACGGACGGGCACTGCCGCATTGGATGGCCAAGGCCGTGAACGAAATTAAGATGGAACGCGCTGAAAGAGTGATCTGCCTGCTTCCCGCCCGGACGGATACGGCATGGTGGCACAGGTATGTCCTGCCCTTTGCGGCGGAAATCCATTACCTGCGCGGGCGTATCCGCTTTGAAGGTGCCGGTTCTTCCGCCCCCTTTCCGAGCGCCGTGGTCATTTTCGAAAAACGCCATGACAGCACCGAGGCTTTTGGCCTGCCAGTCGAAACAGAAGCGTGCCCCTGATGGAGCTTCTTGACAGTTTCCTCTCTTTGCCATAGTCTTACTTTCAAGGAATACATTATTAGTAAGACTGTCAAGGAGGCAAACATATGGAACTCGCCAAGCTCACGACCAAGGGCCAAATCACGATTCCCGCTGAAATCCGCAAGAGACTCAATGTGCAAGCGGGAGACAAGGTTGTCTTTCTTGAAGAAAACGGGCGGATTTTCATTGAAAACGTTGAAAAACTGAAATTCGCTCCGGATGAACATTCCGGCGGGAAGGAATAACGCGGCAAATATTGCGCCGCCTTCCCGCCGTTCAGACAAGGATGGGAACGCATGGCCAGACGGCGCAAGCAGGCTCACGACCCCCGCCAGTTGTCGTTCTTCGACTTCATGGCGAACCAGATCGAGGAAATACGGGAAGAAAACATTCTGGACGACATGCGGGAGGAACACATTCCCGCTCCCGCAGCACAGGTTGAACAGGAACAGTCCGTTTCCGTCACGCCGGAGACTGAACTGAAAAAAGAGGAGGAAATCCAGCCGGAACCGGCACGGACAGAAAAGCCATTTCCCTTCCCCACAAATGACGGGGACAAAAGACGCCTTGGCGTCAATGGAAGGGGCGATTCCGTGTACGAAATGCGCGACGGCTCGCGTATGTACAGCCCCAACACGGCCATTATGCAGTTCCTTGACGGTGAAAAGAGAACGCCCGAAAAACTGTTTGAAGATGGGGCGGACGACTATCTGACCATACAGGAAATTTCCGAGTTCACTCATACCCTTTCTCTGGAGGTGCAACATGCTCGACAGGCAAACCTATCCGCTCGAAATCGCACGAAAGGTTCTCAAGCCCGAAACCATCAACGACGTGAGAAGCGGGGGATACACCAGTTTGGGCTATTCGATTCTGGATCGATGGGCGCTGAACAGCCCCGAAAAGCTGAAAATGCTGGAGGCGATGGGGACTTTGGATTTGTTGGTGACTCTGGATCAACAGGCAACCATAGAGAACAGAGCACTGAGCAGCGAGGCAGCTCGACAGGCGAGCTTGCGGGGGATGTCGGATTCGGAGATATTGAAAGGCATGGGCATCGACATGAGCCTGAAAATTACCGAATAACCACGGAAGACCGGCTGGGCGTTGGCGGCGCGAAAACCAAATATGCGGATAACGTCGCCGCCATACGCCTGCTCAAACAGCTTCAGACCAACGGCGCGGCACTGGCCACGCCGGAGGAACAGAAAGTCCTCGTCCGCTATGTGGGATGGGGTGGCCTGCCGCAAGTCTTTGACGCCAAAAACGAGCAATGGGCCGCTGAATACCGGGAAATGCAAGGTCTGCTTTCCCCGGACGACTATGCGGCCGCCCGCCGTTCCACGCAGGATGCCCATTATACCTCGGAAACCGTTATCAGAGGCATCTATCAGGGGCTTTCTCGCCTCGGTCTTGGTACTGGAGAACCGCTTCGTATACTGGAACCTTCAGCGGGCATCGGCAACTTCATCGGCCTCTGTCCCGAACTCTTCAATGCAAAATTTCTTGCGGTGGAACTCGACCCCACGACTTCCGCCATCGCCAAGTACCTTTATCCGAAAGCTCTACATATAAATAACGGCTTCCAAAACACCAACAGCAAAGCAACTATTTTCGACGCCGTAGTCGGTAATCCTCCCTTCGGCAATCAGTCGCTGTATGACCCGGACTTTCCTGAGATGCGAAAGTTCTCGGTTCACAACTATTTCCTCGCCAAATCCATCAATCTGTTGCGGGAAGGCGGCGTCGCAGCCTTTGTGGTCAGCCGTTATTTCATGGATGCCGTCGATTCCTCGGCGCGTGAGCATATCTCGCAATACGCCGACTTCCTGGGCGCTGTCCGCCTTCCGGAAACGGCCTTTCGCCAGAACGCGCTGACCGATGTGACCACGGACATCGTGTTCTTCCAGAAAAATTCCGGGGAAAAACTGCACAGCCGGGATTGGGTGAACACCGCCTCCATAGAAGTTGATGACCTCAAAAACGGCGGCAGGCGTCCGGCCACGGTCAACAGCTACTTTGTGGGAAATCCCCGGCAGATTATCGGCACACTGGCCTATTCCGGGGGGATGTTCGAGGGGGCGCTGAACTGCCTGCCCGATCCGGCTCATACGGATTTGGGACAGGAAATCGCCGCGCGGCTGGACGTGCTTCC
>OGCM01002279.1_pt1 | contig 18418 bp, 14 predicted proteins | sample 1570151 | NCBI WGS metagenome assembly OGCM01 (sample SAMEA4370582, study PRJEB24528) | human gut metagenome
AGCTGGAAAAAGCCGGCTGGGATGTGGGTGTAGCATGGCAGGACGGGCGGATGTTCCACGGCCCCTGCGCGATCCGCATGAATCTGGCGCTGCCGCTGAGCCGCGTAAAGGAAGCCTTCGACCGTCTGGATAAATATGTATTCAACGCCGAGTGAAATTGACACAGAGTCTAGATGCAAAAGCTGTATAATGGCCCTATACACCATGAATAGCGAGGGATTTCCATGAAGATGCAAGAAGATGAGAACCGGCGGCTCAATCAGGCGCTTGAGGACGCCGTGCAGGGCCTGCAGCAGGCCCCCACGCAGGAGCAGCTTGCCCACACTTTGACCGTTGTGCGCCGTGCCATGCAGGCCGGTGGGCAGTGGATCGCCGCCGTGGAGACAACGCCCGGCGCGTCCGCCGCGCTGCGCCCCAAAATTGTGCAGACCGCCGACGGCGGGCGCTGGTGGTATGCCTTCACCTCGTTTGACGAGCAGATGAAAAGCCCCGATGCCGTGAAATCCACATTCTGGGCTGACATAAACAGCCTGTTTGACGCCGCGCTGGCTGCGGAGGAGATTCAGGGTATCATCCTGAATCCGTGGCACTGTACGCTGCAGCTGGATAAAACGCTGATCCGCATCATCAAGCCGTAAAAACAGGGGAGAGGGTACGTATGAAAATTCGTTCTGTTGCGATTCTGGGAGCCGGTGCTGTCGGCTCCTATCTGCTGTGGGGGCTGACCGACAAGCCGGGGGTGACGGTCAGCGTTGTGGCCGAGGGTACACGCGCCGACCGGCTGCGCCGCGCCGGGTGTACGATCAACGGCAAGACCTACCGCCCGCAGGTCCTGACCGCCGCGCAGGCCCACGGCGCAGACCTGCTCATCGTTGCGCTGAAATACGGTGCCCTGCGCGGGGCGCTGGATGACATCCGCGCGATTGTGGGCGAAAATACCACCGTCATGAGCCTGATGAACGGCGTTGACAGTGAGGAGATCATCGGGGCAGTGGTTGGTGACACTCATGTACTGCCCGCGCTTATTAAAGTGGCATCCCACCGCACCGAGGACGGCGTCTTTTTTGACCCGGACACAACGATCGGGATCATTTACGGCGAGCCGCAGCCGCCCTTTGACAGCCCCCGCGTGCAGGCCGTGGCCGACCTGTTTGACGGCACGGGGCTGCACTACCAGACCACAGTGCATATCCGCGAGGAAATCTGGAGCAAGTTCCGGCTGAATGTCTGCAACAACCTGCCGCAGGCAATTTTGGGCGCAGGTGTCGGCTGCTACCGTGACAGCGTCCATATGCAGGCCATCAGTGACGGCTTGCGCCGCGAACTGGAGGCCATCGCCGCCGCAAAAGGCATTGACCTGAGTCTGGTGGACAGCGCCGTCAGCTACGGCAGCCTTGTAAAGCCGTCCGCGCGGTATTCGACCCTGCAGGATCTGGACGCACACCGCCACACCGAAATCGAGATGTTCTCCGGCGCGCTCATCCGCATGGGGCAGGAGCTTGGCATCCCCACGCCGTATAACGAGTACACCTACCACATGATCAAGGCCATGGAAGAAAAGAACGACGGCCTGTTTGACTATGCCGAGGGAGAAGCAGCGACAAGAGCGCGGTAAAGCGTAAGTTTGCGGCAGCAATGCAGTAGAATGTAAAAACAGGCGCAGCAGGGCAGACTTGCGGCGCTTGTTTTTTTGTAAGATTTCCGGAGAAATGTTATTGCATCAGGCAGGGGGCGCACATCGTGCGCTGAGGAAAAGACTTTTAATGGGGGCACAGTTGAACACGCAAGGATTTCTACCCGTTGCATTCGTTCCGGTTACCTTTTATAGTAAGAGCAAAGACAGTTCTTTCAGGCTTTTTTGATATTGATGGATACAGTAAATATAAAGAGCAAAATATGTACACTTCTTCACGATGCGAATATTGAAATCACAATAGAAAAGTGATATTATAACATAAATACAACTTTGAATATGCAGAGATTCTGCGGCAGACAGGACGAATGCCGATAGTTATGCGCGAGGGGAAAAACGGTTGTGGAAGTATTATTGACAGGCAATACAAGCTGTGTTACAAAGGCGTGGATCGAGGCGGCCTTTCCGCAGGATCATGTCCTGATTGCAGGATATGAAAAGTCGCAGGACCCCCATTTAAAGGCGATTGCGCTGGACAACAAGAGACTGCTGTCGCAGCTGACGGATACCTACGAGTTTGACTGCATCGTGTATTTTTCGCAGTACCTGATCCCTCACAATGAGCAGGCCGGTGAACTGGAACGGCTGCGCCATGTGCTGCAGATCAACCGTGAGCGCCCGGTTCGCATACTGTATCTGGCTGGGCCGGAAAGTATCGTTACCCCCGAGACGGGCAAGACCATCATGGCCAAAGCTGCGGAGGAGCTTTGCCGTCACTACGCAATGACCAGTCAGGTGCAGGTCAAAGTGCTGCACATGCCGTATCTCTACGGAACGGACGGTGCGGGCGGCGGACAGGGCTTTGCACCGCTGTTTGAACAGATGGAGGCAGGCAAGCTTTGCTTTGATGAACAGGCACAAAGCCCGCTGTATGCCCTCTGCAGCGAGGATCTGGCAGAGCTGGTGCCCCGTATTTATGACGCTTGGACTCCCGAATGGGAGGAGTTTACCGTGCCCGTGGTGTTCGATGTGAACTACAGCCATCTGGGCGAAAAATTGCAGCAGCTTTGCCCCGGCCTGCAGGTCAGTTATGGGCAGGATTCCCCGATGTATTACCCGGCCGATGATGGCTTGCTGCGCAAGCGTTATGGGTGGTTCCCCCGGTATGCTCTTTTGGATGACATGCCGGAGCTGTACGGACGCTGGAAGGAGGCACGCGCCCCGAAACGGGACCTGCTCGGGCGGATATGGAATACCTTGCGCACCCGCCGCAGGCTTTTGGCTGCGGCAGAAATTGCAGCGGCCTGGCTGGTGACGGAACTGCTTGTGCAGATGACCGCTACACAGGCGCAGTTCCGTATGGTCGATTTTCGGCTGGCATTCATCGTGCTGGTGGGCACGATGTACGGCCTGAATGCAGGCGTGCTGGCGGCGCTGCTGGCCTCGCTTTCCCTGATGCTGGGGTACCTGCAGCAGGGGACAACGCCGCTGCTGCTTTTCTACGATCCCGCCAACTGGCTGGCTTTTATCGTCTACTTTATCGCGGGCGCACTGTGCGGCTATGTTCAGATGCAAAACGCAGAATCCATCCGCTTTGTACAGCAGGAAAATGAGCGTCTTAAAGATCGTTTGCGCTTTATGCGCAGGCTGTATCAGGACACGCTGGAGGATAAGCAGATGTTCCGCCGCCAGATTCTGGGCCGCAAGGACAGCTTTGGCAAAATATATGATGTGACCCGCCAGCTTGATGACATGCAGCCGGAAAAGCTGTACTATAAGACCGTCCAGATTATGGAGGATGTTCTGCAGAACAAAAGTCTCGCGGTCTATCATCTGGACGACAACCGCCACTTTGCTCGGATGATGGCCTGCAGCCCCGGCTTTAAGGGGAACATGCCGCGCTCAATCGAGACAGAGCAGTATCTGCCTGTGCTTCGCGCTATCGAGCAGGAGGGACTGTGGGTCAATCGCGAGTTGATCCCCGAGATGCCGATGTACGCTGCGGCGGTGCGCGAAAATGGGCGGGCCGTAGTGCTGGTCGTTCTTTTTGACGCGGTGGATGACCAGCTTACGCTCTATTACCAAAACCTGTTCCGCATCCTGTGCGGTCTTGCAGAGACGGCACTGGTGCGCGCCTTTGAATATGAGAATGCAGTATATAACGAGCAGCATCTGCCCGGAACGCGGGTGCTGCGCCCGGCTGCATTCGCCGCTAAGCTGGATGCTGCCTGCACCCTCAAGGAAGAAAAGATGGCACAGCATCTCTTGCTGCGGGTCACGGATACCTTTGAAAATGAGACCCGTCTGTACGCTGCTTTGGACCATGCTATTCGCAGCAGCGATGCGGCGGGGCGGGGACCGGACGGCAGCTTGTACCTGCTGCTGAATCAGGCTGAAGAAAGCGAACTGCCGATCATCGAACAGCGTCTGCAGAAGCATGGCATCTCAGCGCAGCCGGTCCCGTTTGAGCAGCAGCTTGCGCTGGCCGCAGCCGCAACGCAGGAAGGGGAGCAAAGATGAACCTGACCGCTTTGGCGCTGGTGCTGCTATTGCTGCATCTGCTGGTGTGTCTGCTGCTGTGGAGAATGTCACGGAAGGGCCTTTTGGATGCCCAGTGGTATTTTCTTCCGTTTATGCTGCTGATCCCATTTTGGGGACCGATCTGTGTACTGCTGCTGACCACACGCAACGCCCTGACAGACAGGGCTGTCACCCCGCCGGATTTGGAAAAGCTGCGCATCAACGAGGAACTGTTCCGCAGCATTCTGGTTGAGAACCATGAAGCGCGTGAGACCACCGTGCCGCTTGAGGAGGCGCTGATCGTCAACAGTGCCGAGCAGCGACGCAAGCTGATTTTCTCGGTGCTGAACGATGACCCGATGCAGTATTATGATCTGCTGCAGCAGGCGCGTATGAATGAGGACAGCGAGGTCGTACATTATGCTGCGACGGCGATGGCGCAGATCTCCAAGCAGGCCGATCTGACCCTGCAGCGCCATGAGGCAGATTATGCGGCCAAGCCCAATGACCCGGAGGTGCTGGCGGCTTACAGCCGGTATCTCGGCGAATATCTTGATTCCGGCCTGGTGCAGGGACGCGCTGCAGAGATCCAGCAGCGCCAGCTTATCCGGCTGCTGAAGCAGCAGCTTACAGCAGGGTTGGATTTCAGGCTGGGCTGCCGTCTGGCACAGGCGTATCTGGCAATGCAGGAATATGACGAGGCAGAGCGCGTGCTGGAAAAGCTTACCGCACAGTGGCCCCAGCGTGAGGAGCCGTGGCTGCTTCGCCTGCGCAGTGCAGCAGACCGCAAAGACGGTGATGCCCTGCGAAAAACCATACACAATATACAGGAGCAGGATGTCTACCTGAGCGCCAAAGGCCGCGAGACGCTGCGCTTCTGGCAAAACGAAAAAGAAGGAGATGACAGGGTGTGAAGCGTGTACAGGATTGGCTTTTGCGTTTCCGCTGGCAGAAGCTGCTGCTGGTGTGGGGCGTATTTTTGCTGATTGCCGCCGTTCTGTTTGCGGAACGCAGCGGCGTGCAGTATACCCATACCCGTTTTCGCCTGTCGTATCTGCCGCAGGAACAGGCCATCTCCAAGGCGCAGGCGCTGCAGGAGCAGCCCGCCACCTGCCTGCTGCTCTGTGATACAAGGCAGAGCGGTGTGGACGATGCAAGAGAGCTTTTTACACAGCTTCTGCAGGACATGAAGGTTGCCGCCGATGTGGTCGATCTGGCCGAAGTCTCGGTGAATGACCTGCCCGCACCGGAAAATTATCAAACTGCTGTTGTGCTCATGCCCAATGTTGAACCTTTGGGAGAGGAACTGCTCCGCCTGATGAACTGGGTCGAGGACGGCGGCGGCCTGCTGTTCGGTATGAGTCCTTCCAACGACCGGTATTTTAATGTGGTCTCCGCCAAATTGGGGGTGCTGTCCACCTCCGGCGAGTACAAGCAGGCAGAGAGCATTGTGCCGGCCGAGGGCTTTATGCTGGGCGGCGGGCAGCGCTACGAGCTTTCAGACCCGTTTGACTCCTCACTGGCAGTGGCCCTGCGCGAGGATACTGAGGTATATGCCACAACCGGGGATGAAAAGCTCCCCCTGATCTGGGGCCGCCGTCAGGGCCGTGGGCGCATCGTGGTGGACAACATTGGTATCTATGACAAAGTCATGCGCGGCTTTTATGCGGCATCCTACAGCCTGCTGCAGGATGCCGTGGCTTACCCTGTTATCAACAGCGCTGTCTTTTATCTGGACGACTTTCCCTCCCCGGTGCCGGGAGGGGACGGCACCTATATCCGGCGGGATTACGGTCTGAGCATCAGCGATTTTTATTCGCAGGTCTGGTGGCCCGATCTGACCCAGTTGGCGGAGCGCTACGGCATCCACTATACCGGTGTGATGATCGAAAACTACGAGGACGACACTTTGTCCGCTCCTCAACGGCAGGCCGATACCGAGCAGTTCCGCTACTTTGGTGGTCTTTTGCTTCGTCAGGGCGGCGAAATCGGCTACCATGGCTACAACCACCAGCCGCTCTGTCTGCCGGATACTGATTACGGTGATGCCTACGCCTATAATCAATGGCCCAATGCCGATGCCATTACTGCGGCGATGGACGAACTGATTGCGTTTCAGAAAGCCGTTCTGCCATATGCCGAGGGGTCGGTCTATGTGCCGCCCTCCAACATTCTTTCGACAGCGGGACGCGAGATCCTGGGCACCCGTGTGCCGGGCATCCGCACCATTGCCAGCACGTATTTTGAGGATGGCTCCGGCCTGCCCTATGTGCAGGAATTTGATGTTGCACCTGACGGCATCGTTGAGCAGCCGCGCATTGTTTCCGGCGGCATGGTAGGGGACAGCTATATGCGGCTGGCAGCTGTCAGTGAGCTGAATATGCATTATGTCAGCACACATTTTATGCACCCGGACGACCTCTTGGATGAGGACCGCGGTGCAGCCGAGGGCTGGGAGGTCTACAAGGGCGGACTGGTGGACTATCTGAACTGGCTGGAAAAAGCCGCTCCGCACCTGCGCAGGCAGACAGGAACCGAATGCTCCGGCGCAGTGGAGCGCTTTGCCGCACTGACGGTCACGACCACAAGCACCGATGATGCGTGGGAGCTGACGCTCGGCAATTTTCACGATGAGGCGTGGCTGTTGTTCCGCGCCAATGACGGCGTACCCGGCACAGTCACCGGCGGGCAGCTGACACTATTGACCGGCAACCTGTATCTGCTCAAGGCAGAACAGCCGACCGTGCAGATCTTGCGGCAGGAGGGGTAAGATGCGAATCTGTCTTGTGCTGGAGGGGTCATACCCATATGTCCACGGCGGTGTTTCAACCTGGATGCACAGCTATATACAGGCCATGCCGGAGCATGAGTTTGTGCTGTGGGTGATCGGTGCCAAGGCTGCGGATCGCAGCCGGTTCGTCTATGATCTGCCGGGCAATGTTGCAGAGGTGCATGAGGTGTTTCTCGACGATGCGCTGCGCCTATACGGTGAGCAGCGTCCCGTGCATTTTACCCCGCAGGAGCATGAGGCCCTGCGCGAACTGGTGCGCCTTGGGCACCCTGACTGGGAAATTTTGTTCCGCCTGTTTCAGGAAAAAAAGGTGCATCCGCTCTCCCTTTTGCAGAGCCGCGAATTCATGAGCCTGTTTACCGAGGTCTGCCAACAGGAGTACCCGTATGTTGCCTACGCCGATGCGTTTCATACGATGCGGTCGATGCTGCTGCCGGTTTTGTATCTGATCAGTGGAGGGGTACCGAAGGCGCAGGTCTATCACGCCATTTCCACCGGCTACGGCGGTCTGCTTGCCTGCTTGGGCGGCTGTATGCACCATGCACCGGTTCTTCTGACAGAGCATGGCATCTACACCCGCGAGCGCGAGGAGGAAATCATCCGTGCCGAGTGGGTCGTGCCGTCCTTCAAGAACCGCTGGATACGGTTTTTCTATATGCTGTCGGAGGAAATTTACCGCCGCGCCTACCGCGTCACCAGTCTGTTTACCAATGCACGGCGCACCCAGATCGAGATGGGCTGCGCAGCTGAAAAGTGCATCGTGATCCCGAATGGCGTGCAGTATGAGCGGTTCTACCGGATTCCCCTGAAGCCAAAGGACGACTGGGTGGACATCGGTGCGGTGGTTCGTTTGGCACCGATCAAAGATGTAAAAACGATGATCTATGCGTTTTTTGAACTGAGCGCCCGGCAAAAAAATGTGCGGCTGCACATTATGGGCGGTGTCGATGATGAAGAATACGCCCGGGAATGCTATGCGCTGGTGGAGCAGCTTGAACTGAAAAACCTGATTTTCACCGGCCGTGTCAATGTGGTGGAGTATATGCAAAAGCTGGATTTCACCATACTGACCAGCATCTCGGAGGGGCAGCCGCTCTCGGTGCTGGAATCGCTGGCCGCCCGGCGTCCCTGCGTCACCACCGAAGTCGGCTGCTGCCGCGAGCTGCTGGAGGGCGCACCCGGCGACACCTTCGGCACGGCAGGGTACTGTGTGCCGCCGATGTACCGTCAGGGACTGGCCGACGCCATGGAGCGCCTCTGTGCCAGCCGCGCCCGGCGTGAGGAAATGGGCGAAATCGGCAGAAAACGCGTGGAGCGGTATTACCGTCATGAGCAGATGCTGGCCAACTACCGCGCCCTGTATACGGATACAGCCAAGACATATCATCTGACGGAAACACGATAAAGGAAAGGAACCCATGGCAGGTATTGGATTTGAACTGAAAAAGCTGTTCCGGCGCAAGGGGCTGTTTGCCACCCTGCGCGCCTACGGCTATGCGGGCGTCATCTGCACAGGGCCGATGCTGCTGGGCGTACTGCTGCAGGTCGGCATGCTGGTGCTGTGCGGCTGGGCCGGGGCCGCCCGCGCGGATCAGGATCTGCTGGTTTGCATGGTCACCTACACGCTGCTGGCCAGTCTGACCGTCACGAGCTTTTTCTCCATGCCGGTCACGCGCTTTCTGGCAGATATGCTGTATGAGGAACAGGAGCAGACGATTCTGCCCTCGTTCTGGGGCAGCAATACGCTGCTTTTGGTGGGCGGCTGTGCTGCTTATGGCATTTTTCTGATCTTCTCGGGGGCTACGCTGATGCAGGGGTTGCTCTGTCTCTGGCTGTTTGCCGAGATGATCGTAAACTGGAACGCGATGAGTTACCTGACTGCCGTCAAAGACTATCGCGGTATTCTGTGGGCCTTTGTGGCGGCAATCGGTATCTCGTTCGGGTTGGGATACCTATTGATCTTCCTCCTCGGCGCGCCGGTTTTGGAGGGCTTTCTCTTTGCAATCACGGTTGGCTACGGCTGCATGATGCTGCTGGAAACACTGCTGCTGCACCGCTATTTTCCCCAAAGCAAGGAAAGCCCTTGGACCTTTCTGCGCTGGGTAGACCGTTTTTTGCCGTTGGCGTTTACCGGTCTATTTACCAATCTGGGCCTGTTCGCCCACCTTGTTATTATCTGGGCAGGGCCGATCGGCATACAGGTCAAGGGGCTGTTTTACGGCGCGCCCTACCACGATGTTCCTGCGATGCTGGCATTTTTAAGCATCCTGATCACCACGGTCAACTTTGTGGTCTCTGTGGAAGTCAACTTTTACCCCAAATACCGTGCGTATTACAGCCTGTTTAACGACGGCGGTGTTGTGGGCGATATTGTGACCGCCGAGGAGGAAATGCTGGCGGTGCTTAACCGGGAACTGTACTATACGGCGCTCAAGCAGCTGTTCGCCACGGCTGCGGTCATCTCGCTGGAAAACACGCTGCTGGAGCTGCTGCCGCTCGGCTTTAATGACCTGATGCACGGTTATTTCCGCACCCTCTGCGTGGGGTACGGCCTTTACGCCATCGGCAATACCGTTATGCTGATCCTGCTGTATTTTACCGATTATCTTGGTGCAGTGCTGGCCTCAGGGGTATTTGCAGCTGCGGCAGCGGTGGGAACGGTCATCTCGCTTTTCTTTGACCAGGCGTTTTACGGGTTTGGCTTTCTGGCGGGTGCTGCGGTGTTTTTTCTGTTGGCGCTGCTGCGGCTGGATTATTATACCTCCAGCCTGCCGTACCGCGTGCTGGGGCAGCAGCCAATCGTGGCACAGACAAAATCCGGAAGGTTTACAAAATTAGCATTGTTTTTGGAAAAAACAGCGGAAAGAGGGGAATCTGATGCAAAGAAGTAATCTATTGGGGCTTCTGGCCGGCACGGCGCTGGCTGTGCTGCTGGCGGGCTGTGGCACGGCGGAGCATACCGCTGCCGAGCCGGAGCCGTCCACGCCGGAATCTGCCGTACAGACGGTGGAAAAAGAACCGGTGCAGGAGATCAACGGCATCCCCCTGCGGGAAAACAAGGATCTCTACTCCGTCTATGATGACAGCGGCATTGTGACGATGTATCTTACGGTCAGCAGTGGCAACGAAGCCGAGGGCACAAACCACACCTGGGCTGAAATCAACCACTATTCGGTCTACGACTATGAAAAGATGGGGGTCGAGCGCTATCAGGTCAATGGTCTGCTGCAGGTAGGGGACGAGAACGGCCCGGTCGTCGGGGAGGTCGGCTACAACGAGATCGTCCCCAACGCCACCGTACAGATCCGCGGACAGACATCCAGCAACAACGACCAAAAAAACTATAAGATCGAGCTGAAAAAAGGCAAGGGCACATGGCGTGGGCAGCGTACCATTGCGCTGAACAAGCATATGGGGGAGGGGCTGCGCTTCCGCAATAAGATGGCCTATGACTTGATCGAGGGCATCCCGCAGATGACGGGCCTGCGAACACAGTTTGTGCATTTATATGTCAGGGATCTGACCACGGGCAGCGGGGCCGCCTTTGAGGATTACGGGCTGTATACTCAGGTTGAGCAGCTGAACAAGACGGCGCTGAAAACGCATGGCCTTGACCGGAACGGACAACTGTACAAGGTGAACTCCTTTGAATTTCAGCGCTATGAGGATGACCTCAAGCTGACTACTGACCCGGACTATGACGAGAAGAAATTTGAGCAGCACCTTGAAACCAAGGGCAGCAGCGACCATACGAAGCTTCTCGAAATGCTGCAGGTATTGAATGACGATTCCATCCCCATGGAGGAGATCCTCGGCCGCTATTTTAATGCAGAAAACATTGCCTACTGGATGGCGTTCCAGCTGCTGACCGGCAATGTGGACACCCAAAACCGCAACTGCTATCTGTACAGCCCGCTGAACTCCGAGACATGGTACATTCTCGATTGGGACAATGACGGTATGCTACGCCATACCGAGGATTCCCTCTATAATTACAGCGAAGCCGACAGCTGGGAATGGGGCGTCAGCAACTACTGGGGCAACACCCTGTTCCGCCGCTGCCTGCAGACCGAGAGCTTCCGCGCGCGGCTGGATGCCGCCATCGAGGAGCTGCACAGCTATATGAACGCGGAACGGATCGACAGCATGGTAGCGCATTACCGCACCATCACCGAGCAGTTTGTCTGGCAGATGCCCGATATTGCCAACGAGCGTCTGACTCCGGCGCAGTATGACACCGTAGCCAACAGTCTGAGCGCCGAGATTGAGGAAAACTACCGGCATTATTACGACAGCTACCACTACCCGATGCCGTTTTACATTGGTGTGCCCGCGGTGCAGGACAATAAGCTGCATCTGGTTTGGGATGCCGCCTACGACTTTGATGCGGAAAGCCTTGTGTACACCGTGGAGGTTGCCGCCGATTATACCTTCCAAAATGTACTTCTCCGGCAGGAGAACCTGATGCTGCCGGAGGCCGAGATGGATCTGCTGCCGGCCGGCCAGTATTTTATGCGGGTGCGTGTCACAAACGAATCGGGCTACACGCAGGATGCGTTTGACTACTATGTCACGGATACTGGCAAGATCTACGGTGTAAAGTGCTTTTATGTCATGGCTGACGGCAGCATTGCGGAGGATATCTATGTGGAGGGCTGAAGATTTGCCCGGCGTTGTGCAGACCCTGTTGACACCGCCGCCGCGCCCTGCAGCAGAGCGATACCGCCACGAGCTGAAATATCTGATTTCCTATGGGGAAGAGGCTGCGCTGGAAACACGGATGCGCCCGATCCTGCAAATGGATCCGCATGCCGGCAGCGGCGGGTACTTTATTCGCAGCCTGTACTTTGACGATTACTGGCACTCCGCCTATGAAGAAAAGGAGGCCGGTGTGCTGCTGCGCAAAAAATATCGCATCCGCATTTATGACAGCAGCGATCGGATCATTAAGCTGGAGCGCAAAAAGAAGTTCGGCAGCTGGATCTATAAGGAGGATGCCGCCCTGACCCGCGCAGAATTTGAGAAAATTCTGGCGGGAGAATATGCGTTTCTCTTGCAGTCCGAGCAAAATCTCTGCCGTGAATTCTATTATGAGTGTGTCTCGCAGCTTCTGCGTCCCCGCGTAATCGTGGATTATGAGCGCGAACCGTGGATCATGGACGATGGCACGGTGCGCATCACCTTCGATAAGGATGTGCGTGCTGCCGTGGGCAGGTATGACATCTTTGATAAAACACTGCCCGCCCTGCCGGTGCTGGAGCCCGGCAAGCTCATCATGGAAGTGAAGTTTACTGAGTTTCTGCCCGGTATCCTGCGCAGTCTGCTGCCGCCGGCCTCTCAGGAATATACGGCGGTATCCAAATATGTGCTGTGCTGCGACAAAACCGCCTATCAGCATGGCTTTGGCTACTGGCAGGAAACAGGGGCCTCCCCCTACGATACCCCACTGTAATAAGAGGTGTAACATGAGTACAAAGGATTTTATAAAAAAGTCAGTGCTGGAAAATTTCACCCAGTACAGCACCCCCAAGCTGTGGGTGGCGTTGTTGGCCGCCCTGCTGATGGGAGTAGTCATCTATCTGGTCTACCGCCGTTTTTATACAGGTGTGGTGTTTTCCCGCAGCTTTGCGGTCACGCTGGTGGGTATGTCCGTTTTGACCTGTATGGTAACGCTGGCCATCAGCACCAATGTGGTCATCTCGTTGGGCATGGTGGGCGCGCTGTCTATCGTGCGTTTCCGCACGGCGGTCAAGGACCCAATGGATCTGTTGTACCTGTTCTGGTCCATTACGACCGGCATCACGACCGGCGCAGGCATGTACCTGCTGGCGTTGACGGCGGCTGTGGTCATGATTTTGATGCTGCTGCTGTTCTACCACTGGCAGGAGCGCGGCCGCGTGTACATTGCTGTCATCCACTATACCGGTCAGCAGGCGGGGGATGACATCGTCCGTGCCTTCGGCCGAAACAAGTATGTCGTCAAGTCTAAGACAATGCGCGGCGATACAGTTGAGATGGTTGCCGAGGTGTTCTGTAAGGACAAGGAGCTTGAATTTTCAGAGAGACTGCGCGCCGTACCCGGCGTTGCCGATGTGACTTTGATCCAATATAACGGCGAATATCACGGTTGACAACACCTTCAATCAAACTGCGCAGACTGCGATGCAGCAGATTAAGGCAATACCGCATAATTCTAAGTGCCGATACGGCGAGCGAGGTGCGGCAGATGCTAAGCCAAAAGCGCAGCCCGACATTATCGAGCATTTTGGCAACGCAGATGCCGTGCCGCAGCCGCCGGAGCGGTGCTTAAGCCGTCAGGCGGGAATTGTGCGGTGTTGCCTTAAGAAAAAGAAATATCCGGATTCGTTGCATGGCTATACAGGCAATCTTCTCATGGTAGCTATCAACTATGACAAAAAATCAAAAAAGCATCAGTGTATCATTGAAAAAATTATACAATGACAGCATGTGCCGTGGAATATTTTCCACGGCTTTTTATTTCAGCATTTACGAGTAGCCGGTTGCCGTTCGTTGACACATCAATTACATGGTGTTATACTTTTTGCATGGAAAGAGGTATCTGCCTAAATATACCATCGAACCGGAAAGGAGCCATCATGAGCATATTAGAACAACAGTACGAGGCGTTATTTACCCCTTGGAAGATCGGGAATGTTGAAATTAAAAACCGAATCGTCATGTGCCCTATGGGAGGCACTTCACTGTTTGGCTGGTTTGAACTCACTGGCTGCCACTTTGACAAGGAAGCGGCCAAACTATTCTTAGAAAGAGCAAACAACAATGTAGGGCTGATTATTCCCGGCATTGCCCCGCTGCGGGATACCTTTTGGGGTAAATGGCTCTGGCAAAATCCAAAGATGTTTGAGGATCTTGCCGTTTTCATGGATGAAATTCACAAAACCGGAGCAAAGCTCTTTATTCAACTCACTGCTGGAATGGGTCGATCCTGGGCTATAACTGATTCCATTGTACCGCTGCACAAGAACGCGATAACACGCAAACTCATAAAACCGGTGCTTGACACCTCCCACGAGTTAGCGTCTCCTTCACCGCAGCCTTCTCGCTGGGCACACGATATCGAATGCCCTGAAATCACAGTAGCTCAGATTCATGAAATCATTGAAGCGTTTGCAAAAACGGCAAAGCTCTGCAAAGATGCTGGTGTGGACGGAGTGGAAGTACACGCGGTTCACGAAGGATACCTTCTTGATCAGTTTGCCATCGAGTTTTTCAACAAGCGCACTGATGAATATGGCGGTAACTTTGAAAATCGATATCGCTTTGCCGCGGAGATTGTTAAAGCCATCAAAGAAGCCTGCGGGAATGATTACCCTGTATCTCTGCGTTATTCCGTAGAGTCCAAGATGAAAGGATTCTGCTACGGCGCCATGCCTGGTGAAGATTATACCGAGGTCGGGCGGAATATGCAGGAGTCCGAGCGGGCAGCAAAGTATCTTCAAGACGCAGGATATGACATGCTCAACGCTGACAATGGCACCTACGATTCCTGGTACTGGTCTCATCCTCCCATGTACATGCCAGAAAACTGTAATCTTACCGATGTTGCACACATCAAGCAGTTTGTGGATATTCCTGTGGTATGCGCCGGGAGAATGAATCCCGAAAGCGGTGCCAAGGCCATTGCGGATGGAAAAATAGATGCCATCGGCGTGGCCCGCCAGTTCCTCACTGACCCGGAATGGGTTACGAAGTTGCTGGAGAATCGAACACAGGACATCAAACCCTGCATATGCTGCCACAGCGGCTGCTTTAACTTTTCTTCCTGTAAAGGACACGCCAACACGCAGGATTTGAGTGACACAATGGGGCTTGCACGGTGTGCCCTGAACCCAGAGACTATGCAGTCGAGAAAATATCACCTCGAGCCTGCCAAGAAATTGAAAACGATTGCTATCATCGGTGGCGGTATCGGTGGTATGGAGGCAGCACTCGTATGTGCAAAGCGCGGTCACAAGGTGACATTATATGAAAGAAGTAGTACGCTGGGCGGAGTGTTTATCGCGGCAGCAGCTCCATCCTTTAAAGAAAAGGACCGGGAACTCATCGCGTGGTACATTCGTGAGCTACAAAAATATCCGATAACGATCAAGCTGAATACAGAAATCAAATCCGTAGCCTCACTTTCTGCGGACGAGGTCATTGTAGCAACCGGTGCAACTGCTCGTAAAATCAATGTTACAGGCGCCGAGACTGCCATCGAGGCCATTGATTACTTGCTTGGCAGTCGCGAGGTCGGCGAAAATGTGGCTGTTATCGGGGGCGGTTTGACAGGATGTGAAATTGCCTATGACCTGTATTTGAAAGGAAAGCACCCAACTATCATCGAAATGCAGGATGACTTGATTACCACGAAAGGCATCTGCCTTGCCAATACAAGTTATCTCCGGGATTTCTTTAAGACAAATAAGGTTCCTGTGTTTTTGGAAACATCCCTTTCTCAAATCAAGTCTGGCAGTGTAGAGTTGATAGACAAAACCGGCAATCAATTTGCCCTTCCCGCAGATTCCGTAATTATGTCGGTAGGGTACACCCCGGCTCCCATTGCCGCCAAGGGCAAGCACATTCATGTGATCGGTGATGCTGCCAAGGTCGGAAACCTGCGCACAGTCATCTGGGGAGCATGGGATGTCTGCATGAAATTGTGATTTTCAACAGAGCAAGGAGAAAATAATGCAGCTAACGAAAGAACAGCAAGCAATCCTCGATGGAGAAAAGGGAGAGACTCTTGCCAAAGTCATGAAAACGCTGGTGATGTACGGCGATGCCTTTGAGGCCGAGAAGCTTGTACCTATCACATCGAAGTATAATCATCTCGTGACATCCTTTGGCCTCAAAGTTATGGCGCCTGTATATGATCTGATGCAAAAGATTTTGGATGCAGGTGTATGCTCCGAGCAGAAATTTTCCGTAGATCCGCGCCCGCTTGACAAAAATGTACCCGCAAATTTCCTGCAGAATCTGGTTTTTAATAAATTTATGTACACCAAGCAGGATTATTATGAGAATCAACTGGAAAGCCTCGGCTTGATGGACAAGGACGCCTTTACATGCACCTGTTACATGGACGAGGTAGGCAACAGGCCTCATAAGGGCGAGGTTCTTTCTTGGGCCGAATCCAGCGCAGTTGTGTATGCCAACTCGGTTTTGGGAGCCCGCTGCAATCGAAATTCCGGGATCCTTGACATTATGGGGTCTATCGTAGGCTATGTCCCGTATTTTGGTCTGCTGACTGACGAAGGCAGAAAAGCCAGCTGGATAATTAAAATCAATACCACGAAGAAGCCGGAAGCTCAGCTCCTAGGTTCAGCCATTGGTATGAAAGTTATGGAAGATGTGCCTTATGTGATAGGACTGGACAAATGGCTCGGAACGGAGCTGAACGATACCACTTGTGCCTACCTTAAGGATTTTGGAGCAGCCACCGCTTCCAATGGCGCAGTCGGACTGTATCACATTGCAAACTTGACGCCGGAGGCTGTCGAACAAGGTGAATCCTTGATTCTTGACGGCGCAAGAGTGTATACTATAGATGATGCGGAACTGGAGCGCGTCAAAAACAGCTACCCGGTCATATGGAAGAACCCGGACGCCGCGCCAAAGCTCTGTTTCGTAGGCTGCCCGCATCTTTCTCTTGAACAACTCAAAGGCTGGACCATCAAAATCGAAAACGAACTAAGGGTAAACAACAGAGAAAAGGTGAAAATTCCTACGGTCTTCACTGCTGCCCCCGGTGTTCTGACTGCGTTTGAAAAGACGGACTACGCACCTCGCCTTAAAAAGACTGGCGTTATCACCTCGTATATCTGTCCTCTTATGTACATGAATAACCCTCTGTGCAAATCTATGCCTGTTATCACTTCTTCCAACAAACTGCGCACCTACTCCAGCGCCAGATACTACACTGATGATGAAATTTTGAAAGCTATAACAGGAGGGGATAGAGCATGAAACAATTCAAAGGTCGCGTAGTAACGCCCGGTGAAGTTACCGCTGAAGCTGTTGTTACCAAGAATGGATTCAACACGCTGGCCTCGCTGCAGATGGCACTTCAGTTCGGCGATAAAGCTGTTAAATGTGGCGATCAAAGCAACAAGGATTTGTACGGCAAATCGCTGCTTGGCAAAGCACTATGCCTTCCTCAAACGATTGGTTCCACCACAGGAGGTCTGGTACTGTACTGTGCCTGCTCCATGAGGAAAAACCCTGCCTGCTTACTGTTTGCCAATCACATTGATTCACTCGCTGCAGCGGGAGCAGTCCTTGCTGATGTGTGGGTTGATGGCGTCTCCATGCCTGTAATCGATATGTTGGGGGATGAGTTTCTAAACTACGTCCAAGATGGAATGAAGATTACAGTCATGCCTGACGGTATTGTTCAGGTTGAGTAAAATGCGCATAGAAAACATAGCACCCATAAAACTTATTCGTATGTGAGGGGAAATAATTTATGGAACCGAACCCAAAAGTCAAAATCATCTCAGACAGTACCTGCGATCTTTCACAGGAGCTGACGGCAAAGTACGATATCGACATTCTGCCGCTGCATATCCTGCTGGGCGAAAACGAGTTCCGGGACGGCAAAGATATCACACCCGAACGCATTTTCGCGTGGGCGGATGCAAACAAGGCAACGCCGAAAACCTCTGCGCCGTCTCTGGAGGATGCCAAGGCGCTGCTGCAGCCGTATGTCGAGGCCGGCCGTGAGGTGATCTGCTTTTCGATTTCCGGCAGTATGTCCACCTCCGGCAATGTTATGCGCCTTGCCGCCGAGGAGCTGGATGCCGCCGCGCAGGTCACGATCATCGACTCCGAAAATCTCTCTACCGGGATCGGGCTTCTTGTCGTGGAGGCAGCCATCATGGCAGAACAGGGGCATTCGGCGGCAGAGATCACCGCTGCCGTCCGGGAACTCATCCCGAAGGTGCGGGCAAGCTTTGTCGTTGATACGCTGGTATACCTGTGGCGCGGCGGGCGATGCAATGCCGTTGCCGCTTTGGCTGGCAGTGCGCTGCGGCTGCACCCTAAGATCGTGGTGGAAAACGGCGCCATGCACGCAACAAAAAAGTACCGCGGGAAAATCGACAATGCAATCATGTCCTATGTGAAAGACATGGAGGCCGACCTGAAGGCAGCCCGACCGGAGAGGGTCTTTATTACCCACTCCGGCTGCAGCCGTGAGGTAGTGGAGGAAGTGCGCTCTTATCTGAAAGGGCTTACTGTATTCTGTGAGATCCTTGAAACGAGAGCCGGCGGCGTAATTTCCAGCCACTGCGGCCCGGGTACGCTCGGTGTGCTGTTTATTGCGAAGTGACGAAAGAAAAGACGAACGATCTGCTGATATGGTAGGGTAAGCTACCGATTGTTTGCAAAAAGAATATCTAAGGCAACACCGCACAATTCCCGCCTGACGGCTTAAGCACCGCTCCGGCGGC